>Ga0180430_10000169_pt1 | contig 74261 bp, 75 predicted proteins | sample SS_ome_9_FD_132999 | JGI IMG/M metagenome (GOLD analysis project Ga0180430, IMG submission 132999) | Hypersaline lake sediment archaeal communities from the Salton Sea, California, USA - SS_1_S_2 metaG | ecosystem: Environmental > Aquatic > Non-marine Saline and Alkaline > Hypersaline >...
CCGGCCTACGGCTCGATCGTCGGCTCCGGCCGGAACGCGACGATCCTCCACTACATCACGAACGACCAGCCGCTCGCGGCCGGAGAGGTCGTGCTCATCGACGCGGGCGTCGAGCTCGAGGGCTACGCCTCGGACGTCACGCGCTGCTATCCGGTCGACGGTCGTTTCGAGCCCGCCGCACGTGAGCTCTACGAGCTCGTGCTCGCCGCCCAGCACGCGTCCTTCGAAGCGAGCAGGCCCGGCTCGACGCTGCCCGAGGTCCACATGGCCTCGGTTCGCGTCCTGACCCAGGGCCTCGCCGACCTCGGCTTCCTGTCCGGAGACCTCGACGGGCTGATCGAGAAAGAGGCCTACCGGCCCTACTACATGCACGGCACGAGTCACTGGCTCGGCCTCGACGTCCACGACGTCGGCGCGTACGTCGTGAAGAACGGCGACGAGAAGCCCGTCCCGCGGCCTCTCGCCCCGGGAATGGCCTACACCATCGAGCCCGGCCTCTACGTGGCGCCCGACGACGAGAACGCCCCGGAAGCCTACAAGGGAATCGGCATCCGCATCGAGGACAACGTCGTGATCGCCGACGACGGCCACACCAACCTCACCCGCGAGATCCCGAAGAACGCGGACGACATCGAAGCCTGGGTCAAAGGCTGAAGCAGACGAGGATCCCCTTCCGACATGGCTGACATCGACACCCTCTTGAAGGAGAAGCGGACCTTCAAGCCCGCTCCCGAGTTCACCAAGCAGGCGAACTGGAACAAGAAGACGACGAACGAGTACCGCAAGCTCGGCGAGAAGAACCCGACGAAGTTCTGGGCGCAGATGGCGAAGGAGAACGTCTCCTGGTTCACGCCCTGGAAGAAGGTCCTCGACTGGAAGCCGCCCTTCGCGAAGTGGTTCGTCGGCGGCAAGACGAACGTCTCCTACAACTGCCTCGATCGTCATCTGCACGCGGACACGTCGCCCGGCGGAGTTTCACGGAAGAACAAGGCCGCGATCATCTGGGAAGGCGAGCCCGGCGACACCCGCGTCATCACCTACGGACAGCTCCACCGCGAGGTCTGCCAGTTCGCCAACGTCCTGAAGGATCAGGGCGTGAAGCGGGGCGACCGCGTCTGCCTCTACATGCCGATGATCCCGGAGCTCGCGGTCGCGATGCTCGCGTGTACGCGAATCGGAGCGGCCCATTCGATCGTCTTCGGCGGCTTCTCCGCGGACGCGCTCCGCGATCGCATCAACGACGCCGAAGCGAAGCTCGTCGTCACCGCCGACGGCGGCTACCGCAAGGGCGCCCCCTTCGCGCTCAAGGCGACCGTCGACAAAGCGGTGGCCCAGACGCCCTGCGTCGAGAAGGTGATCGTCGTCGAGCGGACCCGTCAGCCGGTCGAGATCGTGGCCGGCCGCGACCTCTGGTACCACGAGCTGATGGCGGAGGCGAAGACGAAGTGCGCGCCCGCCAAGCTCGACGCGGAGAACCCGCTCTTCATCCTCTACACGAGCGGGACGACGGGCAAGCCCAAGGGAATCCTCCACACGACCGGCGGCTACCTCACCCACGTCACGACGACCTTCAAGGCGATCTTCGACATCAAGGACGACGACGTCTACTGGTGCACCGCCGACATCGGCTGGATCACCGGACACTCCTACGTCGTCTACGGCCCCCTCGCGAACGGCGCGACCACGGTCATGTACGAAGGCACGCCGACGCACCCGGGTCCCGACCGCTGGTGGGACCTGATCGAGAAGTGGGGCGTCACGATCTTCTACACGGCGCCGACGGCGATCCGGACGTTCATCCGCCTGGGCGACGAACATCCGAAGTCGCACGACTTGTCCTCTTTGCGGCTTCTGGGTTCGGTCGGCGAGCCGATCAATCCCGAGGCGTGGATGTGGTACCACCGCGTGATCGGCAACAAGAAGTGCCCGATCGTCGACACCTGGTGGCAGACCGAGACCGGCGGAATCATGATCTCGTCGATCCCCGGCGCGGTCGACACGAAGCCCGGCTCCGCGACGAAGCCCTTCCCCGGCGTCCACGCCGACATCTTCGACGAAGAAGGGAACTCGCAGAAAGGGGAGGCCGGCGGCTTCCTCGTCCTGAAGCACCCCTGGCCCGGCATGCTCCGGGGCATCTGGGGCGACCCCAAGCGGTTCAAGGAGACCTACTGGGGAACCTACGACGAGACCTACTTCGCCGGTGACGGCGCCCACCGGGACAAGAGCGGCTACTTCTGGATCATGGGCCGGGTCGACGACGTGATGAACATCTCCGGTCACCGGATCGGGACGATGGAGGTCGAGAGCGCGCTGGTCTCGAGCCCCGACGTCGCCGAAGCCGCGGTGGTCGGCCGGCCCGACGAGATCACCGGAACGGCGATCGTCGCCTTCGTCTCGCCCGTCGGCGGCACGGACGCGAACGACGCGCTCGTCGCCCGCCTGAAGCAGCACGTCTCCAAGGAGATCGGCGCGATCGCGCGCCCCGCGGAGATCCGCTTCACGACGGCGCTTCCCAAGACGCGCTCCGGCAAGATCATGCGACGCCTGCTCCGGGACATCGCTTCCGGCAAGGAGGTCGCCGGCGACACCAGCACCCTCGAGGACTTCAGCGTGCTCGCGAAGCTTCGGGAGAGCGACGAGGACTGACCGAAATGGAGGGAAGACGATGACGCTCTCGAAGACCCAGCAGGCCAACGCGGACGCCTATCTCGAACGCTTCATGCACGGCCTGGAGCGCCGGAACCCGGGCGAGCCCGAGTTCCACCAGGCCGTCCACGAGGTCGCCCGGGACATCGTCCCCTTCCTCGAGGACAAGAAGGCCTACAAGGACGCCCACATCCTCGATCGGATGACCGAGCCGGACCGGGTCATCGTCTTCCGCGTGTGCTGGACCGACGACGACGACAATGTCCGCGTGAATCGCGGCATGCGCGTCCAGTTCAACAACGCGATCGGCCCCTACAAGGGCGGCCTGCGCTTCCACAAGAGCGTGAACCTCTCGGTGCTGAAGTTCCTCGGCTTCGAGCAGGTCTTCAAAAACTCGCTGACGACGCTGCCGATGGGAGGCGCCAAGGGCGGCGCGAACTTCAATCCCCACGGCAAGAGCGACGGCGAGGTCATGCGCTTCTGCCAGGCCTTCATGACCGAGCTCTTCCGGCACATCGGGCCCTACACCGACATCCCCGCTGGCGACATCGGCGTCGGCGCGCGCGAGGTCTCCTATCTCTTCGGGCAGTACAAGCGCCTGCAGAACCAGTTCACCGGGACGATCACCGGCAAGGGGCTCGCGTTCGGCGGCTCGCTGATCCGGACCGAGGCGACGGGCTACGGCTGCGTCTACTTCGCCCGCGAGATGCTCGCCACGCGCGGAGAGGACATCTCGGGCAAGCAGTGCGTGGTCTCCGGCTCGGGCAACGTCGCCCAGTACACGGCCGAGAAGATCATCCAGCTCGGCGGCAAGGTGCTCACGCTCTCCGACTCGGGCGGCTTCATCCACGATCCCGACGGAATCGACGAGGAGAAGCTCGCCTGGGTGATGGCGCTCAAGAACGAGCGGCGCGGTCGCATCAGTGAATACGCCCAGCAGTGGAAGGGCAGCACCTTCCACGAGGACGAACGGCCCTGGAGCGTGCCCTGCGACCTCGCCTTCCCCTGCGCGACGCAGAACGAGCTCCACGCAGACGACGCCGACCGGATGGTCGCGAACGGCTGCCAGCTCGTCTCGGAGGGCGCCAACATGCCGTCCACGTTCGACGCCATCAACGTCTTCCTGAACAACAAGGTGCTCTTCGGCCCCGCGAAGGCCGCGAACGCCGGGGGCGTCGCGGTCTCCGGCCTGGAGCAGACGCAGAACGCGATGCGGCTGTCGTGGACCCGGGAGCAGGTCGACGAGCAGCTGCTCGACATCATGAAGAGCATCCACGCCACCTGCGAGGAGCACGGCAAGGACGGCGACTACATCAACTATGTCCGCGGCGCGAACATCGGCGGCTTCATCAAGGTCGCCGACGCGATGCTCGCCTACGGCGTCGTCTGACGCGCGCGAACGCACGAGACCGCGTCCGAGCAGGGCGAACGCCTAACGACCCGGCGTCTCCATCGGGATCCCGACCCCGGCTTCGCTCACGCTGACGTCGCTCCCGAGCCGTCCCATGTACCAGCGTCCGTCGGGCCGACGGCTCGCCTGGACGACGCCGCCGAGCGCGGGCTCGCCGGGCGGAAGGGTGTGGCCGGTGATCAGCTCGAGGAGGGCGCGGACCACCCCCTTGTGGACCGCGACGAGCACCGACTCGACCCCGCTCGCGCGAATCCGGTCCAGGCCGAAACCGACCCGGGCGCGAAGCGCCTCCCGCGGTTCGCCCCCCGGAAAGGTGAACTCGAGGCCTTCCGCCTGCCAGCGGGCGTAGCCCGCCGGGTCGCGTTCCGCGATCTCCTCGGCGGTCAGGCCTTCCCAGTCCCCGAAATCGATCTCGCGAAAATTCGCTTCGAGCTGGACCGGGTGTCCCGGGGCCACGATCTTCGCGGACTCCCAGGAGCGGCAGAGCGTGCTCGCCCAGACCGCGTCGAAGGTCTCTCCCCGGATCCGCTCGCGCGCGGCGCGCACCTGCGCCCGCCCCTCGTCCGAGAGCGGCACGTCGGTCGCCCCGTAGTAGCGGATGCTCGACCGTCCGGCGGTCTCGCCGTGGCGGACCAGGATCACGCGCCGGAGCGCTCCCTCCGCGAACTCGCTCACGTCTGCCCCCTCGCGGCCAACACTGCCGGCGCGCTCCGACTTCGTCAAGCCGCGCCGGTCGACTCCGCACTAGACTCCGCTCCCATGCCCGGCCCCACGCTCCGTCCCGTCTCGCTCCCGATCGAAGCCGCGCTCCGCGGGCGTCTGGTCAAGCGCTACAAGCGTTTCCTGGCCGACGTGGTCTTCGACGACGGACGCGAGGAGACGGTCCACTGCCCGAATCCGGGGAGCATGCTCGGGACCCGGACCCCCGGCTCCGCCGTTCGCTGCTCCACGTCCGACAACCCGAAGCGGAAGCTCCGGCACACGCTGGAGATGATCCGCGTCGGTCGCGCCTGGGTCGGCCTGCATGCCGCCAAGGCGAACGACGTCGTCCGGAGGGCGCTCGAAGCGGGGGCGTACTCGCCCTTCGAGGGCTACGCGACGACACGGGGCGAAGTGAAGACCGACGAGGGCTCGCGTTTCGATTTCCGGCTCTCGGACCGTCCCGGATCCGCCGCTCCGTGTTGGATCGAGGTCAAGAGCGTGACGCTCTGCGCGGACCGGCACGCGCGCTTTCCCGACGCCGTCACCGAGCGGGGGCGGCGCCACCTCGAGCACCTGATGGCGCGAAAGGCCGCCGGAGACCGCGCCGCGCTCCTGTTCGTGGTGCAGCGCGCGGACGCGGACGACGTCGCGCCGGCCGACGACATCGACCCGGCCTACGGCGAGGTGCTTCGCAAGGCCGCCGAAGCGGGCGTGGAGCTCCACGCGCTCTCCGCCCGGGTCACCGCGGACCGGATCCGCCTCGAGCGCGTCCTGCCCGTGCGGCTCTAGGCGGAGGGAGCCGCTCCGGAAGGCTCGCGGCTACTCTCCTTCCAGCATGACCGCCCGCCGAACGAAACGAACCGAGCCCCTCGCGGATCCGAGCGGGATCCGCCGCGTCCGCGCTCCGCTGCTCGCCTGGTACGACGCGCACAAGCGCGATCTGCCGTGGCGGCACTCGCGTGACCCTTACGCGATCTGGATCAGCGAAGCGATGCTCCAGCAGACGCGGGTGGAGACGGTGATCCCCTACTGGGAGCGCTTCCTCGAGACCTTCCCGACGGTCGAGTCGCTGGCGACGGCGGAGATCGACGACGTCTACGCGGTCTGGACGGGCCTCGGTTACTACTCCCGCGCCCGCAACCTGAAGCACGCCGCCGAGACGATCGTCGCGGAACACGACGGCGCGCTTCCGGAGACGGCGGAAGGGCTCGAGACCCTCAAGGGCATCGGCCGCTACACCGCCGGAGCCGTCGCCTCGATCGCCTTCGGCCGCGAAGCGCCGCTGGTCGACGGCAACGTGATCCGCGTCTTCGCGCGTCTCCTGGGCATCCGGGAGGACTCGGCCTCGAAGGCCGTCGTCGATCGGATGTGGGACGAGGCCGCGGCGCTCGTGGTCGGCGAGCGTCCCGGCGACCTCAACCAGGCGATCATGGAGCTCGGCGCGACGCTCTGCACGCCGCGGAATCCGTCCTGCCTGATCTGCCCGATCCGGGAGGCGTGCGATGCCGCGGCCGCGGGCGACGCGGAGACTTTGCCGGTCAAGCGGAAGAAGACGAAGCAGACGAAGATGCGCGCGGTCGCGGCCTGGCTCGAGCGGGACGGCCGGATCCTCGTCGTTCGCCGGCCCGAGGAAGGCCTGATGGCGGGGCTCTGGGAGCTGCCCGGCGGCGAGATCGAGATCCGGGAAGAGGCGAAGGATCGCCTGCCGCACGTTCTCCGCGAGCGGGTCGGGCTCGAGATCCACGGCGCCGAGTCGGTCGGTTCGGTCGAGCACCTCTTCACCCATCGACGCCTCACCCTCGACGTCTTTCGCGCGCGCCTCTCGCCGGGCGGGCGCGTGCGCCGAAGCGACTATACCGCCCACAAGTGGATCGCCCCGCAGGCGGCCCTCGAGCTCGCCCACGCGGGTCCGATGCGGAAGGCGATGACGCTGCTGGGCGTGACCGACGAGACCTCGGCCCGGGCGGCGCGGAAACGAGCGAAGTGAACGGCCGCGACGACGAAGGCGGCGGCTTCGCCGATCTCTTCGGGGACGAGGCGAAGCCGATCGACCGGGGGCCCGCCCGCGTCGAGACGCGCGCGAAGCCGCCGGTCCGAGGCAAACGATCGGCCGGCGACGCGGGGCCGCGCTTTCGCTGGCCCGACCCGGCGGATCGCAGCGCCGCAGCAGCGGAGGGCGTGAGCGACCGGCAGCTTCTCGCCCTGCGGCGGGGCGACCCCGAGCCCGAGGAACGCATCGACCTGCACGGCACGCGCAGGGACGCGGCCGGAACACTCCTGGCGAAGCGGATCGAGGGCGCCCGCGCACAGGGACTCCGGTGCGTGATCGTGATCCACGGGCGCGGCCAGCACTCTCCACTCGGCGAAGCCGTGCTGAAGGACGCCGTCCCCGGCTGGCTCACGAAGGGCGTGACCGGAAGGAGCGTTCTCGCCTTCGCGCCGGCGCCCGATCGCCTGGGCGGAGACGGCGCGACCCTCGTCCTGCTGCGCGCCTGAAACGCGGCGGTCAGCCGGCCCCGGCGACCACGCCCTTCGCGGCGAGCGCCGAACGGACCGTCTCGATCCGGTCGCGGTTCACGCCCATGTCCCCGTAGCCCACGCGCGAGGCCGAACGAACGTGGATCACGCCCGCGCCCCCGTCGAGGAGGAACTCGAAGTCGTCGTTGTATCGCATGAGCGCCGACGTCTGGACCGCCTGGAGATAGCCGCCCTCGTTCTTCACGATCTCCGTCCGCGGCAGCGCCTCGACCGCGGCGACGAGTGCGGACCAGGCGGCCTGGCCGTCGCCAACGATCGCGAAGGGAGCGATCGAATGCTGCTCGTCCGAAGCGGGCGACGCACTCGAAACACAGTTCGGCGAGTCGGGGCAGCCGCCCAGCATCCCGCCCCGGGCACCCAGATCCTCGGGCATCCGTCCACCACAACCCACGAGCGCCAGGAGCCCGATCCATCCGATCATCGAAACAACACGAAGCACGATTCGTCCCTCCAGAGTGATTCTCATTCCGACTCGGCTTCCCATGCTTCGCCGTAGTCGATCAACAGTTCCGCGCCGGGCTGCACGTTCCGAAGCGCGTAGAGATCGGCGTCCTCGAACTCCGCGTTCGGAGGATCCCCGTGATTCAGGAAGCGCAGCGCGTTCCGGCCGCGAATCCCGACTTCGCTCCCGTCCTCGTCGATCAGCCAGAGAACGTAGGTCCCGTTCTCGGTCGTCTCGTCTCCCTCGAAGCGACCGATCCACTGACCTGGGCGCAGTCGCCTCCGGGCGAAGACGCCTTTGCCGTGGATCGGGCTCTCCCGGACCTCGATCCGTTCGAGCATCGCGCGCTCGCGCTCGTGCCGGCTCATGATTCGGCCCCTCAGAAGCGATCCGCGGGCCAGAAGACCATCGCGTCGGGCGGCAGGATCCGCCGAAGGAAGTCCACACCGTCCTCGTCCGGCAACAGGTCGACGTCGAGCCGCGAGGCGAAGCCGACCAGGTTCACGCAACGAAAGCTCGCCTTCGCCTCGTCCATCGGGTGCGAGCGGATCCCGCGATGCTCGAGCGCGACGGTCAGGCCGATGTCGTCGAAGGTCGGCAGGACCGCGAAGGAGCGGAGCTGCTCGCTCGCGGCCCGGTCGCCGCGACCCGAGGGCGCGAGGGGGTCGTCCTCCCGCGGCGTGAGCAGACTCGCGATCAGGCGCGCGAGGGCATCCGCCCCGTCCTCGAAGCGGCCGAGCTCGGTGATCGTGAGGACGTCGTCCACGATCGACGCGCGGGCGTAGGCCACGGTCAAGCCGCCCCGGCGCGCGACGAGGAACTCCTCCCGCGGTGCGGGTGTGAGCTGGAGACAGGCCCGCCAGAGGGCATCGTCCCGCACGACCGTCCCGCTCCGACTCGCCGCGTACGCGGCGTGGATCGACTTCACCGACTGCAGCGCGCGGTCGTCGCCGGGCCCGATCGGCGCGATCTCGATCGAATCGCCGTCCTTCTTCGGGCGCGTCGGCGGATCGGGATCCACGCGCAGGATCGTCTGCTGCCCGCCCCAGCCGAACCAGCCGCGCTTCTCGAAGAAGTCGGGGGTCGCCGGCGGCGCGCCCGGAAAGACCACCGCGAGCTCGAGCCCGCGCGCCCGCATCGCCGCGCAGGCCTGGTCGAGCACTTCCGTCGCGACCCCGCGCTCGCGCAGGGCGGGATCCGTGTAGAGGTTGCCGATCCCGCCGGTGGGGACGACGTGTCCGAGGATCTTCAGGTGGCGGGGGACGAGGGTCGCGGTGGCCACGATCCGGTCCTGTTCGAGGGCGATCAGGACGTTCTCGTCGTGCCAGGTCGGGTCCCACTCCGCCTGCTGTCGGAATCGGTCCCCCGCGCTCCAGCCCTCGGCGAGCCGCCAGCCGTCGAGCAGGCCGGCGACCTTCATCCTCTCCTGCGCGCTGAGCGTCCGGATCTCCATCGCAGCCGAGTATACTCGCGCCCCAAGGAGCCCTTCGCCATGTCCGATGACAGCCCGACCCCCGAATCCGCCGACACCTCGGAGGCGAAGTCCATCTACAAGGAGGGCTTCTCGCTCTTCGTGAAGGGCGACGTCGACGCGGCGATCGCCCGCTACCACGAGGCGCTCGAGATGGACGCGACCCTGGCCATCGCCTGGAACGGCCTGTCGATGGCCCTCGCGAAGAAGGGGGACCTCGAAGCGGCGATCGAAGCGGCGGAGAAGCTCGTCGAGCTCGAGCCCGATGACCCGCTCTCGCACACGAACCTGTCCCGGATCCTGATGCAGAAGGGCCTCATCCCGGAGGCCGAGGATGCCCGCGCGAAGGCGATGGGCCTGCAGATGAAGCAGGGGAGCTAGGTCGAGCGATGGGAACCGTGCACCTCGATCGCGAAGGAGAGGTCTTCGTCCTCCGCTACGACAACGGCGAGAATCGCTTCCAGCCGGAATCCCTCGCCGAGTGGCACGCCGCCCTCGACGAGGTCGAAGGCGCCGGCAATCCCGCCGCGCTGGTCACGACCGGGACGGGCAAGTTCTACTCGAACGGCCTCGACCTGGACTGGATGCTCGGACAGGCGACCGAGGAGGAACGTGGGGACTACATCCCGGCGGTGCTCGGTCTGATGGCGCGGGTGCTCGTCTTCCCGACGATCACGGTCGCAGCGCTCAACGGACACGCCTTCGGAGCGGGCGCACAGATCTCGCTGGGCCACGACTTCCGCGTCATGCGGACGGAGCGCGGCTACTGGTGCATGCCCGAGATCGACATGAAGTCCCCGCTCCATCCCGGGATGACCGCGATCATCGAGGCGCGCGTCCCGCGACAGACCGCCCACGAGCTGATCGTGACGGGGACGCGGTACACCGCCGAGGCGGCGCTCGCGAAGTCGATCGTCGACCACGCCGTTCCGGAGGAACAGGTCGTGCCGAAGGCGTGCGAGATCGCGGCGCAGTACGCCGCGAAGGCGGATCCGGCCATGACCGCGCTCAAGAAGGGGATGTATCCCCATACGCTCGAGGCCCTCGCGCAGCGCACGATGTAGAGCGCGGCGAGGACGCCGCCTAGCCCGTGTTCCGCAGGCCCGCCGCGATCCCGTTGATCGTCAGGTGGATCGCCCGTTCGACCCGGCCCGGATCGTCCGTCGAGGCGTCGATGCCGCGTCCGGTCAGCTTTCGCTCGAGCAGCTCGACCTGCAGATAGGACAGGATGTCGAGGTAGGGCGTCCGCAGATCGAGGGCTTCGCGGAGGGTCGGGTCGCGGGCGAGGAGCCGACCCTCGCCGGTCACGTCGCGGACCGCGCGGAGGGTCCGTTCGAACTCCTCCTCGATCCGGTGGAACACGTCTGCGGCGCAGGGCACATCCTTCGCGAGGCTGGCGTAAAGCGCGCCGATGTGGAGATCGGTCTTCGCGAGGACCTGCTCGAGGTTGTCGAAAACGGTCCGGAAATACGCCCAACGCCGGTACATCGACCGGAGCTGCGCGAGCGCCTTCGTCCGGCCCTGCGGATGCCCCGCGCAGAAGGCCTCGACGCCCGATCCCGCGCCGTACCAGCTCGGCAGCAGGATCCGCGTCTGGTTCCACGAGAAGGTCCACGGAATCGCGCGCAGGTTGTCGATCTCCCGGGTCGTCGTCCGTTTCGCGGGACGACTTCCGAGGTTCAGCGCCGAGATCTGCTCGATCGGCGTCATCGCGTAGAACGCGTCGACGAATCCGTCGGTCTCGTACACGAGCGAGCGATAGGCTTCGCGTGACCCGGCAGCGAGGGTCGAGAGCGCTTCGCGCCAGGTCGCCGGCGGATCCTTCGTCCTCCCGGCCATCGCGTCGCCGAGCGACGCCTCCAGGGTCGCCGCCACGAGCAGCTCCAGATGGTGGCGCGCGGCCTCCTCGGTTCCGTATTTCGAGGCGATGACCTCGCCCTGCTCGGTCAGCTTGATGCGTCCGTCCACGGTCCCGGCCGGTTGCGCGAGGATCGCGCGGTGGGTCGGACCTCCGCCGCGCGCGATCGTCCCGCCGCGCCCATGGAAGAACTCGAGGCTCACGCCCTCTTCGCGCGCCTGGCCGGCGAGCTCGCGCTGGGCGATCTCGAGCGCGGTGCACGCCGACAGGTAGCCCCCGTCCTTCATCGAGTCCGAGTAGCCGAGCATGATCTGCTGGCGCATGCCCCGGGCCTCGAGCTGCCGCCGATAGGCCGGGGAGCGATAGAGCCGCTCCATCGAGGCGAGGGCGCCGCGAAGGCTGTCGATCGACTCGAAGAGCGGGACGATGTTGACGTCGCTCTCGAGACGCTTCTTCGAGACAGGACGCACGAGTCCGACCTGCCGACACAGCGCGAGCAGCTCGAGGACCGGCACGGCGTTCTCGGTGTTGCTGATCACGAGATCGCGGATCGCGCGGCCCTCCGCCGGGACGGGCAGGCTGGCGACGAAGCGCAGGGTGTCGATCACCTCCTGCGCGTCCTCCGAGAGTCCGGATTCGGGGATCGCGACGGTGTCCTTCGCGAGGACGATGTCCTCGAGGAAGGTCTGCTGCTCGTCGAGCGGCAGCGCGTCGAGCGGACCGTCGACGGGGCAGATCAGCTCGGCCCGGGCGATGCGATGCTTGGACTGGTTCTGGCGGACGTCGAGGGCCACGAAGTCGAAGCCGAAGACGTCGAGCTCGTCGATCAGACGCGTGAGGGCGCGACCGGCGAGACGACCCGCACCGTGCTCTTCGAGACTCCCGCGAACCAGCTCGAGGTCCGCCTGCATCTCTTTCGCGTCCGCGTACCCCCCGAGCTCGCCGGCCGGTCGTCGCGCCCGCTCCTCGGCGATCGTCTGCTCCACCCGGACGGCGATCGCGTTCAGCTTGAGGCGATAGCGCTCGGACGTGTTGCGTCCCTCGAAACGCGCGCGTAGCTCCGGAAGCGCCTCGAGATCCCGCTTGATCGAACGCTCGAGCGCGGCGGACGCGGGCTTCCGGCGGTCGGAGACGGTGAGTCGATCGATCAGGGGGTCGATCGCCTCCCGGTAGTGCTCGAGGATCGCTTCCCGGTACCGTCGGCGGGCCTCTTCCGTCACCGCCGCGGTCACGAAGGGATTGCCGTCGCGATCGCCGCCCATCCAGGAGCCCACGCGAATGCTGCGATGGGCCGCGTGTTCGACGGCCGCGGAGGTCGTCGCTTCGGACCGGCCGTAGACTTCGCGGAGCGCCGTCAGGAGCTTTGCCGTCACCTCCGGAACCGCGTGGACGAGCACCTCCTGGAGGATGTGGATCGCGTAGCGCACCTCGTCGAGGGGCGTGGGCTTGCGGGTTCGAATCGTCGTAGAGAGCCAGAGCCCGGTGATCTCACCCAGGATTTCCTCTTCCACGGCTTCGCGGGCGGAGCCCTTGCCCCCCTCGCGGCGCGTGAGCAGATCGTCGATCCGGTCGAGGGTCTCGCGCAGCGACCAGCGAAGCGCCTCCGTCGGATGCGCCGTCAGGACGATCGTCGCGCGGAGATCGCCGATCCGTTCCGCGACGCGCTCCGCGTCGAGGCCCGCTCTTCGCGTCCGTTCGAAGAGCGAGCGGAAGGCATCGCTCTCCTTCGCACTGCGCAGCCCCGCCGCGTGGCGCTCCTCCGCCAGATTCAGCAGCCAGAAGAGCAGGGTGAAGGCGCGCGCGACCTCCTTCAGCTCCGCCGCGCTCATGTCGCGCAGCTTGCGCAGCAGCTTCTTCTCGTCGGCGCTCGCATAGCGAGCACGAAGCCGCTCCGTCAGCGTCCGGATGTCGGCGATGCGCTTCGCGAAGGCGGCGCCGTCCTGCTCGGTGATCACCCGCTCGTGGGCCTCGAGCAGGAAGTCGAGCAGGTCGCGATGGAGTCGCTCTACGCGCGCAGCGGACGGCATTGCGACAGGATAGTCCCGTCGCGGCGCGCCGTCGCTCTCGTCCGCAGGCCGGGGCACCGGCCGGTCAAGCGGATCCTTCGCGGACCCGTTCGACCGCCGCTTCGAAGTCCCCGGGCCGGTCGATCCGGACGTCGATCTCCTCGAAGCCTACGCGGGCCGCGTGGAGCATCGGCCGGGTCGCGAACACCGGCATCGGCCCCCCGTAGTCGGCGTCCCCGAAGAGGGGATGGCCCACGTGGGCCATCGTCGCCCGGATCTGATGAAGGAAGCCGGTCTCGAGCCGGACCTCGACGAGCGTCGCGTCGGCGAAGACCTCGAGCGGCGTCACACGCTGGCGCGTCGTCCGCCCGTCCTCTCGCACGGCCACGTGGGCCGGCTGGTGCCGGGTGATCGAGAGAGGCAGGTCGATCCGGCGAGGCGCTTCGAAGCGGCCCGTGACCAGCGCGTGGTAGCGCTTGTCGACGTGATGCGCGCTGAAGGCACCCCGCAGTCGGCGCCAGCTCTCCTCCTCCGTCGCGAAGAGCAGCGCCCCCGTCGTCCCGACGTCGAGTCGATGGACCACGCCCGACCGGAGTCCGGCCTCACCGACCCCCACGACCTCCGGTCGCCGGGCGATCAGCGCGTTCAGGACCGTGTCGTCCTGATCCGGTCGAAGGGGATGGACCCCGCACCCCGCCGGCTTGTCCACACACACCCAGCCCTCGCCCTCCGCGACGATCTCGAGGGGCAGGTCCGGGCGCGGTGTCGGGCGCTCGGTCTCCGCCTCGAGGGCCCCGTCGACGGAATAGAGCTCGCCCGCCGCGACCGCCCGGGACTTGTCCGCGAGGCGGAGGGGAGCGTCCCCCGAGCGGATCCGCCCGACCTCGAGCAGGTGACGCACCCGGGCGCGGGACACGCCCAGGCGATCCGCGAGCGCGCGGTCGAGCCGGGTGCCTGCACCGGCTTCGTCGATCTCGACCGTATGGGCGTCTTCGAGGGCCACTCGACGGACTCCAGGGGGGTGTGGGAGCGGACGTGCCCCCGTAGGTGGGATCCTCGCCGACCGGACCCCGAGGATCGGGCGCGGACGAGGCGGTCGCCGACCTTAGCAGGAGGCGCATTCCGCGCCCCCAGGCGACGCTCGCACCACCGGGGGGCGCGGGGTAGTCTCCCGCCCTCCGCCGACCGCCCCCGAAGCCCGGTCGGCCCCGCCCGAGGGCGATGCCCCTCGGCCCGAGACATCCCGGACCCCATGCCCGCAGCCAGCCGAAATCCGAGCCGATCCCGCTCCCCGCGCGTCTCCCCGCCGGAGGCGAGCCGCCGCCACGTCGCGGTGATGGACACGACCCTCCGCGACGGCGAGCAGACGCCCAACGTCTCCTATACGCCCGCCGAGAAGCTCCAGCTCGCGCGCATGCTGCTCGTCGACCTCGACGTCGACCGGATCGAGATGGCGTCGACCCGGGTCTCCGCGGGGGAGCTCGAGAGTGCCCAGGCGATCACGAAGTGGGCCCGCAAGGCGCGCGTCATCCAGCGCGTCGAGATGCTCGGCTACACCGACGGCAAGAAGAGCGTCGACTGGATCTGCGAGGCCGGCGGCAAGGTCCTGAATCTGCTCACGAAGGGCTCCGAGAAGCACTGCACGATGCAGCTCGGCCTGACCCCGGAGCAGCACCGCGAGAAGATCGCCGAGACGATTCGCTACGCCCGTCGGAAGAGACTGACGGTGAACGTCTATCTCGAGGACTGGTCGAGCGGCGTCCGCGACAGCTTCGACTACGTCTTCGCGATGGTCGAGACGCTGCGGGATCTCCGCGTCGCGCGGGTCTACCTCGCGGACACCCTCGGGCAGTTCTCGCCCGAGGACGTCACGCGCTACGTCGGCCTGATGGCCGCGACCTGGCCCGCCGTCGATTTCGAGTTCCACGGCCACAACGACTACGGCCTGGCGACCGCGAACTGCCTCGCCGCGATCCAGGCCGGCGCACGCGGTGTCCATACCAGCGTGAACGGAATGGGCGAACGCGCCGGCAACACCTCCCTCGCCGAGGTGGTAGCCGCCATCCACGACCACTCGGAGGCCCGCACGGCCATCCGCGAGGACCGGCTGACGGCGCTGGCGAGCATGGTCGAGACCTTTTCCGGAAAGGAGCTCGCCGCGAACACGCCGGTCGTGGGCCGCGACGTCTACACCCAGACCGCCGGGATCCACGCCGACGGCGACGCCAAGGGCGATCTCTACGGAACGAAGCTCGCTCCCGCCCGCTTCGGCGGCGCGCGGCGCTACGCCCTGGGCAAGCTCTCGGGCAAGGCCTCCCTCGACCAGAACCTCGAAGAGCTCGGCATCGAGATCTCCGACGCGGACCGCGATCTCGTCCTCGAGCGGATCATCGATCTCGGCGACAAGAAGCACATCGTCAGCAAGGACGACCTGCCCTATCTGCTGGCGGACGTACTCAAGACCCCGGACGACCAGCTCGTGAAGATCGAGAGCTATCGCGTCGACGTCGCGAGCGGCGAGCCGCCCCGGGCCCAGGTCGCCCTCGCGTATCGAGGCCGGGTCGAGAAGGCCGAATCGAGCGGCGACGGCGGCTACGACGCCTTCATGAACGCGCTCAAGAAGGCGGCAAAGCCCCTCGAGATCGAGGTGCCGATCCTCGCCGACTACCGCGTGCGGATCCCGCCGGGCGGCCGGACCGGCGCGCTCGTCGAGACGACGATCACCTGGCGGAAGGACGCCGCCACGAACGGACGCCGCAAGCCCGGCGAGACCTTCACGACGCTCGGCGTCGACTCCGACCAGCTCGCCGCCGCGGTCATCGCGACCGAGAAGATGCTGAACGCCGTCGTGACCCGCCGCGCCAACGGACGCTCGAAGACCTCGAAGTCGCCGGCCCGGACCGCCCGGGGCGGTCGCCGCGCGACCCCGCGGCGCCGGGCGAGCGATTGATCCGGTGTCCTCGCGGATGGGGGCTCGCCGCGCTCGCCCTCGTCCCCCTCGCCTTCGCCACGACGGGTTGCGAGACGTTCTCGGCCCGCCAGGCCGAATCGATCTACGGCCCGAGCGAAGGGATCCTCGAGACCGTCGCCGTCCTCCGGCGGCACGTCCCGGACGACACCTACCGCTTCCCGCCCGCGACGGACTTCACCGGCCGCAACGTCTACCGCGCGACGCTGCTCCGCCTCGAGAGCCTCGAACGCGCCGAAGCCCCGGCCCTCGAGACCGGGTACATGGACGCGGTGCTGCTCTTCGCGAAGGCCCGCGCCCTCGAACGCCTGCGCGGCTACGACCTGGCCGCCCAGCACTATCGCGAGAGCGCCCGCCTCTCGAAGGACCTGCGCGACGAAGCCCGCGCGAGCGCCGCGATCTGTGATCGCCTCGCCGGTGCGGTCGCGATCGGGATCGATCTCCGTGATCCGCTGGCCGAATCGAGCGGGCCGCTCGCCCTCGACGCCGCCGCCATCCGGCGCGACCTCGACGAACGCACGGCCCAGCTCTCGCTGCTCGAAGGAGAGCTCGAGGGCTCCCACTATCGCTGGATCGCCCAGGAAGAGATCGAACGCGCCGATCGGGCCCGGGCCGCCTATTTCGTCGCGACGCGACACGTCCAGCCCGAGGGAACCCTGCTGGCGCTCCAGGAGCTGCAGCGCGTCGCCTCGCGCCACGGAGCGAGCAAGCTCCGCCTGCGCCATCTGCTCGACCTCGCCGAGTTCTACGTCGTGCTCGCTCGGGAGTACGTCGCCGCGGTCCCGCCTGCGAGCCTCGACTTCGACCCGGCGCGCTTCGCCGAGATCTCCGACGCGGCGATCCGCCTCTTCGAGCTCGTCTCGAGCCACGACGGCCGCCCCGAGAAGCTCGAAGCGACGCGGCAGCTCGAAGCCTTCCTCGCCCTGGGACTGGGAATCGATGCGGATCGTGTCGAACGCTAGGCCGCGATCGCGGCGTTCCCTCGCGATCGCGCTCGCGGGGGCGATGCTCCTCGTGGGCAGCGTCGGCTGTGCGTCCCGGACCGCGATCGTCCACGACGATCTCCTCGTCCCGCTCGCCACCCCGAGCAAATGGGTGCCCGCGCCGGAAGACCTCGCCGCAGCTCGCCTCGCGCGCGCCGCGCTCGTCGCACGGCCCGGAGCAGACGGCTCCGTGGATCCCGACGTGGTCCTCGCCCTCGAAGCCCTCGAGACGACGCCGGTCCCGGAGGAGGCCGAGCGACAGCCCAATCTCGTGCCGCTCGCCCTCGATCTGCGCGACGCCACCCTCGACGACCCGTTGGCGGATCGTGAGGGCGCGCGCGCGCTGGCGAAGCGCTGGGACCTCGACCCCCGCCTCGAAGCCCGCCTCGACCGCCGGATCGGAGACGACCCCCTCGAGCTGGCCGGGCGGCGCGAGTTCGACACCTGGGAGCGTCTCTGGGCGCGGACCTTCAACGCGGTCGTCGAGCCGATCGGCAGCTCCGCGATCACCGGCTTCATCCTCGCGCCCTATCAGCTCGCCAACAGCCTGATCCACTACTTCGCCGGCTTCTCGAACAGCGAGCCGCTCTCGTTCACCGACCGTCAGGCCCTCGCCCTCCGTCAGGAGTTCGTCGCGCGCCACCCCGAGAGCCCCATCGTTCCGGACGTCGAGCAGAAGATCCGCCGTGCGGAGCCGAAGCTCGCGAAGACGCTCGCGAAGCGGCGGCTCCGGGCGAGCGAACGGGCCCTCGACGCGAACGCGACCGGGCTCGCGCTCCACCACGCCAGGGCGGCCCGCGAGATCCTCGCGGCCCACCCCGAAGCGAACGCCTCCGCGCAGCGGGACGCCGAGCGGGCCGAGGCGGAGGCGCGGACCGCGCGGGACGCCGAACGGGCGCGATCCCTCGCCGCGACCGGCGCCCGCGCGACGCCGACGGCCCTGCGCGAATCCGAGTACGCGCTCGCCGCCGCACTCCTCGCGAGCCCGACCCTCCGCCCCGAGCCGATCGCCGTGCCCGTGGCGGACTACCGCGCGGCTGCGGCGGAGGGGATGAGAGAGACGCAGGGCAGCGCGATCGGGGCGGCTCCCGACGAAGTGCGCGAGCCCGACGGCGAGGCGCTCGAGAAGCACGTCGGAGCGCGGCTCGCCTTCCTCGGGGCGCTCGCCGAGCACGAGGCGCTCCGCGAGGCCCGCGCGAGGGAGCGGCTCGCCCGAGCGGCGAATCGCGATGCGCGGGACGACACGATGGTGCGCCACGCCCGAGCGCTCCTCGAGGACGATTGGCAGAACCCGCACGGGGCCTTCGAACGCCTGCGCGCGAAGGCCCGCCGGGACGAGCTCGCGTGGCGCCTCGCCGGCGAGTTCGTCCGGCGTCCGCGCTATCCGAACCTCCCCGCCCCCGTCGCCTACCTGATCGACACGCCGACGATCGCGATGACCATGATCATGGCGCCGCTCCGCGCGCTGCTCTCGCCCTTCACCGGCGGGACCCCCGATTTCCGGCGGGCGCCGGCCCTGGCCGGCTACCGCTATCTCGTGCGCTACCCCGACGGCGAGGAGCAGCGCGCCGTGATCGACTGGCTCTATGCGTACGAGCGGGATCAGGAGCGGTGGGGACGAGCCCTGCGCCTCGCCGACTGGGTCCCGGAATTCGACCCGGAAGAGCGCGCCGAGCTCGTGGAGAAGACGACCGAAGAGCGACTCGCCCTCGTCGACGACATCGACCAGTTCGCAACGCGGTCGACGGTCCTCCGCGGCGTCGCGCGGGAGTTTCCGGACAGCGAAGGCGGCAAGGCCGCCGGACTCCGAGCGCGCGCCGAACGCGAGGACGCGAGCCCTCAGTTCATCCGGATCACCCGGGGCTTCCTGCTGGAGAACCCGGAGGTCGCCGGCGACGACGGCGTCGGGATCAACCCGCTGCTCCTCAACGAGGAGCTCCGGGACGGCGAGCTGCATCCCGAAGGCATCGTGCTCCGCGGCGGGCGCGTGCTCGAGATCCGGCTCGTCGCCGACGGCGAAGACGAGGACGAGCCCTATGCCTCCCGCTTCGTCGAGCTGTCCGAGACGCGCCTGCGCCGGCTGACGGCGACTCTCGACGAGGCGGTCCAGCGCAACGGTCTGATCGACGCGGACTCCCGCTTCGACGCCGACCCGAACCGCGACACCTACCTCGAGCGCGCTTCCCTCGGGCTGACGGAAGAGCCGGACCTCCGGTCGAACGCGCAGTCGAGCTTCGTCTACCAGAGTCTACGCGAGCGCTACGGCGCCGTTCGGGGCCGGGATTCGCTGCTCCCCTTCGATCTCGTCTTCCGCGGCAGCCTCGGCGACTTCACCCTCGGCGCCTTCCCGCGCTGGCGCCCGCCGCGCGAGACGCCGGACGCCTATCTCTATCGCTAGGCCTGGGCCGGGGCGTCCGCGCGGTTGGCCGGGACGGGTCGGGTCGGCGCACCGGCGAGATCAAACGGGACGGCTCGCCTCTTCGAGCAGCTCGATCGGGTGCACGACGGGCACGTCGAGTCCCGCCTCGGCGAGTCCGGCCGAGATCTGCATCGCGCATCCGGGATTCGCCGTCGAGACGATCTCCGGCTTCGCGGCGAGAAGCGCCTCGACCTTCGGCGAGAGCACGCGCTTGGACATCTCGGGCTGGGTCAGGTTGTAGATCCCCGCCGCTCCGCAGCACGCCTCGGGGTTCGCGTGCGGCACGAGCTCGAGCTGCGGGACCTTCGCGAAGAGGCGTCGCGGTCCCGCCGCAATTCCCTGGGCGTGGATCAGGTGGCACGGATCGTCGTAGCAGAGCCGCTTCGCGATGGGCGAGAAGGAGAGCGGTGCATCGACCTCGTCGAGGAACTCGAGGACGTCGCGGACCTTGCCCCCCATCTGGCTTCCCGAATCACCGATCCAGCTCTCGGCTTCGCGCATCGACGCGCTGCAGCCCGCGCTCGTCACGATGATCGCGTCGAGGTCGCCCCCGCCGAAGACGCCCGCGTTGTTCCGGGCGAGGTCGCGCGCGAAGTCCAGATCTCCGCTGTGGGCCTGGAGCGCACCGCAACAGCCCTGGGTCTCCGGAACGATCACGTCGTACCCGGCCCGGGAGAGCACGAGACGCGCGGCGTCGTTCACGCGTCCGAAGAACTCGGGCATGATGCAACCCTCGAAGAGCGCGACGCGGCCGCGGCGTTCGCCTTCCGCCGGCGTGAAGGCGGGCAGGCGCCGGCGCTCTTCGGCGGGCGGGATCGCGGGGAGCAGGCTCACCATGTCCGCGAGGCGCGCCGGAAGGACCTTCGCGGCGAGGCGATCGAGGCCTAGCTTCTGGACGAGCGAGAGGAACGAGACCATCGCCGCGAGACGTCCGGCCTTCGGCACGACCCGACGCAGGGCGAAGCGCTCGATCCGGGCCGCGAGGTCCGGGGAGGAAGCGCCCGCTCCCCTCGCGCCGAACTGCCCGCTGCGGATCGCGTCGCGCGTGTGCTCGAGCATCTCGCCGTACTGCACGCCCGAGGGACAAGCGGTCTCGCACGCGCGACAGCCGAGGCAGAGGAAGGCCTCTTCCTCGAGCACCTGCGGATCCGCGAGCCGCCCCTCGGCGAGTCCGCGCATCAGGTAGATGCGACCGCGCGGGGACGACGTCTCGCGGCCGGTCGCGCGATACGTGGGACAGCTCGTCAGACAGAGCCCGCAGTGGACGCAATCGAGGGTCTCGCCGTAGACGGATCGATCGAGCAACGACGCCAGGGCGGGCGCGCCGTCTGGGTTCTCCGGACCCGACCGACTCATGCGCCTCTCCCTGCGGCTCCGCTTCCCACGAAGCGGCCGGGGTTGAGGATGCCGCTCGGGTCGAAGCGCCGCGCGAGCGCGGAGACGATCTCGAGAGCGCCACCCACGTCGCCGAACACGTCGAGCTCGGGACGCCATTCCTCCGGAATGCGCTCGAAGGTGGCGAAGCCACCGAGCCGCACCGCCGTCTCCCGCAGCCCGAGCAGGACCTCGACCGAACGCAGCGCGCCGCGGGCGCGCACGACACCAGGCCCGGACTCGACGAGGACCTCGAGCCCGGCAGCGAGCGCGGCCGACTTGAAGGCCGCGACGTTCGTCCCGAGCACCCGCGCGCGCAGCACGACGTCCGGGCCCGTCGCGAGCAGTTCGTCTCGCGCGAGATCGACGTCGGTGGTCGACGCATCGTCGAAGGACGCGATCTCGCGGAACGCCGCCAGATCCGCCTCGACCCCTGCCCCGCTTCCGCCGAGCTCGACCAGCAGACGCGCCCCCGGGCCCGACTCCGGCGACTCGCGCCAGATCGAGGCACGGACGCTCGGCCGTTCCCCGAGCTTCCGGATCGCCTCGAAGGCGGCCTCCTCGGCCGGCACGGTCGCCACGATCGCACGCCGCTCGGCGGGCGTCGGTCGCAGGCGCAGCCACGCCCCGGTCACGATCGCGAGGGTCCCGAAGGAGCCGCAGTAGAGCTTCGCCAGGTCGTAGCCGGTCACGTTCTTGACCACCCGACCGCCACACTTCGTCGCGACGCCGTCGCCGCCCACGACTTCGAGTCCGAGGATCGCGTCCTTCACGGGTCCGAACCCGTGAGCGCGCGGACCGGTGACACCGCTCGCGATCGTGCCGCCGATCGTCGACGTCGCGCCCGGCGTATCGAGCGCGAGCTCCCAGCCTTCGGCCGCGACGGCCTCGCGGATCTTCGGTATCGGGGTCCCGGCGCCCGCGTGCAGCACGCCTTCGTCCGGGTCGAATTCGTCGATCTCCGACATCGACTCGAGCGAGATCCCGAGCGAGACGGCCCCCACCGGATTGGCGAGGTCGAGACGCGTCCGGCCGCCCATCACGAGCAGCCCGTCGAGATCCTCCGAAGCCGCTCGGACGATCGCTTCGAGCTCTTCGACGCGCTCGGGAGCCGCCACGCGGCCGACCGCACCGCCCGGAACCCGGACCTCTTCCTCCCGGAACGGCAGGCCGAGCGCATCGAGCGCAGCGCCCATCAGAGCGGCACCTCGTCGTAGCCCCGCGCCTTGGGATTCGACTCGACACAGAATCGTGTCGTCGGGATCTGCTTGCCGGGGTTGCAGACACCGTCGGGATCGAACGTCTCGCGAAGGCGGTACATCGGCTCGAGGTCCTGCGGCGAGAAGACGAGATGCATGTAGTCGCGCTTCTCGACGCCGACGCCGTGCTCTCCCGTGATCACGCCGCCCGCTTCGGTACACGCCTTCAGGATCTCTTCGCCGGCGGCGATGACCCGCTCGAGCTCGTCGGCGTCGCGTCGGTCGAAGCAGATGTTCGGATGGAGGTTGCCGTCGCCTGCGTGGAAGACGTTGGCGAGCTTCAGCCGGTGGCGGTCACAGATCTCACCGACCTTCGCGAGGATCTCCGGCAGCTTGACCCGCGGCACGACGGCGTCGTGGACGTAGAGGTCCGGGGCGAGCCGCCCCATCGCGCCGAAGGCGCCCTTCCGCGCGCGCCAGAAGCGAAGGCGCTCCTCTTCGTCGCGAGCGACCTGGATCGTCTGACAGCCCTCGGCTTCACAGGCCTCCCGGATCGCCGCGATCTCGCCTTCCATGCAGACCTTCGAGCCGTCGAGCTCGACGATCAGGACGGCGCCCGCGCTCGTCGGGAGACCGGCGGCGTAGACGCTCGCCTCGACGGCTTCGATCGTCCGCTTGTCGACGATCTCCATCGCGGCCGGCACGACACCCGAACGGATCACCCGTCCCACGGCCCGACAGGCGGGCACGACGTCATCGAAGATGGCGAGCAGGGTCTCGATCGCCTCCGGGATCGGCGAGAGGTTCACCGTGATCTCGGTGACGATCCCGAGTGTGCCCTCGCTGCCGACGATCGCGCCGACGAGATCCGGGCCGGGCGCTTCTCCCGTCCGGTTGCCCAGACGCGTGATCGTCCCGTCCGGGAGCACCAGCTCGAGGGCGAGGACGTGGTTCGTGGTGGTCCCGTACTTGAGGGTGTGGGGGCCGCCGGAGTTCTCGGCGACGTTGCCGCCGATCGTGCAGGCCTGCTGGCTCGAGGGGTCCGGGGCGTAGAAGAGACCGAGATGCTTGATCGCGGTCGACAGCTCGGCGTTCACCACCCCGGGCTGGACCACGGCGAGCCGGTTCTCTTCGTCGACCTCGAGGATCCGGTTCATCCGCGAGCACTCGATCAGGACCGATCCCGGGGTCGCGTGCGCGCCCCCGGACAGCCCCGTCCCGGCGCCGCGGGGCACGAAGTGGACGTCGAACTCGCGACAGGCCCGGACGATCCGGGCGACCTCCTGGGTCGTCGCGGGCAGGAGGACGGCGAGAGGACGGGCCGGATCGAGGGTCAGCCCGTCGCACTCGTACGCGAAGAGCTCGCCCTCCCGGGCGAGGCAGTTCTCGTCACCGACGATCCGCCGCAACCGCTCGATCAATCCCGAAGGCACGACCGTCGGCCTCGAACCGTCCTCGCAAGGAGGACCATCGACGCGATGCGGTTCGGCGGAGGGGAAAGTCACGTGCTCAGGATCGCCTCAGGCCAGCCCGAGCCGTTCGAGGTCGTCCTCGTCGAGGCCCAGATAGTGGCCGACCTCGTGACGGACGGTGATCTGGATCTGGTCGATCAGATCTTCTTCGTCGCGACAGATCTTCTCCAGGTTCTTCTTGAAGAGCAGGATCCGATCGAGGTCGAGGGGCTGATCGGTCATCAACGCCTCGGTCCTCGGAATGCCCATGAAGAGCCCGAGGGTCTGCGGCGAGATCCGTTCGTCGCGCACGAGCTCGAGGGTCGGGAAGTCCTCGATCACCACGGCCACGCCTTCGATCTGCTCCCGGATCGAGCGCGGAAGGTTCGAGAGCGCCACCTCGACGGCGCGACGAAACGCCTCCTCGGGAATTTCGACCGGCAGCGGGAACTGCTGGGGCTCGAGAGCGTTCGCGCGAGAGAAGGCCTGGGCCGCGTTCTCGAGCCCCACGGACGGCGAGGCCCCCTCTTCTCCCTCGTCCTCGAGGCGCTCGAGCAGGAGACCGAGGTGGTAGACGGTGTGCGCGGCATCGGGATCGATCGCGACACCACGCTCGAGCACGCGCCGCGCTTCGTCGTACTGCCCGAGCTCGAAGAGGACCTGGCCCTCGAAGGCGTAGTAGAGACCGAGCTCGCCGCCGGCCTTGGTCGCCCGCCGCACCAGGAAGAGCGCGCCTTCCAGATCGTCCTGGTAGAAGAGGGCCTTGCTCTTCAGGTAGTAGACCTCGGCCTGCAACACGCGATCCGGCCGCGGAAGCCGGGGGCGACCGGAGAGGAGCTCGTCCGCGAGCCGAACCGCCGTCCCGAACTCGCCGAGCTCCTCGATCAGCAGCTCGATCCGATTCAGGTGGGCGGCGGTGAACTTGCCGTCGGCGATCGTCGCCCGATCGAACTCGATCAGCGCCTCGTCGATCCGGCCGTCGTCCCAGAGGATCTCGCCGCGCCCGTTGTGGGCCTCGGCGCCGTCCGGGTGGACGCGCAGGGCTTCGTCGAGCCAGGCGAGGGCCTCCTCGATCCGGCCTCCGTGGGAGGCCTCCATTGCCTGGTCCAGGCAATCCCAGTAGCGGTCCTTGTCCTTGCGCATGCGTCTGTGTCGGACGGTCTTCGACCGGCTCCCGCTGCTGGGACCGGGCCGGGCGAAGGGATTGCGCACCGGTCCGGGGGCCTCGCGCGGCCCGCGAGGTGTCCATCCACGGCCCCTGTGGCCGTGAGAGGCAGCGTAGCGTAGCGGCCGCCGCGGCCGTTCGACCGGACGCCGGATTCACGGCGCCCACGGGGTCCCCACACGCCGGGCTAGGCTCCGCGGGAACGGGGCAGGCGAGCGCGGAGGGGACCCGATGACGAAGCGACGGCAGCAGGCGACGTGGATGGCCTTCGGCGTGGCCGCGTGGGCAGGCCTCCTGCTCCTCGCGTGTGCGCCCCGTCCGACGGGCCCGCCCTTCGTCGATCCCCCGAGCCCGGCCCCCGACCGCGCCCGGCTGACCGTCTACCGCCTCGACCCCCGCGCCTCCGTCTCGCCCGTCCGCGTCCGCATCGACGGCGTGCCGATCGGCGTGCTCCACCACGGCGAGTACGAGACGGTCGAGGTCGCGCCGGGCGTGCACGAGATCGAAGCCGGGGTGCGAAGCGTCGCCTGGGTCGCCTGGGGCTGGAACGACCTCGATCTCCGCGTGGAGCCGGGAGAAACGGCCTACCTCAAGGTCTCGGTGCGCCTGACGGAGCGCAGTCAGCCCGGCGGCCGGGCCCTCGACATCGCCGGACGCCCGAGCGGCGCGGTCAGCGAGAACGTCTACCTCCAACCGATGGGCGCGTCCGAGGCCCGGCGCGAGCTGGCGGACACGACCCGCATCCTGCCCCCCGCCGCGCCGGATTCCGTTCGAGAACCCTGAGCGGGATCAGCAACTTACTCGACAGCCGCTCGGAATCATTGTGGTTTCGGGACTGCGTGATAGGATCGGAGACGGGACTTCTCCCGGCCGCAACCAAGAGAAGTCTCATTCTCCCTTGAGTGTCCGTGCGGGACCTAGACAGGACGCACACTGGCTAGTCCCAGGAACCCCGGTGCATTGCACCGGGGTTCTCTTTTTGTGGCCTTGTGCGGCGGTGCGGATCGCGACCGGCGTGCTCGTTGGGCGGCCGGGCGGCGCATCGGGTCGGGGTGCCCGGGCGGGGGCTTCCTCGACGTTTCGGGAGGGGGGCGGTGCTCGTGCGATATCCCCGCTGCGTCTCGGGGGCGATGCCTGGCGCCCTGGCTTCCTCGACGTCTTCGGGGCGCGCCCTTGGCGTACGCGATCGCGCTGCGGAGGCGCGATCTGCGCGCGCGCCGGCGGAGGCGTCGGGGCGCGACACTGCTCGGTGACGCGGGAGAATGGTGGGCCCGCCTGGACTTGAACCAGGGACCATTCGGTTATGAGCCGATTGCTCTGACCACTGAGCTACAGGCCATCGGGTGGGAGTCTACCGCGTCCCCGGCGGAGACCGCGCGGGATTGTCGGCCCCGCGGAAGGCTGCGAACATCCGCGCCATGGCACCCGATCAAATCGATGGAACCGGACATTTCGTGGCAGTCATCGGCGGCGCGACCGCTGGTGCCGAGGTGGCGAGCCGTCTCGCCGACAAGGGCGTGCAGGTCTTCGTGTTCGAGCAGAACTCGCGGCCGTACGGGAAGATCGAGGACGGTCTCCCGCGCTGGCACGTGGCGCTGCGGAACAAGGAATACGGCGTCATCGACGAGAAGCTGCAGAAGGACGGCGTGACCTTCGTGCCGAGCACGAAGATCGGTCGCGACGTCGACTTCAAGGAGCTGGTCGAGGACTGGGGCTTCTCCGCGGTGATCCTCGCGAACGGCGCCTGGCGCGACCGGCCCGTTCCGGTCGACGGAGCCGACGAATACGTCGGGAAGGGCCTCGTCTACCAGAACCCCTTCGTGATCGCGTTCAACCACGCCGAGCGCGGCGACATGCCCGACGCGAAGTACGAGCTCCACGACGGCGCGATCATCCTCGGCGGCGGCCTCGCCTCGATCGACGTCGCGAAGATCCACACGCTCCAGCGAACCGTCGAAGAGCTCGCCGCGCGCGGGATCGAGACCGACGTCGAGGAGCTCGAGATCAAGGGCATCCCGAAGATCCTCGAGAAGCACGGCCTGACCTGGGACGAGCTCGGCATCACGCCGCCCACGATCTACTACCGCCGCCGGATCGAAGACATGCCCGTCATGAGCGCGCCGGAAGGCGCGGACGAGGCGCGTCTCAAGAAGGTCGAAGCGGGCCGCGTGCGCATGGTCGGCAAGAGCACCGGCAAGTACCTCTTCAACATCGAGCCCCTTTCCGCACCGGACGGCTTGATCGTCGAAGACGGCCGCCTCGTCGGCATCGTCTTCCGACGAACGAAGATCGAGAACGGTCGCGTCGTGAAGCAGGACGAGACCTACGAAGTCCGCGGCCCCGCCGTCATCAGCTCGATCGGTTCGATCCCGGAAGCGATCCCGGGGATCGAGATGAACGGCGAGCTCTTCGACTTCCAGGACTGGGACCTCGGCCGACTCGAGGGCTACCCGACGGTGTTCTCCGTCGGCAACGTCGTGACGGGCAAGGGCAACATCGTCGCCTCCCGGAAGCACGCCTCCGCGGTGAGCGAAGCTGCGATCGAAGCCTACCTCGGCGTCGGCGAGGGCGATCGCGACGCCGCGATCGGCGCCCTGGCCACGACCGGCGCTTCCGAGACCGCCGCGAACGTCCTCGACGCGCTCGGCGACGCGACGCCCCCGTCCGAAGACGTGTCCCAGGCCCTGCTCGAGCGGATCGCGAAGCTCCACGAGAAGATCGGGTTCACCGACTACGCCGCTTGGATGAAGAAGGTCGGCGAACCCTGCTGATCGCCTCGTCGTTCCCGTTCCCAGCGCCCGTGCATTCCCCATGCTGACGGCCTCGCCGCCTGAACGGCGTCGCGAGCGGAGGAGCCCCATGACGTCTGCCCGAGTAAGCACGACCCTGCGCCCGGCCTGCATCGCATTGCTCGCGGCCGCGATCGCCCTCGGCTGCGCCTCCTCGCCGGACGCCCGCATCGCCGACGACCAGGCCCTCTTCGATACCTGGCCCGTCGACGTTCAGGCGAAGGTGCGCGCCGGCGAGATCGACCTCGGAATGACCGAGGACCAGGTCCGCATGGCCCTCGGCAAACCGGACGAAACCTCGTCGGCGATCGACGCGAACGGCGAGACCGTGACCTGGACCTGGGCCCATTCGCGCCCGGGCCTCTCTCTGGGACTCGGCGGAATCGGCATCGGCGGGGTCGGATTCGGCGGCGTCGGCGTCGGCACCGGCTCCAAGCGGACCCTCGAACGCGTCGTCCAGTTCCGGAACGGCGAGGTCGTGAGCGCGCGCGTCTTCGACTGAACATTCGGCTGCGGGCGCTCGCCGAGAAACATTCGGCTGCGGGCGCTCGCCGAGAAACATTCGGCTGCGGGCGCTCGCCGAGAAACATTCGGCTGCGGGCGCTCGCTAGACGGACACCTCGACGATCGAGAGGGGGCCGTCTCCGTCGCGGCGCTTGACGAAGGTGTGCTGGATCGGGGTGCGTTCCTGCTCCGGCGGGAGCGCCTTGCGCGCGAGGGCTTCCGCCTTCCAGAGACGGCCTGCGAAGGCGCCGACCTCGCCCGCGGCGTGCCGCCGTCGGAAGTCGTTGACCGAGGCCCAGGTCTCGACGTCCGGGGAAGCCTTTCCGACGATCTCGACGAGGTCCCGCACGAGCTGTCGGAAGAGCACGGGGATGTGGTTGATGTCGATCTTCGGCCCCGTCTCCGCGTTGCTCTTGAGCGTCCGCACGTGGACGATGCCATGGGCCTCGTCGACGGCCAGCACTTCGCCGATCGCGTAGCTGTTCTTCCCGAATCCGAGCAGGCCGCGGCGGCGGCCCCGGTAGATGAAGATGGTTCCCGGAAAGAGCTCGATTCCGAGTCGTCTGGAGCGCAACAAGGATCAGCCCTCCGGAACCGGCGGCGGCGAGGGAGCGAACTGGCCGGCCAGGGCTTCGACCTCGCCGGCGGCGAGCCAGCCCTCCATTCCCGCGCACCAGACGAGAGACGTCGGCGCCACCCGTCCGCCCGCGATCGCCTGCGCCATCTGCGCAGGCGTGAAGGGACCGATCGCCTCGCCATTCTCGGCCACGTGCCAGGTCACGGTCGGGACCGGAGGCGGCGCCTGGGGCGGCGCTCCCTGCGGCGCGCCACCGCCCATCATGCCCTGCATCGAGTTCGTCATGGCGAGGCCCATGCCGAGCCCGACCCCGGCGCCGGCGAGTCCGCCCGCCGGGTTGGCGGCGGCTTCGGGCATGGCGTTGCCCATCTGGTAGGCCTGGTAGGCGCCGAGGTTCCCGATCGCCGCCATGCTCGCGCGCGCGTCGAGGGCGCGTTCGACCTCGGCCGGGACGGAGACGTTGACGATGTAGAGCTGGGGGAGCTCGAGCCCGTACTCGTCGTCGATCCGTTCGACGACCGCCCGTCGAAGCGTCTCGGACAGCTCGCTGTAGTTCTGGGCGAGGTCGAGGACGCTGATCCCGGAGCTCGCGACCACGTCGGCGAAGGCCATCGAGATGATCGAACGCAGGAGCGCGGAGATCTCTTCCGCCTCGTACACGCCGTCCGTCCCGACCAGCTCCGAGAGGAGACGACCGGGATCGATGGCGCGGAGCGTGTAGGTCCCGAAGGCGCGCACACGGACGGGGCCGAAATCGGCGTCGCGGAGCGGCACCGGATTCGACGTGCCCCACTTGAGGTCCGTCAGCTGACGCGTACTGACGAAGTAGACCTCCGCCTTGAAGGGCGAGTCGAAGCCGTGCATCCATCCCATCAGGGTCGAGAGCACGGGCAGGTTCTTCGTCTCGAGGCGGTAGTGGCCGGGACCGAACACGTCGGCGATCTGGCCCTGATGAACGAAGACCGCCGATTGGCCGGGGCGCACGATCAGCTGCGCGCCGTACTTGATCTGGTTCCGATAGCGCGGGAAGCGCCAGACGAGGGTGTGCTCCGAATCATCGATCCACTCGATGATGTCGATGAGCTCTGCACGGAGTTTGTCGATCAGTCCCATTTTCGGTTCACCTCTCGGTTGTCTGGGCACGCCCCGGCGGACCGGGCGGAAGAGTGGAATCAGTCGAGGAGCGACATCAGCAGGCCGAGCACGGACTCCGCCGCGCTTCGGTCGCGCCGCTTCGAGCTGAAGACGGAGCTCGTCCAGTGGTCGTCTTCGATCGTCACCCGGCCCACTCGCTGGGCGGCGGACCGGGCGGCAGCGCGCTGCTCGTCGTTCCGGCGGGTGGTCTCGAGACGCTCCGCTTCGGCGGCGCGACCGGAGAGGACGAAGCCCGCGATGCGTTCGAGCTCGTGGGCATCGAGCCAGGTCCCGTGCTCGTGGCACCGGTCGATGATCACGCCGGATCGCTTGCGGAAGTTGCGCCGATTCATGAGCGCGTCGCAGGTCGGGCAGCGGCGGTACTCGACGGCGTGCGAAGCGGGATTGCCGCCATCGACGCGCGGGGCGGTTCCGACCCCCTCCGCGCCTCGCTCACGCACGGCCGTGGTGGCCCGCTCGACCAACGCGTCGAACACGTCGTCCGGCGCCCAGAGCCCGAGGCACTTCGTGCACTCCTGCACGCGCAGCCCTCCGACCTCGCGCACCGCCATCCACGTGTCACAGCACGGACAGCGTCGCTCCGGCATGTCGTGGATCGCCTCGCTCGGCGCGAAGGCCACGCCGCAGGCCAGGCAGAAGCGTGCGTCGTCGAGATTCCGGGCCATGCACTCGGGACAGATCAGACCGCCCCGGTGGTCGACGGGGACGATCCCGGAGCCGCAGTAGTCGCAGCTCTCCGCACCGTCTCGTGCGACCGCGCCACACGCGGTACAACGCTGGGCCTTCGCGTCGACACCGGCGGGCGGCGTCGCGACGAGCGCGGTCCCGCAACGGCAATCGAAGGCGCTGTCGGGCACCATCGACGAGACGTCGTACTGGGCGTGGCAATCGGGGCAGGCGACGAGCTTCACGCGCCGCGTATCGGACCTACGAAAGAGACGCTTGAAGAGCGAAGGCCCGATCCGCACGCGAGCGGAAGCGCGCACGCAAGTCGTCGGAAGGCGGAGTGCAACACACCGGAAGGCGGGTGGGGATCGACGCCGCCCGCTTCGATCGGCCGGCTAGCCTTCGAGGTAACCCTTCAGCGCGCGGCTGCGGCTCGGGTGACGGAGCTTGCGGAGCGCCTTCGCCTCGATCTGGCGGATGCGTTCGCGCGTCACGTCGAAGTCCTGGCCGACCTCTTCGAGGGTCCGGTTCGTCTTCTCGCCGATCCCGAAGCGCATGCGGAGGACGCGGGCCTCGCGGGGGGCGAGCGTCGCGAGGAGCTCGCGGGTGTGTTCGGCGAGACTCGACTGGATGACGGCGTCCTGCGGATTCACGGCGTTCGGGTCTTCGATGAAGTCCGACAGTCGGCCGTCGTCTTCCTCGCCGACCGGGGTCTCGAGACTGATCGGATCGTTGGCGATCCGCAGGACCATGCGGACCTTCTCGAGCGGGAGCTCGAGGGTCTCGGAGAGCTCCTCCGGCTGGGGCTCTCGCCCGAGCACCTGAACGAGCTGCCGCGTCGCGCGGACCAGCTTGTGGATCGTTTCGATCATGTGGACCGGGATCCGGATCGTACGGGCCTGGTCGGCGATCGCGCGGGTGATCGCCTGTCGGATCCACCAGGTCGCATAGGTCGAGAACTTGTATCCGCGACGCCACTCGAACTTGTCGACGGCCTTCATCAGACCGATGTTGCCCTCCTGGATCAGGTCCAGGAACTGCAGGCCGCGGTTGTTGTACTTCTTGGCGATCGAGACCACGAGCCGGAGGTTCGCCTCGATCAGCTCGCTCTTCGCTTCCTGCGCGCTCGCCGCCGTCGCGTCGACCTGGACGAGGATCGCGTCGAGCTCGTCGCGTCGCAGGCCCGCGTCCTCTTCGAGGCGCATCCGGAAGACCTCGACGTTCGCGAGCTGGTGGACCGCCTCGTCGATGACCTGACGGTCGCCGCCGAGCCGTTCGAAGGCCTGCTTCCCGCCGGCGCTCTTCTTCTTCGACTGCTCGGCCATGACCGCGAGCTCGTCCGCGGACATCTCGAAGGCCTTGGCGATCTGGCCCGCGCGCTCGTCGAGGAGCCGGTGGCTCTCGTGCATCTCGCGCAGACAGCGATCGAGCTCGTTGTATCGCTCGCGGGTCACGCGATGGGTTCGCAGGGTCTTCGCTGCTTCTTCGAAGAGGGAGGCGACCTCCGCTTCGCATGCGAGTCGATCGTCCTTGCTCATCGCGCTGCGATCGAGCTCTCGCTGACGCTCGAGGATGCCGTGCTCGATCTTCTCGAGACCCTCGATCGACTGCAGGAACTTCTTGCGCGTGACGTCGACCGGCGGCGCGTTCTCGTCTTCGAGTCCGTCCACGACCTTCTTGAGGTCGAGGTCCCCGGACTGGACCTGCGCGCCGAGCTCGATCATCCGCCGCAGGCAGTAGGGGTTCGAGACGAGCGCGGCCAGGTGGGCATCGACCGCCTGCTCGATCCGCTGCGCGATCTCGACTTCGCCCTCTCGCGTGAGCAGCGACACCTGTCCCATCTCACGGAGATACACGCGGACCGGGTCAGCGCTTCCGCCGTCGTCGCCCTCGCTCGCCTTCTTCGCCTTGGGCTTTCGCTTGGGACGATCCTCTTCGTCTTCGACCGGGGCGGCTGTTCGTGCGAGGGGAATGTCGTGCTCCCGGAGAACGGAAAGAACCCCGTCGAGATCGTCGCGTCCGAGCGCGCCGCTCTCGAAGGCCGTCGCGAGATCGTCGCGATTGACTTCGCCCTTCTCTTCGCCGACCTGGATCAGGCGACGGACGGCATCGAGCTCGACGAGCGCTTCGCGATCGAGCGGACCGCGCGCTTCCTCGGACGACGCGGCATCCTTCGCGACCGCCTGCTTCTTCGCGGACGCCCCGCGCTTCGAGGTTTCGGCCTTCGTCGTCTTCGCGGCCTTCGCGGTCGCTTTGGACTTCGTCGCGGCGCTCTTCTTGCGAGTCGTGGTGGTCGCCTTCTTGCGCGGCTTGCTCGCGGTCTTCGAATCGGAGGGACTGGCCTTCGCGCTCGCGGAACCCGCAACCCGAGCCTTGCGCTTGCGTCGCGGCGCAGCAGCGGACTCGAGGCCATCGGTCTCGCCGGTGTTGGCCGCACCGGTGCTGGCGTCGGTGAGCGATGCGATCGTGGCATCCTCAGCGAGTTCGGATGTCTGCGCGCGTTCGGCCGCAGACTCCGTATTGGGCGCATTCGAGGCCATTGGGGGGGTCCTCCGTAGGCTCGGAAATTCTACTTCCGATTCCGAACTTCCGCCGCCTCCTCCGGCCCGTTCGAAATCGTGTTCATGGGATTGCCTATGCACTGCCACTCTTGTGAGTAGTCGATCCCGCCGGTTCCCTGGTTCCGGCGCCGACACCCATTCGAGCTCGCCGCTCCTGAAGCTGCTTCTGCTTCTCAGCTAGAAGTGCATCCTGGTCGGCATTCGGGTCGCGCAATCTTTGATTCACTTCTCGCTGACGCGCGTCCAGTCTCCTGCGCTCGAACCAACCCACCAGGTCGTCGAACACTTGTTCAGCGCCCTCTTCCTCGTCGAAGGGCGTTACGTCCACGGCGATTTCCCGCAGGCGACGCTGTGCGTCCTCGTCCATCCGGGATTCGATGGCGAAGGCGTCGACGCCTTTCTGGTCACCGGAAAGGAGCAGCCCCTCGTCTGCTGCCTGGAGAATCTGCAGGATGATCGACTTCCAGGCGCCCGCCGGCAGGATCTCCTGGAGAGTGAGTGCCATCTCGTCGCTGATCAGGTCGGGCCGTTGCAGACAAACACGTGCCAGCTGCCGCAGCTGACGCTCCTCGGGCTGGTCTCGACGATCTCGGGAGAGACCTAACGCCTCCTGATCGACCTGCACGACCTCCCCGGAACTACGCGCTGCGTCACGAACGATCTTTCCGACGGCGGATACCGAAGCGTCGACCGCCATCGCGAGGCGCCTCACGTACTCGTCGCGCGACACGGCATCCGAGACGCGCGCGATCAGCGGCGCCACATGGGCGACCACATCGGACTTCTGGGCAGGAGTCGCAACTCCTTGACGCAGCGCGTTGCGGATGGAGAGCTCGAGCGCATCCGGCGCTTCGTCGACCAGCTTCCTGAGCGCGTCCGCCCCGAACTCGTTCAGGTAGTCGTCGGGGTCCGCACCACCGGGGATGAGTGCGGCTCGAACTCGCAACCCGTGGGGAAGCAGCACGGCCAGTGCCTTCTCGGTCGCGGCCTGTCCGGCAGCGTCGCCGTCGAAGACGAGGACGACTTCCTTCGTTCGACGGCGTAGCTGGGCGCCGTGGTCGGGGGTCAGCGCGGTTCCGCAGGTGGCGAGCGCCTCACCCATCCCGGCGCGCGCGAAGGCGATCCGATCGAAGTAGCCCTCGCACAGGATCACGCGCTTGGCGCGACGAATCGACTCGAGGGCCGCGGGGTAGCCGTAGAGCGCGCGGCGCTTGTGGAAGACCGGCGACTCCGGCGTGTTCCAGTACTTGGGCTCCTGGTCGGGCTCGAGAGCACGCCCGCCGAATCCGATCACGCGCCCCCGCACGTCCTGGATCGGGAAGGTCAGCCGACCGCGAATCCGGTCGTAGTACCCCTTCCCGGACTTGCGCTCCGAGAGGAGCCCGCCCTCGACGGCGGCCTCCCCCTTGATGCGCGCCTCCCGCAGACGCGTCGCGACGGCGTCCCAGCGGGCGGGGGCGTAGCCGATCCCGAACTCGTCGGCAGCCTTGCCATCGAAGCCACGGGAGACGAGGTAGGCCCGCGCGATCTTGCCTTCCGGCGTGCGCAGTGCCTCCCGGTAGAGGGCCTGGGCGAGCTCGTTCGCCTCGAAGATCTGCTGCGTGACACCGGCGTCGCCGGCTCCGCGCTCCTCTTCGATCTCGACCCCGACCTCCGCAGCGAGAGCCCGCGCGGCTTCGGGGAAGCTGAGACCTTCGTGCTTGATCAGGAAGCCGAAGACGTTGCCGCCCTCGCCGCATCCGAAGCAGTGGAAGATCTGTCGGTCCGTGTTGACGTTGAAGCTCGGCGTCTTCTCGTTGTGGAAGGGGCAGAGTCCCTTCCAATTCGGGCCCGCCTGCTTCAGCTCGACGTAGCGGGAGATGAGGGCGACGATGTCCGCCCTGTCTCGGATTTCCTGGATGGTCGATTCCGGGATCAAATCCGCCCTCTCGCTGCCGATGCGCGTGCTAGTTCATGCTGCTGCGCCGCATCTTCTTGAGCGCGCGCTTGCGCGCCGCCGCTTCCTTCTTCTTCTTCCGGATGCTGGGCTTGTCGTAGTACTCGCGCCGCCGCAGCTCCGTCAGGATGCCCGCCTTCTCGCAGGTCTTCTTGAAGCGCTTCATGGCGCCTTCGAAGGACTCGGTTTCCTTGATCTTGATCACCGGCATGTTCTTCTCCCTCGCCGTCGCGGGGAACCAACCAACACGCACTCGTCCGAATCGCTCTCGCTCGGACTCGTGTGAGTAACCCGGGGGTCCTCTTCGTGGCAGGCGAATCCATTCGCCGGACCACGCTCGCGTGCTCGTTGCCTCCCAACCGCGCTACGGCTGCTCAGTCGTTCCGTATTCTCGATCGGCCGCCCAGTGAGTTGGATACGACCGTGAAATCGCTCGTGTTTTTCTCGTCGGTCGCGCCGAAGCGCAGTCGCCGCGGCCCTGCTGGGCCGTTCCCGCCCCGCGGCTGCCCGTGGCGCGAAAGGCGCAGACCCTAGCAGAGGGGTCCGCACGACTCAATTTGCCCGCCGGGGACTACGCCCCTCAGCCCGATGACCCCACGGGTGGTCTGACGGGGATTCCGGCCGCCAGCAGCTGCGCCTTCACCTCGCCGACCGTCGTCTCCTTGAAATGGAAGATCGACGCCGCGAGGGCGGCCTGGCAGTGCCCCCCCTCGGGCCCGTCGTCGAGGGCCGTCGCCAGATCCGCGGCGCTGCCCCCGCCGCCACTGGCGATCACCGGGATCGTGATCCGATCCGCGACCGCGCGGAGCATGGCCAGGTCGTAGCCGCTCTTGGTCCCGTCGCGGTCCATGCTGGTCAGCAGGATCTCTCCCGCGCCCCGCGCAGCGACCTGCGCCGCCCACTCGACCGCATCGATCCCCGTCTCGTTCCGGCCGCCGTGGGTGAAGACCTCCCAGCGCGGCGACTCGCCTTCGCCGGAGACCTGCTTCGCGTCGATCGCCACCACGAGGTTCGCGCTGCCGATCTTCGCGGCGGCCTCGTCGACCAGGTCGGGGTTCTTGATCGCCGCGGTCATGATCGAGACCTTGTCGGCCCCGGCGTTCAGGAGATCGCGGATGTCCTGCAGCGAGCGGACGCCGCCGCCCACGCAGAGCGGCATGAACACGCTCTCCGCCGTCCGCGCCACGACGTCGAGCAGAATGCCGCGCTCTTCGTGGCTCGCCGTGATGTCGAGGAAGGTGATCTCGTCCGCTTCCTGCTCGTCGTAGCGCTTCGCGACCTCGACCGGATCGCCGGCGTCGACGTGGTCGACGTACTTCACGCCCTTCACGACGCGACCCTGGTCGACGTCGAGACAGGGGATGATGCGCTTCTTGAGTCCGTTTCTCGTGGGGTCGACGCTCATGGCCGTGCTAGGCGCCTCCTTCTTCGAGTTCGAGCGCAGCCACCGCCGCGAGCGCCTCGTCGAGATCGACGGCACCGGTATAGATCGCACGACCGGCGATCACGCCGCAGATGCCCTTCGCGCGCTCCGCGGCGGAGTCGACGATGTCCTGGACGGTCGCGACACCGCCGGAGACGATCACGGGAATCGAGAGCGCTTCGGCCAGCGCCGCGGTCTGGGGAATGTTCGGTCCGGTCAGCATGCCGTCCCTGGCGATGTCGGTGTAGACGATCGCCGCGACGCCGGCGTCCTCGAAACGCTTGCCGAGATCGACGGCGGTGGTCTCGCTCGCTTCGAGCCAGCCCTCGACCGCCACCCTGCCGTCCCGGGCATCGATCCCGACGACGATCTTCTCGGGGTATGCAGCGGCCGCCTTCTTGACCAGCTCGGGATCACGAAGCGCGACGGTCCCGAGGATCACGCGATCGAGTCCCCAGGAGAGTGCGGTCTCGATCCCGTCCATGTCTCGAAGCCCGCCACCGAGCTGGACGGGTACGTCGCCGACCTCCGCGAGGATGCGACGAACCGGCTCCTCGGCCATCGGATGCCCGGCCTTCGCGCCTTCCAGATCGACGACGTGGAGGCGCTTGATTCCGGCGGCATGGAAGCGTTTCGCGACGTTCGCAGGATCCGCGTCGTAGACGGTCGCCTGGTCGTAGTCGCCCTGGGCGAGGCGAACCGCTTCGCCGCCCAGCAGGTCGATCGCCGGGATGAGTTCGAAGCCTGCCATCAGCTCTGGTCCAGCCATGCGCGATAGGCATCGAGGAGACGCTTGCCCGCCGACTGGCTCTTCTCCGGGTGGAACTGGATCGCGAAGACGTTGTCTTTGGCGACCGCGGCCGCGAAGGTCCCGCCGTAGTTCGCGCGGCCGACGATGATCGATTCGTCGGTCGGCTCGGGCCGATACGAGTGGACGAAGTAATAGATGTCGCGCTCCGGCAAGGCCTGGACCATCGGGTGGTCGCCGGAGTAGGTCACTTCGTTCCATCCGATGTGCGGGACGACGAGCGGTCGACCGTCCTCGTCCTTCTCGGGGAAGCGCGTCACGCGACCGGCGAGCTGACCGAGTCCGGGGGTGATGCCGTGCTCGGTGCCCTCGTCGAAGAGGAGCTGGAGACCGAAGCAGATGCCGAGGTAGGGACGTCCGCCGCTCGTCACCTCCTTGATCGCGTCGGTCAGACCGGCCGCTTCGAGCGCGTTCACCGCATCGCGGAACGCACCGACGCCCGGCAGCAACACGCCGTCGGCGTCGCGCACGACGGACGGGTCGCTCGTGACGACGGGGACGAGGTCGCTTCGTTCGAGGGCCTTCGCGACGGAGCGGATGTTCCCTGCGCCGTAGTCGACGAGGGCGATTCGGGGGGGGCTCTTCTGGGCCATCGGAAGCTAGAGCGCCCCCTTCACCGTCGGCAGGCCCGTCTCCCGGGGATCGATCGCGACCGCTTCGCGAAGCGCGCGGGCGACGCCCTTGAACGCGGCCTCGACGACGTGGTGCGGACTCTTCCCGTATCGCTTCTCGATGTGGAGATCGAGACCGGCGCTCTGGCTGAAGGCGTACATGAAGTCTTCGGTCAGCGTCCCGTCGAAGCTCGCGATCATCGGGTTGTCCATCTCGAGCTGGTAGACGAGGTAGGGCCGATTCGAGACGTCGACCGCGACCTCGACCTTCGCTTCCGCCATCGGAAGCAGACACGAGCCGAAGCGCTTGATCCCGGTCGCGGAGCCGAGCGCTTCGCGGAAGGCCTGGCCGAGCGAGATGCCGACGTCCTCGACCGTGTGATGGAGGTCGACCTCGATATCGCCCTTCGCCTTCACCTCGAGGTCGAAAAGGGCGTGTCGGCCGAAGCTCTCCAGCATGTGGTCGAAGAAGGGGATCCCCGTCGAGATGTCGTACTGACCGGTGCCGTCCAGATCGATCCGGATCCGGATGTCGGTCTCCTTGGTCTTGCGGGCGATCGTCGCGATGCGGCTCGCGCCGGCCGCGTCCTGCGCAGTCGAAGACATGGGGATGGCTCCAGGGCGGGGGAGGCCCCTCTTTGGGGGGGTGATCGTGACGGGGGGAGTGTCGGATCCGAGCGCTCAGGCGGGCGCCGAGTGGGGGGAAGGCCCGGAACGCGGGGATCTTACAAGGTTTTTCCGATTTTCGCCGAGAACGCGCCAGCGGCGGCCCAGACGAAAGCGGCGGCGCCCGGGTGGGACGCCGCCGACAGGATGCTCGGACCGGGCCGGCGGCGCCGGCCGGTCGGAATCAGAGCTCGAGATCCCGGGCGGCCTCCCGCTCACGGCGAGCGCGGCGGATCTTGGCCAGCCGAAGCTCGACCGAGGCGCCATGCCCCGTCAGACCTTCCACGTTGGCGAGGCGGACGATGTCCGCGCCGAGCTCCCGCAGCTTCGGCGGCTCGAACTTCATGAAGCTGGTCCGCTTCAGGAAATCCTCGACCGAGAGCGGCGAGAAGAATCGCGCGGTCCCGCCCGTGGGCAGGACGTGGTTCGGCCCCGCCATGTAGTCGCCCACGGCGACCGGCGTGTAGTGACCCAGGAAGATCGCGCCGGCGTTCTGGATCTCCTTCGAGATCTTCTCCGGATCCTCGACGGCGAGGACGAGGTGCTCGGAGGCGTATTCCTCGGAGAGCCGGATCGACTCTTCGAGGTTCTTCGTCTGGATGATCGCGCCGCGCGCCTTGATCGACTTCTTGGCGATGTCGGCGCGGTCGAGGTCCTTCAGCTGCCGCGTGAGCTGATCCTGCACGCGCGTGACGAGTCCCTTCACGTGGGTGATCAGCACGGCCTGGGCGAGCTCGTCGTGCTCGGCCTGCGAGATGAGATCCGCGGCGAGCCAGGCGGGCGTCGCGCTCTTGTCGGCGACGATGCAGACCTCGGTCGGGCCGGCTTCGCTGTCGATGCCGACCTGGCCGAACACCTGCTTCTTCGCCGTCGCGACCCAGACCGAGCCGGGGCCGGTGATCTTGTCGACACGCGGGACGGACTCGGTGCCGTAGGCGAGGGCGGCGACGGCATGCGCACCGCCCATCTTGAAGATGCGGTGGACGCCGGCGACCCGCGCGGCCATCAGGACCTCGGGGGTGATCGTGCCGTCCTCGCGAGGCGGCGTGACCATGCAGATTTCGGGCACCTCGACGACCGAGGCGGGAATCGCGTTCATCACCACGGAGGACGGATAGAGCGCCTTTCCGCCCGGAACGTAGAGGCCGACGCGGGCGAGCGGACGTACCCGCTGGCCCATGTAGCCGCCGCCTTCCTCGCGCATCTCCCAGGAAGAGGGGATCCGCTTCCGGTGGAACTCGCGGACGCGCATGGCCGCCTTGCCGATCGCGGCGCGATCCGCGCTGTCGACCTGGTCGCAGCCCTCGTCCCATTCCTCCGGCGTGACTTCGAGGTTCTCGACGTCGGCGCCGTCGAACTTCTTCACGAAGCCGAGCAGGGCGTCGTCGCCGTTCTTGCGAACGGCGGCGATGATCTTCGCCACGTCCTCTTCGACGTCGAGGACGGAGTCGACCCGGCGATCGCAGACCGACTTCCAGTCGTCCGCGAACTTCGCGTCGTCGCTCTTGAAGACGCGCATCCATTTCGTCGCTTTGGCGGCCATGTCTGCCTACCTCCTGTCGCGGCGGAGCGAGCCTGATTCCCCTTCGATGCTCCGCGTTGCGACGGCGTCCGTTCGAAGCGGACGCCTTTGTTCTTTCCCGGTTCTCTCCGGTCGTTGGTTCGTCGATGCCTGGCCTAGGGCCATCGGCCGGCCACTACCCGCGGCCTGCTCGCCAGGTCGAATCTCCGCTCCACATCCGTGAATCCTGCTTCCGAGAACAGCCCTTCGACTTCGTCTGCCTGTTCGGGGGAGAGCTCGATCCCGAGCCAGCCGCCCGAGGAGAGATGATCGCCTGCTTCCGCCACCAGTCGCCGGATCACGTCGAGCCCGTCGGGCCCTGCGAAGAGCGCCATCTCGGGTTCGTGTGACAGCTCCGGAGGAAGCGACCCCTCGTCCGCGCGCGCCACGTAGGGCGGGTTGGACACGATCAGGTCGAATTTCTCCTTCGCCACCGGCTCGAAGAGGTCGCCTTCCACGAAGCGGATCCTCTCTCCCATACGCAACTCGTCGGCATTTGCCGCGGCAATCTGAAGCGCTGCCGGCGAGAGATCCGTCGCGATGATCTCGCCGTGGGGAAGCTCCGACGCCAAAGCGAGGGCAATCGCCCCCGATCCGGTCCCGAGATCGAGGATCCCAAGCTTCCCTTCCTTTTCAGGAACTTGTGCCGTTTCTTGCGAGCCCCCCTTCGTCTTCGAAAGGGCCCACTCGACCAGGGTCTCCGTCTCGGGGCGAGGCGTCAGCACGTCGCTCGTGACCTTGAAGCCGAGCGACCAGAACTCCCGCTCGCCGAGCAGCTGCGAGACCGGGATCCGCTCCTGGGCGCGCCGCTGGACCAGCGCCCGATAAGCATCGCGCTCTTCCTGGAGCACCGGCTTCTCGTAATCGATATAGAGACGCAATCGCTGGGTCTCGAGCGCATGGGCGAGCAGCACCTCCGCGTCGAGCCGCGCGGTCTCGATCCCGGACCGCTTGAAGTAGTCGGTGGTCCAGGTGAGCAGCTCGAGAACGGTCCAGGTCTTGTCCCGGCCCGCGCTCCCTGCGCTCACGACGGATTGCTCTCGAGGGAACCGATGGCGCTCACGAGGACGCCTCTTCACCGCCGGGCGAGACCTCGCCCCCCCGAGCGGCGGCGATGTTCGCGTGGACCGCGTTCAGCAGCTCTTCCATCTCGCCCGCCATCACGGCGTCGAGCTTGTGGAGCGTCACGCCCGCGCGGTGATCGGTAACGCGGGACTGCGGGAAGTTGTAGGTCCGGATCTTCTCGGAGCGCTCGCCGGTCCCGACCTGGGAGCGGCGCTCGCTCGAGCGTTCCGCCGCCAGGCGCTCCTGCTCGGCTTCGTAGAGACGAGAACGGAGGACCGTCATCGCCTTCGCCTTGTTCTTGTGCTGGGACTTCTCGTCCTGGCACTGGACGACGAGGCCCGTCGGGATGTGCGTGATCCGGACGGCGGAGTCCGTCGTATTGACGCTCTGACCGCCGGGACCGCCCGCGCGCATCACGTCGATCCGGAGATCCTCGTTCTTGATCTCGACGTCGACCTCCTCGGCTTCAGGCATCACCGCAACGGTGACGGTCGACGTGTGGATACGTCCCTGGCTCTCCGTCGCGGGAACGCGCTGGACGCGGTGGACGCCCTTTTCGTACTTGAATCGGCTGAATACGTCGGTTCCCGAGATCGAGGCGATCACTTCCTTGAAGCCGCCCTGGGCCGATTCGGACGAGGAGAGGACATCGATCTTCCAGCCGAGCTCCTCGGCATAACGCGTGTACATCCGGAAGAGGTCGGCCGCGAAGAGCGCGGCTTCGTCGCCCCCGGTCCCGGCGCGGATCTCGAAGATCGCGTTCTTCTCGTCGTTCGGATCCTTCGGCGTGAGAAGGACGCGAAGCTCCGTCTCGAGCTCGGGCACGAGCGCTTCGAGTCGCTCGAGGTCGTCCCGGGCGAGCTCCTGCATCTCGGGGTCGTCGTCCTCGAGCATCGCCTTCGCGTCTTCGAGCTCCGCGATCGCCGACTTGTACTTCTCCCCCGTCTCGAGGAGCGGCCGCAGCGCACCGAGCCGCTTCCCGATCTTCTCGATCGCCCCCGACTGCTTGCCGACGTCCGGATCCGAGAGCTGGGTCTCAAGATCGCGCGAGCGCGCTTCGGCTTCGGCGATTCTTTCGAGGAAATCGGGCACGGTGGGTCTCGGGGTGAGGACGGGGGGGAGGCGGCCGGGCCGGCCGGCGGCGCAGGGTCGCGCGGGCGCGCGGCGAATCCTGCTTTGATTCCGGGGGGTTCCGGGGCAGCGCAGGCGCGGCGGAGATTAATCGGGGGGCTCGGGCGGTGCAAGGACGGAGGACACGCTTCGCCCGACTGGAACGGATTCGCTCGCGTCTGGCTGGGATAACGTGGGGAGGACGATTTCGAGGGCTTCCCGTCCGGGCGCCATCGACCCCGAGCGGAGCGTTTCGATTGTCGATTCAGGACCTGGGAAGCCTCGGAGAGCTGATCGCCGCCGTCGCGACCCTCGCCACCCTTCTCTATCTCGCGAGCCAGATCCGTCAGGGCAACAAGGCGCTCGCCGAGTCCACTTCGGGCGCAATCAATGCGAGCTACGCGAGCATCAACACGCGGATCAGCAGCGACGCGGAGTTCGCGGAGCTCTTCATCCGCGGACGGCAGGATCTCGACGCGCTCGACCCGGTCGAGCTGGAACGCTTTCGCGCCTTCGTTCAGGACATCCTGAACGTGACGGTCTATGCAGACGGACTCCAGGCGTCGCACGACGTCGAGGCCCTCCACTTCGATTCCTTGAACGTCCTGGCCGGGCTCTACCACGCCTATCCCGGGGTTCGCGACGTCGTCGACTCGCTCGAGGCCTCGGCGCCGCGCGACCTCGTGGCGCGCGTACGCGAGGCGGAGGGGACCTACCGGATGATCGAGCCCGGCGACGCGAAGGGCGACGCGACCGCCCGCCCCGGTGCGGCGTCGTGATGTCCGTCAGGCAGTCGAGGTCGAAACGGTCGTGACCCTCGAAGAACTGGGCTCGCTGGGCGAATTCATCGGCTCGATCGTCGTCGTCGTGACGCTGGTCATCCTGATATTCCAGGTCCGCGGCGCGCGCGTCGAGCTTTCCCGCCAGATGACGCGGGACATCAAGCGCCACAACAACGAGGCGTTCCACCAGCTCACCCGAAATTCTGAGCTCGCCGATCTCCACGTCCGGGGTCAACGCGACTTCTTCGCGCTCACCGAGACCGAGCGCGTCACGTGGATGCTCTGGCTCTTCACCTGGATCAACCAGACCGAAGACGGCTGGGTCGCCCGCAAACGGGGCATTCCGGGCATGGACTGGGTGGACACCTACGTCCTGGGCGTCGCGCTGGTCCTGCGGAGCGAGGGCGGGCGCGAGGCCTGGAAGGCGATTCGCGGGTTCTACGAAGCGGACTTCGTTCGCGCACTCGAGCAGGTCGTCGAGGAAGACACGGTCACGTGGTTGGAGACGCTGCCTTCGCCGCCCAGGACCGCAGGGGACGCGCTTGGAACCGAGTGACACGCTGCTCACGCTCGCGGAAATCGCGGTCGCCCTCGCCGGCTTCACTGGAATCGTGGGCGTCCTCGGCCAGAAATCCGCCGGCGCCGATCGGGAGATCGGCTGGCTGCGCCTGCGGACCATGCTCGAGGTGTCGTTGCGAAACGCGGCGTTCGCGCTCCTTCCGCTTCCCTTCCTCGGCTTCGCTGGAGACGAGATCCTCGTGTGGCGAATCGCGAGCGGCGCGTATCTCGTGACCGTCGTCTCCTACATCGTCTTCCGCCGTACACGCTCCACCGGCCCCGCCGAGTCCAGCACGCTCTCGGGTCCCTTCCTGTCGCTCCTCCCCGTCTCGCTGCTGGCCTGCGTAGCGAACGTGTTCGGCCTCGCCGGGCCCCACGCCTTCTCGCTCTACCTGCTGAGTCTCGTCCTCGGGCTCGTGACGGCCGGACTGCTCTTCCTGTCCGTCGCCGCGACGCTCCTCCGCGAGGATCGCGATTAGGTCGAGCCCCGACCGCGGGTTCGGATACGATCGGAGGGCGAGTACTGAACGGCGGACGCCCCTGGACGGGTCGCGGAGGAACACATGAACTGGGACGCCCTCGGCGCGTTCGCCGAGACCATCAGCGCGATCGCGGTCGTCGTGACGTTCGTTTTTCTGACGATCCAGCTGCGTCAGAACACGCGGGCGATCGAGCATGCGACGAACCGCGCGGTGTTCGAGGATGCGTACACCTGGATGTACAAGGTCGCCGAGAGTCCCGAGATGGCCGACCTCTATCTGGCGGGCATGAACGGCGAAGCGCTCTCGTCGCGTGATCGCCTGCGGTTCTCGCTCCTGCTGAACACGCTCTTCGTGCACTGGAACCACGCCTTCGACGCGGGCGCCTTCGAGATCGTGAACAACTCCCAGATCGCGGGCGTACTGGCACGACCCGGCGGCGCGGCGTACTGGGAGCGCGTTCTCGCGAACCGGTCGATCTCGCTCAGTCCGGGCTTCATCGCCCACGTGGAAGCGCTCAAACCGGAGCGCACAGCGTGAATCGAAGGGCCGGCGAAGGCTCGTGGATCGACCAGGAGGGCTATCGTGGTGCGAGCTCGCCGACCGCATTGGAGATCGACATGCGACGACTCTTCCTTGGCTTCGCCTTCGCCCTCTTCTTGGCCTTCGCCGCGAGCGCACAATCGAGCGAGCCCGCGCTCGCCCCGAGCATCTCCGCGAGCGAGCTGAGCGCGCGCCGCGCGCTCAGCACCGCGCCGGTCGTCATCGACGTCCGCACCCCCGAGGAGTTCGCGCGAGGGCACATCCCCGGCGCCGTGAACATCTCCTGGGAAGAGCCGGAACGCATCGCCGCGCTCGACGCGCCCAACGGGGTCGCGCTCTACTGCATGGTCGGGCCACGCGCGCGCAAGGGCGAAGCGGCGCTCCTCGCGATCGGCGTCGACGAGGTGCTGCACGTCGAGGGAGGGCTCGCCGCCTGGATGAGCGCCGGTCTCCCGGTCGCCGGCGCGAACTGACCCGCGTGACGCTCGACGAGCTCGGAAACCTCGGTGAGTTCATCGCGGCGATCGCAACGCTGATCACGCTCGGCTATCTCGCGATCCAGATCCGGCAGAACACGGCCCAGCAGCGACGCGAAGAGCTCATCTCGATCCAGCACGGGCAGAACGGCGTGCTCGCCCTGCTGCAGGATCCTGGGCTCGCCGAGGCCTACGTGCGTACCGCCGGCGGACGCGACGTCTCTCCGGGCCAGCGCCTGCGTGCCCAGAACTGGATCCTCCAGTACCTCAACCACTTCCAGATCGTGCACGATCTCCATCAGTCGGGGGCTCTCGACGAAGAGCAGTATCGACTCTGGGAAGGCTTCGCCGTCGCCGTCGTCGCCCCCGTCGGGATTCGGCAATGGTGGGAGGAAGAGGACGGCCGACTGGCGTTCCACTCCGAGGTCCGCGAGATCATCGACGCGCGACTCCAGGACGAGGCGAATCCGCCGCTCCCGGTGACGAAGATGTGGTCGTCGTTCGACGTCGACGCCTGGGAGCAGGCGGAGCGGGAAGGCCCGGACGAAACCGATCGCTAGTCGGGCGAGTCCGGCTCGTGTCGTTGGCGTAGACTCGCCAGGAGCCGTCGAGCAGCGAGAGAGACCGCATGAACTGGGACGCCATCGGAGCCGTGGGAGAGATCGTCGGCGCGATCGCCGTGGTCGCGACCCTCTACTACCTGGCCCGGCAGATCAACGACAGTACGCGCCAGTCGCGCATGGCCTCGGTCGCCGAGCTCAACACGATCTACAACGACTCGTTCCTCCCGATCTACAACAGCCCGGACAACATGCGGATCTGGGTCGAAGGCATGTCGGACCCCGGATCGCTCTCGCCGGTCGAGCTCGAGATCTTCTTCCTCTTCGTGCGCCGCCTGCTGAATCCCTTCGACACGGCGGTGACCCAGTATCAGGGCGATACGCTCCAGCTCGAGCACTTCCATCGCTATCTCGAGTTCTCGCGAGATCTCGTCGACTCGCCCGGCGGCCAGGCGTTCCTCGAGGCGGTGCCCCATCAGCTGACGCCGAAGGCGCGGGAGATGCTCGGGCTGCCGCCCCTGGGAGATCCGATCCAGCCGCCGAAGGAGCGCGCGTGACGATCCAGGACCTCGGCGCGATCGGAGACCTGGTCGGCGGGATCGCGGTGATCGCGACGCTGGTCTACCTGGCGATCCAGATCCGCGAGTACCGCGTCGGGCTGAACTCGGCGACGTTCCAGTCGACGACGCAGGGCTTCAACCAGATCAACCTCCTGCTCGGAGAGAAGCCGGAGCTCGCCGAGATCCTCGAGCGAGGCCTCGCCGACCCCGACTCGCTCGACGAACGAGAGCAGGCGCAATACGTCTGGCTGCAGCGCTCCTACGTCAACATCTACGAAAACCTCTATCAGCAGTACCAGCGAGGCGCGTGCCCGGCTCCTTTCTGGGAGAAGTTCGCCCGCGAGCTGAAGCAGACCCTCGACTCGCCAGGCGGACGCCGGTTCCGCGCGGCCAACGACAGCTACGCGGACCTCTACGCCTACGTCGACGCGATGCCGGCGAACGCGTCTCAGGCGTACGGCTGGAAGCTCGGAGCGGAGTCGGAGACGACATCATGAACTGGGAAGCCCTCGGAGCCGTCGCCGAGATGCTGGGCGCAATCGCCGTCTTCGCGACCCTCGCCTATCTCGCCGTCCAGGTCCGGCAGAGCAACATCGTGACCCGCGAGCAGGCGCAGTACCACATGCTCCAGAACCAGATCCGCTACTTCGACGAGATCGCGGAGAACGGGGACTTCGTTCGGACCGTCTACGGCGTCGATCTCAGCGACGAAGAGGTCCGCTTCCGCCAGCACGAAGCGCACGTCGTCTCCCTGCTCTTCCGCTGGAACTGGGAGTATCTGCGGGTCCAGGACGGGATCTATCCGACCGACAGCCTGCCGGTCGACGGCTACCGCTGGCAGTGGAAGACGATCGGTCTGCGGGATCACTGGGACGACAAGAAGGCCTGGTTCGATCCCGAGTTCGTCGCCTTCATGGAGCGCGACGTGATTCTCGCCGTGGACGAGGGGCCGAGCGAATGAACTGGGAAGCCGCCGGAGCCATCGGCGAGGTGGTGGGCTCCGCCGCCGTGCTCGTCACGCTGATCTATCTCGCGATCCAGGTGCGACAGAACACCCGACACGTGCGCGCCCAGATGGGGCACGACGGGTGGCTCCAGAACTCCAACGAGCTCACGGCGATGATGGGAGACGACGCGGCGGGCGCCTGGGTCCGCGTCGAGCTCGACCGCGACCCGCCGACGCCCAGCGACCTCAAGATCCTCGACGTGAGGTTCCGGAGCATCCTGCTGCATCTCGGCCGCGTCGAGCACATGACGGCCCAGGGACTCCAGATCTATTCCGTCGAGGAGTCGGCGGCCGCCTACACGGACTTCTTCGACTGTCGGGCCGGTCGAGCCTGGCTCGAGACGCACGCCGCGCTCTGTGACACGATCGCCCCCCTGACCGTGGCGCGGATCCGGGAAGCGCTCGATACGGAAGGAGGCTCGAGCGATGCCCGCTCGTTCGCGGCCTTCCTCGAGCGAATGTCCGCGTCGGGCGAGCAGCGAGGAGACACATGAACTGGGAAGCCATCGGCGCCGTCGGCGAGATCATCGGAGCACTCGGCGTGATCGTCACCCTCCTCTAATCTGGCGAGCCAGCTCCGCCAGAACACCCGGGCGCTCGGCGTGACGAGCATCGACTCGACGACGCAGGTCGGGAACGAGATCCGTGCGCTGATGGCGTCGGATCCGGTCGTGACCGAGCTCTACTACCGGGGCCTCCGGGACCCGGACAGCCTCGACGAGATCGAGCGCGAGCGGCTCCGCCTCATCCTGACCAACGCGCTCTGGGCCCTCTGGAACGCCTGGGCGCAGTCGCAGCTCGGCGGGCGCGAGTCCTGGACGGCGCAACGACACATCCTGACCCGCATGCTCAGCCTACCCGGTGGCCGGGCGTTCTGGGAGACGAGCCGGGGCGAGTTCGATCCGGGCTTCGCGGCGGAGGTCGATCGGCTGATCGGCGAAGACGGCGCCGGATGAGCTTCGAGCCCACCGACATCCTGGAGCTCGTCGCCGAGCTCGCCGTCGCCTTCGCCGGCTTCGCAGGCGTCGCGGGGGCCTTCAAGGACGTCGCTGCCGACGCGAACCAGGTTCGGAGCGAGCTTCGCATCCTCGTCGAGTACGCCGTCCTCCTCCTCGCGAACGCGCTCGTCCCGCTGTTCCTCTTCGCGATGGGACTCGGGGACGAGATCGGCTGGCGAGTGACGAGCTTCCTCAGCGCCGGCCTCAGCAGCACCTACTACGTCTTGCGCTTCCGCAGTCTCGTCGAGAGCATGAACGACGAGAACCGCCGCACCTACCGACTCACGATCGCGTTCGACTGGCTCCGGATCCTCGCTCTCCTCGCGAATGGATTCGCGTGGCTCCCCTGGTCTCCTCACGCGGTCTTTCTCGCCCTCCTCGCCTATATGTTCTTCGGGGCCACCACGAGCTTCCTTCGCTTCATGGCTCCGCTCTGGGAGACGAACGACGTGGAGGAGCCGTCATGACGCTCTCGGATTTCGCAGCGCTCGGGGAGGCCGTGGGCGGGCTCGCCGTCCCGGTGACCTTCGTCTACCTCGCCTATCAGTTCCGGCAGACCGCCGCGATCGAGCGGACCGCCGGGCAGCGCGAGCTTCTCTCGCGATGCCGCAACTGGGTCGAGCTCACGACGATCCACGCGGACCTGACCGACGTCCTTCGCAAGACGCTCGACGACTGGGACGCCGCGACCCCCACGGAGCAGGAACGCACGAACGGCTGGGCACTCTCGGCGGCGCTCCAGGCGGAGCAAGCGCTCTACATGCGCCGCGAAGGCCTGATCAACGAGGCTTCGTACCGGGGGTTCGTCAACGTCGCCGTCGCGATCGCCGCCACGCCGGGGGGAGCGAAGTGGTGGGCGCAGGCACGCATCCCGCTCGGCGACGACATCACCGAGCTGGTCGACCGGGAGCTCGCGGCGCGGCCACAGGACGCTCCGACCTGGACCGAGGCCTTCGCGCATCTGCTCCCGGATGAACGCGCATGAACCGGGACGCTGCTGCCGCCATTGCCGAGATCGCCTACGGACGGATCGTGCTTCGCGATCGGGACGGTCTCGTTTCCCTGCTACAGGCGCGGAATTGACACGAGGAGCGACGGGCGGAATCGTTCGGCGAACGCCTCCGGTGGCCCGCGACGACGGCGCCGCCTGGAAGCGTCTCCCCCTCGCCGAGGCATCCCTTCGTGCATGACGACCTGCTCTTCGTGATGGCCGCGTTCGCGGGCTTCGCGAGTCTCGTCGCCGCCATCTCACGCAGGGGCGACGACTCCCCCGAGCAGGTCGAGTACGACTTCCGCACGCTGCGCAACGTCCTCCTCTTGAGTCTTCAGGCGATCCTCTACGCCCTGGCGCCGGTCCTGCTGGCTCGTCAGGGGCTCTCGACCGAGTTCGCGTTCCGCGCCTCCGGCGTGCTCATGTTCGTCGCCGGCGGGGTCTACGTCCTCTTCACGCTGTCCGCGCTTCCCGCAGCCTACGGCCAACTCGGCCGCACCGTTCCCCTGAGCTTCAAGCTGAACGCCGGGGTCGTGATCGGCGGGATCCTCTCTCAGGGGGCGAGCGCGCTCGGCTGGATACCGACCGACACCTACGTCCTCGCGATCGCAGGCTTCCTCTACTGCGCGGGCTTCGGCTTCGTTCGACTCTTCGTCTCGCTTCGTCCGGTCTAGCTTCGATTCGATGGGGTCGTCGCCTGCTGGGGTATTCTCGTTTCGCACAGCGAGCTGAACGCGAGGGATCAAACGCCCCGGAAAGGAATGGCTCGGTCATGGTTCCCCCCTCGTTCCCGATCCATCGAACGCGACGCGTCCTGGCGACCGCGCTCACGATCTTCTTCGCCGCGACCGCGCCGGCGGGATCCGAGGAACGGCTCACCAACGGCTACTCGGCGGCCCCGCTCGCCGAACCGATCTTCACGGCCGAACAGGTCGCGACGGAGGTCGCCCGGGTCAACAACTGGCTGATCGAGAACCACGCGAAGCTCGATCCCAACCGACGGCAGACGGTTCGCGAGGGGCTCTATTCGTTGCTCTCGTCTCACGTCTCGCGCCGCCATGCCGAAGGCGAGCCGCTCCTGCCGAACGACGACGACCTGCTCATGCGCACGATCTTCTCCTGGGCGGAACCTCTCGGCGTCTATGGCGCACACCACGTGTACAACGAGCTCGTCACCCGAAGCGGGCTCGAGGAGATACCGGAGATGCCGGCCCTCGCGCCCCTGCCCGACGCCTTCGAGACGGGACTCGAAGGAGACACCCTCACGCTCCGATCGGTCCGCGGCGGTTGGAGCGTCCGCTTCCCGTTCTGGTTCATGCCCTTCGCCCTCTCCGAGTTCGACACCAAGAACGGCCCGCGCACGCAGCTCGTCATGCTCGGCACGGGCACCGCGAAGCATGACGGCCTCCCCGGCCACTCCCAGTCGACGATCCGACTCTTCGCCGGGCCGGGTCAGGTCGGCGGGGACTTCGCGCGGTACTGGGGCCAGGCGCTCGGGTTCGACTCGACGAGCGAGCGGATCCCCCTTCCGACCGAGGGCCTGACGGCGCGCAAGCGCTTCGACGAGGAAGCGAAGATCCACAGCGAGATGGTCTCCTGGGCCGGCAACAACGGCCCGCTGGTCGTCTACTACGCCGGCGCGCCCGGGCCCTACGAGAAGAACCGCGTCCATTTCCTCGACTTCGTTCGGTCGCTACGCGGAGAACGCTAGTCGGGCGCGAGGAGAGCGAGGCCCCTCGGCGCGCCCCTCGATCGAAGCGAGCGACGAAGACGATGCACCCGGCTCTCGAGCGGCAGGATCACCGACCCTGGCCGATTCCCGCGAAGCGGTGGACCTGGCGGCAGTCCTGGCGGGACCTCCTCTTCGCGCACTGGCCGGTGGCGGCCCGCGATCTCGCGCGCCTGGTCCCCGAACCGCTCGAGATCCAGGAGTACGAAGGAACCTCCTGGGTCGGCGTCGTACCCTTCCGGATGGCGGGGGTCATGCGTCGCCCGCTTCCCGACCTGCCCTGGATCTCCGCCTTCCCCGAGCTGAACCTCCGGCTCTACGTCGAGTACGAAGGGCGACCGGGCGTGTTCTTCCTGAGTCTCGACGCGACGAATCCGCTGGCGGTCTGGGCGGCACGGCGATTCTTCCACCTCCCCTACGAGCACGCCGCGATCGACATCATGCCTTCGGGCGAGGGGTTCACGTACCGATCCCACCGGCGTGATGCGGACGCGGTCTTCGAAGGAACCTACGCTCCGGCGAGCGGCGTCCGGGCGTCGGAGCCGGGCACCCTCGAGCACTGGCTGACCGAGCGCTACTGCCTCTACGCCTGCTCACCGGAGGGCGACCTCTTTCGCGCCGAAGTCCACCACGTCCCGTGGCCGCTCCAGGACGCGACGGCTTCGATCTCCCGCAACACGATCGGCCGCCCGCACGGTCTCGAGCTCGAAGGCGATCCGGCCACGCTCCACTTCAGCCGACGGATCGACGTGGTCGTCTGGTCGCCCGAGAAGATCGCGACCCGCACGGCCTAGCGCTGGCGCGACGGCGCCCGACGCGCGAGCCTCTCACTCTCCAACTAGCGAACCAAGGAGCGCGCCATGCCGAAGCCTGCGAAGATCGTGATCGGAGTCCTGATCGGATACCTCGGACTCATCGTCGCCTTCGAATCGATGATCGGCATCCTCCAGCCGGAGCAGGGCCAGGTCCTGACCATCACGACGACCGGCGACGACGGCGCCGAGAACGACCGCGTCCTCGCCTGGCTCGACGACGACGGGACCGTGTTCGTGAGCGCGAACCACTGGCCGCGCGCCTGGTACGAGGAAGCGATCGCGAATCCGCGGGTCGAGGTCGCGATCGACGGAGAGCGCGGCGAGTACCTCGCCGTTCCGATCGAGGACGACGCGGAGTGGGAGCGACTCGACACGAAGTTCGCCCACCCCTTCCTCTTCAAGTTCATCACCGGCTTCCCGCCCCGGCTCTTCCTCCGGCTCGATCCGCAGGGACCGACGGCCTGACCGCCCTGCGGGCCGAACGAGGCGTGGAACCGACAGCATGAGCACGCTCGAGGTCATCCAGATTCTCGGCGCCGTGGGCGAGTTCGTCGGCGCGATCGCCGTCGTCGTCACGTTGATCTTCCTCTCGCGTCAGATCCGCGACTCGGCGCGATCGGCGCAGGCGGCCGCCGTCGAAGCCGGACGGACCCGCCGGATCAGCTCGTTCGAGGCGATCCGCGACTCGCCGTATCTGCCCGTGATCCAGGCGAAGCTCGCGAACGGCACGCCCCTCGACGACGTCGAGCGGATCCGCCTGACCAACCACCACGCGTCGCTCTGGGGGCTGCTCTACGCGGAGTGGATCCAGCGCGACATCGGTACCATCGGCGAGTACGCCCCCCGCCCCGAAGTCGCGCTCGCCCAGGTGATGGGCTCTCCGACCGCCATGATCTGGTGGAACGAAGCGGGAAGAGACCTCTACCCGGATCGCTTCGTCTCGTACATCGACGAGAAGTTCGAGCAGCTCGATCGCGAGGCCGAGTCGGCGCGCATCGAAGCCGCCGGCTTCGTGAGAGAACGGTCGAGCGACGACGCCTAGCCACCGCCGCCTTCGTCAGGAAGCCAGGCCGTCGACGACGACCGCGACCCCGGCGAGTCCGCAGAGCCCGAGCACGCACGGCCGGAGCCAGCCCCGGTCGAGCCAGCCGTGGAACGCACGACTCGCGAAGAGGCCGAGCAGGACCGCGGGCACCAGCGAAAGCCCGATCCGCCAATGGAGCGCCCGGACCTCTCCCGCGAAGAGCAGAGCACCGAACGAGAACCCGGTCCCGACGAGGAACGCCGCGCCGAGCGTGGAGCGCACGACCGGGCCCGGCGAGTGCTGGTAGAGGAGCGCGAGCGGCGGACCGCCGATCGAGGACGACGTCCCCATCACGCCGCCGAGCCAACCCGCCGCGGCCTGCGTGACGGGCGTGATCGGGATCCGCGGAGACGACACGCTCATCACGACGGCGAAGAGCACCATTCCCCCCGTCGCCGTCGCGAGCGACTCCGCGTCTAGCCGGAGCACGATCCAGAGCCCGACGGCGATGCCCGGCAGGCGGCCGACCGTCGTCCAGAGGATCGCGGAACGATCGATGTGCGAGAACTCGCGGGCCGCCGAGCCGAGCGTCATCGGGAGCGCGAGGATGATCGCCGCCGCCGGCAACGCCTCGGGCACGTAGACGGCGATCACGGGAGCGACGATCAGGTTCAGACCGAACCCGATCGCGCCCTGCACCAGTGCGCCGAGGAAGGCGGCGATCACGAGAACGGCGAGCGCGGTCGGGTCGAGTCCCGCGCTGTCGAGGAAGGCACTCAAATCGAGTGAGAACGCAGACACGGCGCCCTAGGAGTTCATCGACTCCAGGAAGTCGTCGTTGCTCTCCGTGCCTTCGATCTTCCCCATCAGGAACTCCATCGAGTCGACGGGGGAGAGCGGCGCGAGGACCTTGCGAAGGATGTACATGCGGTTGAGGGAGTTCTCGCTCATGAGCAGCTCTTCGCGGCGGGTCGCCGAACGGTTGATGTCCATCGCCGGGTAGGTCCGGCGGTCGGCCAGCTTCCGGTCGAGGACGATCTCGCAATTCCCCGTTCCCTTGAACTCCTCGAAGATCACCTCGTCCATGCGGGAGCCGGTGTCGATGAGGGCGGTTCCGATGATCGTCAGGCTGCCGCCTTCCTCGACGTTCCGCGCCGCACCGAAGAATCGCTTCGGCTTGTGGAGCGCGTTCGAGTCGACGCCGCCCGAGAGGATCTTGCCCGAGTGGGGGACGACCGTGTTGTGCGCGCGGGCGAGACGCGTGATCGAATCGAGCAGGATGACCACGTCGCGGCCGTGCTCGACGAGCCGCTTGGCCTTCGCGATCACCATGTCCGCCACCTGCACGTGCCTCGTGGCGGGCTCGTCGAAGGTCGAGGAGATCACCTCGGCCTTCACGGTCCGCTGCATGTCCGTCACTTCCTCGGGGCGCTCGTCGATCAGCAGGACGATCAGGTAGACCTCGGGATTGCCCTCGGCGATCGCGTTCGCGATGTCCTTCAGGAGCATCGTCTTGCCGGCCTTGGGCGGCGACGTGATCAGGGCGCGCTGTCCCTTCCCGATCGGGGCGATGAGGTCGATGATCCGCGTGGTCATCCCGCCGGCGGGCGTCTCCAGGTTGAACTTCTCCTGGGGATAGAGCGGGGTCAGGTTGTCGAAGAGGATCTTCTGCTTCGCCGCCTTCGGGTCGTCGAAGTTGATCGATGAAACCTTGAGGAGCGCGAAATAACGTTCCCCTTCCTTGGGCGGGCGCACGTGGCCTTCGACCGAGTCGCCGGTCCGCAGATTGAAGCGACGGATCTGCGAGGGCGAGACATAGATGTCGTCCGGGCCCGCCAGGTAGTTCTGGTCGGGCGCGCGCAGGAAGCCGAAGCCGTCCTGCAGGATCTCGAGCACGCCTTCCGCGAAGATCTTGCCGCGCTTCTCCGTCTGCGACTTCAGGATCGCGAAGATCAGATCCTGCTTGCGCATGCCCCCCGCGTTCTCGACGTCCATCTCCTGCGCCAGCTGCAGGAGCTCGGGCATCGTCTTCGCCTTCAGCTCGCGAACGACGATCGTTTCCGCGTCGTCGTCGAGCTGGGCGTCGAGGGAGGCTTCCTCTTCCGCCAGCTCCGCATCGCTCGGCAGGTAGTCCCGCTTCGGCTCGCTCGACGGTCCGCGGCCCCCACGGTTGCCGCCGCCGCTTCGCGACCGCCGGCCGCGACCGCGGCGATTGCTGCGGTTCTGGGACGAGCCGGATCCGTCCTTGGTCTCGGGCGCGCGCTGCTCACTGCTCACGAGGCGGTCTCTCTTCTGATTTCGTGGGGTGGTCCGGTTGGTCGGAGCTTCGGAAGGAGGTCGGGTGGCGGAATCGTCGACCGCGTGGGACGACGAAGGTCGGAAGGGATCGGAGGGAGGGCGGTCCCGGACGCGGATCGCGTCGGGTGATCAGGCGGTCGACGGGGGCAGGGAGTGCAGGAGCAGCCTTCGCGTCGTCTTCGACCGGGTCTCGGCAGCCGGCCGGAGCGGCTTCGGCTTGGGGAGGGCCCTATGAGACCCATCGACGAGACTTCTTCCGAAGTTGACTGGGGTGTTGGGAGCGGCGCCCGAGCCGGGTGGGTCGTACGGCGTCCGAGAGCAGAAAACCGATTGGAATCCGAGGGTTGGGATGGATCGGAATCGGGGATCCGCGATCGGATCGAGGCGGGCAGGAGGCCCGGGGACCCGGACGGGTCGAGACGAAAATCAATCTACGGGGGGGGCCAGAAACTGTCAACCCTGACGCGGGATTGCCCCCGGATGGCGAATGAAATGCCTCAATCGTCCCGCCGCGGCACCGTCCCGCCGGTAGGACTCGAAGCGGGCCGCTCCGCAGATCGTACAAAGGCGGGCCTCGGTTCCGATTCGCGTCGATTCGACCCCGGCCGAGGCGAGGACACGCTCGGCCAGGACCGGCAGATCGAGCTGGAAACGGCCGGGACGACCGGGCACGAGCGCGCCCTCGAGCAGCCCCGCGTATCGCTCCGCGAGCCCCGCCCGGACCGGCTCGTCGACTTCGTAGCAGCAGCCCCGGGCGGCCGGTCCGATCGCCGCGTGGACGTGCGCCACCCCGGCGCCGCCGACGGCGGCGAGGCCCGCTTCGATCACGCCCGCCGCGAGCCCCCGCCAGCCGGCATGGATCGCCCCGACGAACGCGCCACCGTTCGCCGCGACGAGGATCGGGACGCAGTCCGCGGTGACGATGCCCACACTCGCGGCCGGAGCCGACGTCACGATCGCATCGGCGGAGACGGCCGCCGCGCGCGACGGCGGCGCGCCCTCGTCGACGGTGTGGACCGCCACTCCGTGCACCTGCTTCGGGAAGGCGCAGTCTTCGGGCGCGAGAGTGCCGCGCTGGCCGAAGCCGTGCTCGATGCCGAGCGCGTCGAAGAGCGGATCGCGCAAGGGGCGAAGGGGCGCCGTGCTCATTCGACCACCTCCTCCGGCCCGAGGTCGGCGATCCACTCGAGGAGGTCGTCGGGAAGCGGCGTCTCGAAGACGAGTCGACGCTCGACGATCGGATGTTCGAAGCCCAGGTGCGCCGCGTGGAGGGCCGGGCGACCGAGTCGCGCGTCGTTCCCCCGCGCCCGACCGTAGACGGTGTCCCCGACGAGGGGCAGGCCGGCGGAGGAGAGATGCACGCGGATCTGATGGGTCCGGCCGGTCTCGGGCCGGACCTCGAGCTCACTCGTCATCGCCCTCGGAAACCGGCGCAGCACGCGCCAGTTCGTGATCGACGCCTTGCCACTCTTCGTCTCGACCGACATGCGCTTGCGATCGCGGGGATGGCGACCGATCGGGCGATCGATGCGGCCCTCGTCCGCTCCCGGTAGCCCGCGCACCAACGTTCGATAGAGCCGATCGATGGTGTGCTCCGCGAACTGACGCGCGAGCCCCTGATGGGTCTCGTCGTCCTTCGCGGCAACCATCACGCCCGAGGTCCCGCGATCCAGGCGATGCACGATCCCGGGCCGCAGGACTCCGCCGATCCCGGCGAGATCGCCGCAATGCGCGAGGAGCGCGTTCACGAGGGTTCCACCCGGGTGCCCCGGCGCCGGGTGGACGACGAGCCCGGCGGGCTTGTCGATCACGATCAGGTGCTCGTCCTCGTAGAGCACCTCGAGCGGGATCGCTTCCGGGGCCAGCGCCATCTCGACGGGCTCGAGCGGCCGCGCCTCGATCGTTTCGCCGAGGGCGAGCTTGCGGCTCGGGCGGACGACCTCGTCGCCGACGGTCACTCGGCCGGCGTCGATCCAGCGCTTCACCTGCGCTCTCGAAACCCCCGAGAGCTCGGCTAGCAACGCGTCGACCCGGGCTCCGACGCTCGCCTCGTCGACCGTGAACGCGAGCGGCGGCGCCGCGTCAGGCATCGCGACGCCTAACGTCGGGCGAGGAAACGGCCCCGCTGCTGTCCGTTCCGGGACTCCTGGACGCGCGCCATGTAGCTCGGTACGACGATCTTCGGGTCGAGTCCGATCGTCTGCGCATAGGCGGTCACGAAGCCGCGGACGTAGACGTCCGCCGGCAGGTCACCGAAGTTCTCCGCCTCGATGTTGCGGAGATGCGATGGATTCACCTTCGTCACGTCCGAGATGTCGTCGATCTCGTAGCCACGGAACAGGCGGTTGCGGCGCAATCGGACGCCGTCGTACTCGCCGCCGCCGTCGTCCTCGAGCGCGTCGAACTCCTCGACCGCCTGCTCGACCGAGTCGAGCTGCTCGACGGGATCGAAGCCCGGCAGCGCGTTCACCGTCCTCGCCGCGACGCGGCCCGGCTCGTCCTGCTGCGCTCCGGCTTCGGGACGCGGATCCGGCGCACCGCTCCGCTCCTCTCCGGAAGGCAGGTCCTCATCGTATTGCGCGCGGAGCTCCGCGTCGGCGAGCACGCGATAGGCCTCGTCGAGCCGCTGGCGGATGGCTGCCGTGTCCAACCGGTCGAAGACCGAGTAGAGCGCGAGAGAGCCCTCCTGGTACACGGTCTGAGCGTTGCGGTAGGCCCGATCGATCTCGGTCGCGGACGCCGTCCGGCCGATTTCGAGCAGCTCGTAGTGATCGAGCTCGTCGATCCCCCTCATCGATTCCCTCCCAACTGGGCTTCGGCTCCGGCGGACGCGGGGGCTGCACCGGAAGCGCCGGCCGAAGCCTGCGGTGAGGGGAGACCGAGCAGCTTGCGAGCGATCCGCTGGAGGTAGATCGAGACGTCGGCATCCTGCCGAAGGTCCACGATCGGTCGACGTGCCGAGACCGACTGTCGTGCCTCGTCGTCGTAGTTCACGTATCCGATGTACTCGGCTTCGACGCCGAAGTATTTCTTGCACACGCTCGAGACCGCGAAGCCGAGCTTCACGTCCTCGGCGGTCCGCACGCCGTTCACGATGATCCGAGGACGGAAGACGCGCATGGTCTCGACGAAGCGCCGCGCCTCGGCGGTGTCCGTCGCCTCGATCTCGCGAAGGAGGTCGAGCGGCGTGCGGATCCCGCGCTCGTTGCGCTGATCCATCGCCATCGTGACGAGCTGACGCACGCCGTGCCCGACCATGGCGAGCCGCATGCGCCGGTAGAACGCGGCGCGCAGGAACGTGTAGGCATTCTCCACGGAGGTCGGCTCGGGCTGCAGCACGAGGATGCCGTCGTCGGAGACCAGGAAGTAGTCGAGCACCGAAGCGTGGGAGCCCGCGCCGAGGTCGAGCAGCACGATGTCGGCATCGAGCTGACGCAGGCCGCGCAGCAGGCGGACACGTCGCAAGTGACTCGGCTGGGCGTCGGCGAGGTTGCCGTGGGTCGCGGCGATGAGGCGCAGGTTCGGAAGCGGCGTATCGATCAGCAGCTTGCCGAGGTCCTCTTCCCGCTCCGAGACGAAGTCCGCGAGGCTGCGATGCGGCGTCTGCACACCGAGCGTGGTGTGGAGATTCGCGCCTTCGAGATCGACGTCGACCACCACGACGCGCTTGCCCATCCGTGCGAGCGCCGTCGCGAGGTTCGCGGTCACGAACGTCTTGCCCACGCCGCCCTTGCCGCCACCGATGGCGAGCAGCCGCGCGCCCGCGGACGGACTCGCCGAGCTGCTTCGGTCGGACGCGGTGAAGGATTCCCCGGGTGCAGACGGAGGGCGCGGAACGCCGGTCGTCGAGCTCACGTTCGCCTCTCTTGTTCCGCTCTTCAGATCCCGGCGCGGGGGCCGGTCGGAAGCGCGAAACGCAGGCGGGTCCTCGCTGGGCGAGGCTCGCCTTTCAGGGCTTTCGGGGGGTGCGACCGAACGTACCCAAACCCCTGCAATTCATCAAGAAAAGGCGGACTTGCGAAGACGTTCGCAAAACCCGGTCGAGGCGCTGGGCGCAGATGCTCAGCGGCCGCGTCGCGAGGACTCGAGGGCGAAAGCCAGGGCGTCGCCCACCCGGTCGAGATCGGCGTCGCGCAGCGTACGGACGTCGAGCCAGACGGCATCGTCCCGCACCCGGGCGAGCACCGGCGACGGCGCGGCACGGAGTCCCTCGGCGAGGGCATTCGCGGGCCCCCCTTCGAGCACGACGGCCCGTCCGGCGAGGCGATGCTCGGGCAGGGAGCCGCCGCCGACGGCGGCCTCGGTCGATTCCCGCCGCACCTTCCACGGCGCGGGGATCGCCCCGGACGCGATCACCCGCGAGACGATCTCCTCGAGTCGCGCCGCGCGCGGCTCGAGCGCGGTCGTGTCCGCGCGAAGCCCCTCGATCGTGGGCACTTCGTTCACGCGCGACGGATCGAGCATCAGATCCAGGGTCGCGTCGAGCGCCGCGACCGTGAGCTTGTCGACGCGAAGCGCGCGGGCGAGCGGATTCTTCTTCATGGCGTCGATGTGCTCGCGACGTCCGAGCAGGATGCCGGCCTGCGGCCCGCCGAGCAGCTTGTCGCCGCTGAAGCAGATCACGTCGACGCCGAGCGCGAGCCGACCGGGCGCGAAGGCGTCCGGCGGCAGACCTTCCGACGACAGATCGAGCAGCGTTCCGCTTCCGAGATCCTCGACGAAGGGCAGGCCGTGTTCGTGCGCGACCCGGGCGATCTCGGCAATCTCGGCTTCGGCGACGAAGCCCCGCTGCTCGAAGTTGCTGCGGTGGACCTTCAGGAGGAGCGCCGTTTCGGGACCGATCGCCGCTTCGTAGTCCGCGAGATGGGTCCGATTGGTCGTCCCGACTTCGGCGAGACGGACGCCGGCGCGCTCCATGATCGCGGGCACGCGGAACGAGCCCCCGATCTCGACGAGCTCGCCCCGGGAAACGACGACCTCCCGCCCGAGAGCGAGGGTGTTGAGCGCGAGGAGGACCGCCGCCGCGCAGTTGTTGACGACGTGCGCGGCCTCGGCCCCGGACAGGACCAGCAGCTTCGCTTCGAGCGAGCCCATCCGCGAGCCGCGCCGGCCGGTCTCGAGGTCGAGCTCGAGATTGGAGTAGCCGTCCAGGGCGCGGGCGACGGCCGCAGCCGAGGCGGGGGCCATCGGCGCCCGGCCGAGATTGGTGTGGAGCACGACGCCCGTCGCGTTGATCACGGGTCGCGGGTGGGGGGCCGCGAGCCGCGCCGCCGCTCCGGCCACCGCCCCCTCGAGCCGCGCGAGATCCGTGGGCTCGCCGCGAAATCGGGATTTCCCTTCGGAAATCTCTGCGCGTACGGCCTCGAGCGCCTCGCGCGCCGCGCGAAGCACGGCCCACTCCGGAAGATCGGGGCTCGAATCCCTCACTCGGGCGATCAGGCGATCCACGGACGGCAGCATCCGGCGGGGATCCGAGTTGATCTTTTCCTGCGAACCCATACTCTCAATCCCGTATTCACACGGCCAGACCGGCTCGTGTTCTGGATCGAAATCGCTGGTGGATCGAGCCCTCAGCGACCGGGATCCGGGGTCGATGCGCGGTGATTTCCTTCGGACGAACCGATGGGGACCGCCGCTTTCTCAAACCGAGGCCTCCAAACGGGCCCAAGGCACCAAGGACCAAGGACTGGCACGACCCCGCCCGTCGCCCCTCGAGCGCGCTCGAGGATCGAGGTCGAAGATCCACCCGGAGCATGCCCCCGAAATCGGGTCCGCACAGCTCAAGTGGTAGCAGCGCCCGCCCTCGCCCCGCGAGGCCGGCGAAGACCGAGCGAGAACGATTCTGATCACCCGGGGGATACGGACGCGGCAGGGTGCTGCTGCAACCGACTCGAGATCGCCCGAGCCAATCCACGATGAACCGATCGGTTCGGCCGCAACCGCAACGAACCAACCAGGACCGAACGAAGCGAGGTCCGCGGCCTCGCAACCGAAACCTTCACGAGCCGGGACATCCCCCGGCCACGGAAACTTCCACAGAACCAGAGTGCGAGTCATCGATCCGATCAACCCCGTCGACCCCCGATGCCCCCGGTCCCTCGGAACCCCGAGACCGACCGGGTGGGCGCAGGAGGAGTAGGAAGTCGACGTCCGCGCGACCGGTCCCGCACGACCGATCGCGACTCGAGTCCACGCGCCTCGCCGAGGCCCGACAGCAGCACCCACCATCGCCCGCTTCGCCCCTCCGTGCAGACGGAGGCTGCAGCGACCGGGATGGCCAGCCAGCGACCTTCTCACGACATCGAAGATCGGATCGATTCGACTCGCCGCAACCAGGCGGACCGGATCGGTCTCGCCTGTCCACGCGGAACGAACGCGTGGCCCAGGCAGACACGATCGCCGCCTCAGGCGGAACGATGCAGAACGAGATCATCATCAACGCGGAGCTCGGCGAGACCCGGGTCGCGTTACTGGAAGACAAGCAGTTCGCCGAGCTGCACATCGAACGCGAGCGCGACAAGAGCGTCGTCGGCAACGTCGTGAAGGGAAAGGTCAGCCGGGTGCTCCCGGGCATGCAGGCCGCCTTCGTCGACATCGGCCTCGAGAAGGCCGCCTTCCTCTACGTCGGCGACTACTTCGAGAGCACGCTCGAGACCGGCGAGACCGACGGGGAACCGAACGGGAAGGGTCGCAAGGGACGCGGTCGCGGCGGACGCGGCGCCCCGCCGAGGATCGACACCGTCCTCCACGAGGGCAAGGAGATCATCGTCCAGATCGCCAAGGAGCCGATCGGGACCAAGGGCGCGCGCATCACCTCGAGCATCTCGATCCCGGGTCGCCACCTCGTGCTGACGCCGTGGTCCCGCCGCGTCGGCGTCTCCCGTCGGATCGGCTCCGACAAGGAACGGCGAAGGCTGCGCGAGATCGTCGAGCGCCTGCGTCCGAAGAACCTCGGCTTCATCATCCGCACCGCGGGCGACGGCGTCCGCGAAGCGGATCTCGAGGCCGACATCCGCTACCTCGCGACGGTCTGGGCCGCGATCCAGCATCGTCACGGCGAGACGAGCGCGCCGGCGATGCTCTACTCGGAGCATGACCTGCCGCTGCGCGTCGTGCGTGATCTCGCGGGCCACGACACCAAGCGGATCGTCGCGGACAACAAGGAGCTCTACGAACACATCCAGAGCTTCGTCGATCGTTTCGTCGCCGACCCCAAGCCGTCCGTCGAGCACTACGACGAGAACCTCCCGATCTTCGAGCGCTTCGATCTCGAGAGCCAGATCCACGCCAACCTCGAGCGCAAGGTCTGGCTCAAGAGCGGCGGCTCCCTCGTCATCGACAAGAGCGAAGCGCTCACCGCGATCGACGTGAACACCGGCCGCTTCGTCGGCAAGCGCGATCTCGAGGAGACGGTCCTGAAGACCAACCTCGAGGCGGTCCAGGAGGTCGTGCATCAGCTCCGCTTCCGGAATCTCGGCGGGCTGATCATCGTCGACCTGATCGACATGGAGAGCGCCGGAAACCGGGAGAAGGTCTATCGCGCCTTCTCGGAGGCGCTCCGCGCGGACAAGGCGAGGACCAACATCCTCAAGATCTCCGAGCTCGGCCTCGTCGAGATGACACGCAAGCGAACGCGCGAGAACCTCGTGCAGACGTTGTGCGAGCCGTGCAGCTACTGCGAAGGACGAAGCTACGTCCTGTCGCGCGAGAGCGTCGGCTTCCGCGTGCTGCGGGAGATCCGCAAGCACATGCCGAAGCTGCGCGGGCGAGGGGTCGCCGTCGCCGTCAACCCGCACGTCGCCGAAGAGCTCCTCACGAAGTCGAAGCCGGCGCTCGCCGAGCTCTCCGAAGCGATCGGAAAGGACATCGAGGTCCGAGCCCGTCCCGGCATGCATCAGGAACAGTACGAGCTGACGGTGCTCGAACCGGGACCTCCAGTGGAGATCGAGCTCAGCTGGCTGAACGACACCCATCCGGACGCCCGCAAGGCGAAGGAGAAGGAAGAGGGCGGCGAAGGCGGCTCGAAGCGCGGGCGGCGTCGCGGTGGACGGGGTCGCGGACGCGGCGGCAACGGCGAGGCGCCCGAAGGCGAGGGCGCTCCGGAGAGCGAGGAGAAGCCCGCCGTCGCCGGTGAGGCACTCGTCGCGGCGGGCTCCGTCGCGGCCACCGACGACGCGCTGGCGAACGGCGCCGCCGAGGACGAGGGACCGCCGCGGCTCGACATCCAGGCGCGCGTCGGGACCCCGGACGGTCCCCTGCGTCTCTCGCTCGACGACGAGGACGAAGAAGAGGACGAGGCCGCTTCCGCCGTCACCTCCGACGAGCCGGACTCGGCCGGATCGGCCGCGGCCCCCGTCGAAGCCATGGCGACCGAGGCCGAAGCGGCTGAGGCGGTCGAAGCGCCTGAGGAGCCCGCAGCGACGGAATCGGCAGCGGCCGAGGAGCCCGAAGCCCCCTCGGCCGGGACCGACGCGGGTATCGAAGCGCTGGCGACGGAGGCCGAGCCGGCCCCGGAAGCAGAGGAAGCCACAGAGGAGCCCCCCGGGGCCGATGCAAAAGCCCCGACCGTCGAGCCGGCAGAAGCGGCCCAAGCTGTTGACGCGGAAGAGGAATCCAGCATACTCCCGCGCTCCGAATGAGCCGCCGCGCGCGGCTCGTCCCCCGTTCCGGCTGGCTCCCCCTCCTCTCAGGCCAGCTTCCCAGAAAAGGTGAATGATGATGTACGCCGTCGTGCGAAGCGGTGGAAAGCAGTATCGCGTGAGCCCCGGTGGCTCCGTGCGCGTGGAGAAGCTCGCCGGTGAAGTCGGCTCGCAGGTCACCCTCGACGAGGTCCTGATGATCGGCGGCGAAGGCGACGTGAAGATCGGAACGCCGACGGTCGATGGAGCCAGTGTCTCCGGAACGATCACGGCCCAGGGCCGGGGCGACAAGATCCGCGTCTTCAAGATGAAGCGCCGCAAGGGCTATCGCCGAACCCAGGGCCACCGCCAGGACTACACCGAGATCGCCATCGACGGCATCTCCGGATAAGGAAGAGACAGAGTCATGTCACATAAGAAGGGACAGGGCAGCTCGCGAAACGGTCGCGACTCCAATGGTCAGCGCCGCGGCGTGAAGGTCTTCGGTGGTCAGGCGATCAACGCCGGCTCGATCATCGTCCGCCAGTGCGGCACGAAGATCCACCCGGGAACCAACGTCGGTCTCGGCAAGGACTACACGCTCTTCGCGCTGAAGACGGGCACCGTCCGCTTCGGCACCTCCCGTGGCCGCACGATGGCCCATGTGGACAGCGCAGAGTAGAAGCGTGACCGGTCTCGCGACCTAGCGCGCGACCCCACGTCGAGATCGAACAGACGCGCTCCCCCCTCTTTCTTCGAGAGTGGGCGGAGCGCGTCTTTCGTTTTCGGCCCCCTGCTCGGGAACCGCCATGAAACACGCCAACCTCTTCGTCGATGAAGTCGAGATCGAAGTCCGCTCGGGCAAGGGCGGAGACGGGATCGTTGCGTTCCGGCGGGAGAAGTACGTCGCGCAGGGCGGACCGAACGGCGGCGACGGCGGACGGGGCGGAGACATCGTACTCGTCGCCGACGACAACGTGGGCACGCTCCTCGACTTCAAGGGCGCGAAGAAGATCAAGGCCGCGAACGGCCAGAACGGCGGCGGATCGGACAAGAAGGGCGCCTCGGGTGCGCACGTGGAGGTCCGGGTTCCCGTCGGCACCCTCGTCTTCGATCTCGGCGAGCCCGCCGAACCCGGCGGCGACGACAACTTCGAGGGCATCGAGGACGAGACGGAGAGCGACGAGGGCGAGGCGACGCCCGACCCCGTCGATCTGAACGAACACGCCGCGCTCGCGGACCTGACCGAGTCCGGACAGCGGGTCGTCGTGGCGCGCGGTGGCCGGGGCGGCCTCGGCAACGCGCGCTTCAAGACCTCCACGCGACAGGCCCCCGATTTCGCGACCCCCGGCAAGCCGGGCGAGAGCCGGCGCCTGCGCTTGTCGCTCAAGCTGATGGCCGACGTCGGCCTCGTCGGGTTCCCCAACGCGGGCAAGTCGACGCTGCTCCGGCGGATCTCCGCCGCGCGCCCCCGCGTCGCGAACTATCCCTTCACGACCCTCGTCCCCTCCCTCGGCGTGGTCGAGCGGGACGACCAGAGGATCGTCGTGGCGGACATCCCCGGGCTGATCGAAGGCGCCAGCGACGGAGCGGGCCTCGGTCATCAGTTCCTCCGACACGTCGAGCGCACGAGGGTGCTGATCCACCTGCTCGACCTCGAAGCCATGCTCATCCTCGGCCGGGACCTCGTCGACGACTACGACGCGATCCGACGGGAGCTCGGGCGCTACCGGCCCGAGCTGCTCGAGCGCAAGGAGATCGTGGTGCTCAGCAAGAGCGACCTCGTCCACGACGATGCGCTGGTCGCCGACCTCGAAGCGAAGCTCGCGGCCCGGGGAATCCAGGCGCGACGGATCTCGGCGGCGGCGACCCAGGGCCTCGACGGGTTGCTCCACGAGGTCTTCGATGCCGTCGAGGCCGAGCGCGCGCTCGAGAAGGAACGCGAGCAGGACGGAGCGGCGCGATGACGGAAACGACTTCCTGGGAGCTCGTTCCCCGCGCGAAGCGGATCGTCGTGAAGGTCGGTACGAGCTCTCTCACCCGAGACGGACAGCTCCAGCCCGACCGCTTCACGGCCCTCGCTCGCGACGTGGCTGCCCTGATGGAGGGCGGGCGCCAGGTCGTGCTCGTCTCCTCCGGGGCGATCGCCGTCGGCGCCCATCGCCTCGGCTGGGAGCACACCGGCCACAGCGTGCGGGAGAAGCAGGCCGCCGCCGCCGTCGGACAGATCGGCCTGGTCGAGCTCTATCAGCGCCGCTTCGGCAATCTCGGTCGACACGTCGCGCAGATCCTCCTGACGCGGGCGGGACTCGAAGACCGCGAACGCTTCCTGAACGCACGGCACACGATGCTCGAGCTGCTCCGACTCGGCGTCGTGCCGATCGTCAACGAGAACGACACCGTCGCGACGGAGGAGATCCGCTTCGGCGACAACGACAACCTCGCGGCGACGATCGTGAACGCGGTGGGGGCCGATCTGCTCGTCATCCTCACCGACGTCGAAGGCCTCTACGAGCGCGCACCGCAGCCCGACGAGCCCACGCCGCCCCTGATCCGGACCGTCGACACGATCACCCCCGCGATCGAAGCCGCGGCCAGCGGCGCCGGCACGCGGTTCGGGAGCGGCGGCATGATCACGAAGCTCGAGGCCGCGAAGAACGCCGCGAGCTCCGGGGCCGCCACCGTCCTGTGTCACGGACGCAAGAAGGAAGTGCTCCAACGCCTCGCCGCAGGAGAAAAGCACGGAACGCTCTTCGCGCCCGGCGACCGACTGCGCGGCCGCAAGCACTGGCTCGCCTACACCGCGAAGACGCGCGGCCGGATCGTCATCGACGACGGCGCGGTCCGCGCCCTCGAGGAGCGCGGGCGGAGCCTGCTGCCTGCCGGCGTGTTGCGTGTCGAAGGCACCTTCGAGATCGGCGATTCCGTCAGCTGCGTGAACCAGCAGGGCGAGGAGATCGCCCGCGGGCTCACGGTCTACTCCTCCGAAGACGTCGCGAAGCTCGCAGGCCGCGCCACGAAGGAGATCGACCGGGTGCTAGGCTATTCGAACGGCGACGAAGTCCTGCACCGCGACGATCTGGTCCTCGTCGGGGGCTGAAGCGCGTCACGCTTCGTCCACCCCTCGTCGAGACGCGCCCGATCGACCCGCGGCCTCGGATCCGAACCCGCCCCAACACCGGAAATCCCCGTCATGACCGAACAGACGAACGACGACCTCGCACGCGAGATCCGCGACCTCGCGGCGAAGGCGGCCCTCGCGAGCGCGCGCATGGGCGAGCTCTCGACCGAGCGGAAGAACGCCTGGCTCGCCCGGACCGCCGAGCGCCTCGAAGCCGCCCGCGACCGGATCATGGAAGCGAACGCACGGGACGTCGCGGAGGCCGCCGACAAGGGCGTGCCGGAGACGATGCGCAATCGGCTCGGAATCTCCGACGGCAAGTGGGCGGACATGATCCAGGGGCTCCACGACGTGATCGCCCTGCCCGATCCCGTCGGCCGGATCTCGAACCACAGCGTGCGCCCGAACGGCCTGCGCGTGGGTCAGATGGCGATCCCGCTCGGTGTGATCGCCATGATCTACGAAGCGCGGCCGAACGTGACCGTCGACGCGGCGGCGCTCTGCCTGAAGGCGGGCAACGCGGTGATCCTGCGCGGCGGGAGCGAGGCCTTCCACTCGAACCAGGCCCTCGGTGAGGAGCTCCGGGCCGCGGCGCGAGACACCGGCGTGCCCGAGGACGCGATCACGCTGCTCCCGACGACGGACCGCGCGGCGATCGACGTGATGCTCAAGCTGAACGACTCGATCGACCTCGTGATCCCGCGTGGGGGGGCCGGCCTGATCCGCAAGGTCATGGCCGAGTCGACGATCCCCGTGATCGCGCACGACGCCGGCGTGTGTCACGTCTTCATCGACGAGAGCGCGGACGTCGACATGGCGGTCGCGATCGTGCACGAATCGAAGCTTCGCCAGATGCCGGTCTGCAACGGACTCGAGACCCTGCTGTGCCACGCAGGCGCGGCCGAGACCGTACTCCCCGCCGTGCTCAAGGATCTCCACGAAGCCGGCGTCGAGATCCGCGGCTGCCCCCGGACCGTCGAGGTCTTCGGGGACGCCGTCGCCGCCGCCGAAGCGGACTGGTCGGAGGAGTTCCTCGCCCCGATCCTCGCGGTCCGGATCGTGGACGACATGGACGCGGCGATCGAGCACATCCGCAGCTACGGCTCCGACCACACCGAAGTGATCATCACGAACAGCTACCCGAACAGTCAGGAGTGGCTCCGCCGCGTGAACTCCTCGACGGTCGGCGTGAACTGCTCGACCGGGTTCTCGGACGGGTTCCAGCTGGGGCTCGGTGCCGAGATCGGCATCTCGACCTCGAAGCTCCACGCGTACGGACCGATGGGTCTCGAAGGGCTCACGACGCGCAAGTTCGTGCTGATGGGCGAAGGGCAGCTGCGCGGGTGACCGCCGGGACCGCCTCCCCGGAACGGATCGGGCTCTTCGGCGGGACCTTCAACCCGATCCACCTGGGACACCTCCGCGCCGCGGAAGAGGTTCGCGAGGCCCTCGCGCTCGAGCGCGTGCTCTTCATCCCGAGCCGCATCCCGCCCCATAAGACCGCCGACGAGACCGATCCGATCGCGACGACCGAGGAACGGCTCGCCTGGGTCGAGGCGGCGATCGCCGGCGCGAAGCAGTTCTCCGTCGACCGGATCGAAGTCGACCGGGAAGGGCCTTCGTATCTCGTGGACACCCTCGCCGAGATCCGTGAACGAGAGGCCGGGCATCGGCGGACCGTCTTCATCGTCGGCGAGGACGCCTTCGCGGAGATGGGGGATTGGCGGGCCCCGCAGGAGATCTTCGCCCTGACGGACCTCGCGGTCATGACGCGTCCTCCCGGCCAGCTCGCCAGCCTTTCGGAACGGATGCCCGAGGTCGTCCGCGACGCCTTCGCGATCTCTGCCGACGGTCGTGAGGCCACCCACAGGGAGGCCGGGACGCGGATCCAGCTGGTCCCGATCTCCGCCCTCGACATCTCGTCGAGCAAGGTTCGCGAGGCCTGCCGAAACGGCCGCTCGATCCGCTTCCTCGTGCCCGAATCGATCCGGGGGAGCATCGAATCGAGCGGGCGCTATGGTCCGCGGCCGCTCGACGGGCGACCCTAGAGGGGCGACCCGGCCCGACGCAGAAGCGCGCCCGGTCGCGAACCGTCCAGGCGCGCGAGACGAAGCCAGGAGAGAAGCTTGGAAATCCCCGATCCGAAGACGAAGGCACGATGGATCGTGGAGGCCGCCCTCGAGCGCAAGGCCGAACGGCCCGTCGCCCTCGACATGCGCTCGCTCACGTCGTACGCCGATTCGTTCATCCTGCTGACGGGCCGCTCCGATCGGCAGGTCCGTTCGATCGCCGACGCGATCGTGGAGACGCTCAAGGCGCATGGTGAGCCCCCGCTCGGTGTCGAGGGCGAATCCGACGGCAACTGGGTCCTGATCGACTGCAACGACGCGATCGTCCACGTCTTCGACCCGGAGACGCGGGAGCAGTACGACCTCGAGCGGTTGTGGCGGGACGCGCCGCGGATCGACCTCGAGATCGAGGGCGTCGAGGCGAACCCGCCCGTGGAGACCGGCGGCGAGCAGTCCGAAGACGACGAGGCCTTCCCCGCCGCCTGACCCGAGTCCGGATTTCCGGTCCCGCCACGCGTCCGACCCGTCGGGACGCCCGACTGCCGCGCCCGGCGCGGCGACGGCGAGACCTCGCGATGTCCGACCCCTGGCGCCGAAGCGCCGCGCGCTTGCTCGACGCGCTCCTGCCCACCGGCTGCATCCTGTGCGAACGACCGCTTCGCTCCGCGTCCCCCGGTCGTCCCCCCGCGTTCTGCCTCGAGTGCGAGCGGGCCCTTCCCTGGTGGCGACGGGTCGATGGTTGCCCGCGCTGCGGCGGCGACCGGATCACGCCAGCCGGCTGCGAGCGATGCCTCGCGGACGCCAGCCCGCTGCAGGCCAGTCACGTCGCCCTTCGCTACGCCGGCCCGATCGCCCGTTGGATTCCCGCGCTCAAGCTCGCGCGGCGACGCCCGGTCCTCCCCGTCGAACGGGCGATCGACGCGCTCGCGGCGGCCCTCGCCGAACGGGTCGAGCAGGAGTCCAACGGGCGGATCGATCTCGTGGCGAGCCTTCCCCTCCATCCCACGCGTCGACGGGAGCGCGGCTTCAACCAGGTCGACCGTCTCGCCCGCGCGGTCGCCACCCGGCTCGGACGGCCTTTCCGAACGGACCTCCTGGACCGCGTCCGCCCGACCCGCCCCCAGGCGTCGCTTCGCGGCGAGGCGCGTCGACGCAACGTCCGCGGGGCCTTCCGAGCGAGACGGCCGATCCCGCGCGACCTCCGGATCGCCCTCGTGGACGACGTCCTGACGACCGGGGCGACCCTCGAGGCCGGCGCCAGCGCCCTCCTGGAAGCGGGTGCCCTCGAGGTGCGCGGGGTCGCCCTCGCCGCGACCCTTCCGCCCGCGCGCAAGCGACGGCGGGACGGCACTTCGGGTCGCCGGGCGGTGTCTGGATCAGGAGGCAGTCCCTGAGCCCGCCGCCTATTCTCGGGCGCCGGCCCTCGCCCAGACGCCTCCGCGATTGGGCGAAAGACAAGGCCCCGTCCATCCGATTCGATCGGAAAACCTCGTCCGGCCCTGCCCTTCGGGAGCAGGACCAGGAGTCCAGCATGTCCGTCGCCCGAATCTCCCGCGCCCTCGTCGCCATCGCGATCCTCCAGGCCCTCGCTCTGCTCGGCGCCTCGACCGCCGCCGCCGAGGACGCGCCCTCCGAAGCCTTCACGAAGTCGCTCCGCAGCTACCTCGAGATCCAGACCACCTACGTGTCCTACGGCGACAACATCGCCTACCAGGCCGCCAACGAAACGCTGATGCAGATCGCGGCCGGCGGCGTCGAGGTCACCGAGCAGATGCAGCAGGTCGTCCTCGAGGAGGCCCAGGCGAAGTTCGGCGACAAGCTGCGCGACCTCGACTACCTGACGAAGCTGATGGCGCCGGTCTACGCGAAGCACTTCGACGAGAAGGAGATGGACGCGATGGTCGAGTTCTGGGGCTCGCCGGTCGGACGCAAGAGCCTCGAGAACACGGCACAGATGAACCAGGACAGCCTCGTCGCGATCCAGGAGATCACGTTCGGGATCACCCCCGCCTACCACCTCGCGATCGACGCCCGCCTCCGCGAGCTCGGCTACGAGCTCAACGCGCCGCCGGCGCCCGGCGCGCCCGGAGCCGGCGAGACGCCCGCCGCGCCCTGACACCCGGCCGCGAGCGTATGGCCGCCTAACGTCCTTTCGAACGCTCGAGCAGATACGCGCGCCGGGCCTCTCCGCACTCGGGGTCGGAGAAGCCGGTCACGAGTCCGTCGGCGTCCGCCCAGCTCCGCCCCGTCCCGACCATCTGATCGGTGACGGCATTCACGTGTCGCTTCGTCGAGGAAAGGGCGTGACGCGCCTTCTTCACGAGGGAGGCGGCGAGCGCCTCGACCTCGTCGTCGAGCGACGCGTCCGGGACGATGCGGTTCAGAAAGCCGGAAGCCTTCGCCTCCTCGGCATCGAAGGGACGGCAGGTCAGGACCAGCTCCTTGGTCAGCGCGGGCCCGATCTCGCGGACGAGACGCGGGATCCCGCCCCAGGCGAGCGGAATGCCGAGATCGACCTCGGGAATCGAGAACCGCGTCTCCGCCGTCGCGAATCGCAGGTCGCAGGCCGCAGCGAGCACGAGGCCGCCGCCCACGCACCATCCCTTGATCTTCGCGATCGTGATCGCCTCCATCGCCTCGACCGCTTCGGCCATCCGCCGACCGATCTCCGCGACCTCGCGCGTCGACTTGTCGCTCTTCTTCGAGAAGCTGTCGAGATCCGCGCCCGCCGAGAAGGCCCGTCCTTCGCCCGTCACGATGACCACCTTCGCGTCGGTCTCCTCGTCGAAGTAGCGCGCGGCGAGGGCGATCTCCTCGAGCGTCCCGACGCCGAGCGGATTCAGCTTCTCGCCCCGGGTCAGCGTGAGTCGGCCGATGGGCCCCTCGATCTCGGTCTTCAGGTTCTGGAACAAGGCGCTCTCCGGTTTCGGGTGGGTTCAGCGCGACGCGACGGCCGCGGCGATCTCCGCGTCGACGATCGGCGCCAGCCGCTCGATCGTCGCTCGGTCGTCGATCTGATCGGGATGGAAGTCGCGGCGGAACCAGGCCCGGTAGTCGGCGCCGAGTCCGCGCAGGAACCCGCCCCGACCGAAGAGGAACCGACCGCCTCTCGCCCAGGCCACGAGGTCGAAGAGACGACCGTCCTTCCAGAACATGTAGAGCATGCGTTGGAAGGTCTCGAACGCGAGATCGAGGGTGCTCACGACCATCGCCGCGACACGGAGTCCGTAGGACAGCTCCATCGCGCGGTACGTATCGAAGGCGACCGCCTTGTGCTCCGACTCCTCGAGGGCGTGCCAGCGCCAGAGGATCTGCATCCGCGGCTCCATCGTCGCGGTCCAGTCCGCCTCTTCGTCGAGCACCTGGCGAGCGAGGAGCGCCGTCAGGTGTTCGAGGCTCGCGGTGATGGCGAGCGAAAAGGCGGGCGTCCGTCGGTTGTGCCAGCGAACGACCCGATCGAAGAACCGGTTCCGGGTCTCGAGCGCGCCGTACCCCTGGGCGAGCAGGAGCTCGACGTGGTCGTCGTGGATCCGACTGTGCTGGCCTTCCTGGGCGGCGAAGGCGCGCACCTGCTTCGCGAGGTCCGGATCCTCGAGGCGATCGGCGTAGTGGCGAACCGAGCGGACGAAGAAGGCCTCCCCGAAAGGAAAGGTCGACGAGAGCGCGTTCAGGAAGTGGGTCTGGAATGGCTCTCCGCCCCACCAGTAGCGCTCGATCGGCGGCGCCTCGGAGGTCTCGCGGTTTCCGAGGTCGAGCTTCGGTCGGCGAACCACGATCGACGGCTTCGCCCCGGGCGGCGTCGCGGTCGGGCTGCCGGAATCAGGAGCCGAGGTGCCAGGATTCGTCATGGGGGGAGCCTCCGGGCAGGCGCGGGGAAGCGCTGGCGCCGGAAGGTAGCCTAGAGTCGAGCGGACACCGAAGCAGAAGGACGGACATGAGTTTCGAATGGATCGCGATCGCTCCCCCGGACGCCGCGGCCGACGGCCACGGCGCCGTCGAGATCGCCGCATGACGTCGATTTCCAGGGGCCGCGCTCCTCGCGTCGGTCTCGTCTCCCTCCTGCTCCTCGCGATCCTCGGCGCCTGCACCAACGACGCGGACCTGCGCGGGACCTACGACGTCGAGCTTCGTGTCCAGCGGATCGGCGTCCCGATTCGCGGCACCCTCGTCCTCGGCAGCCGCGCACTCGACGTGAACGATCCGATCTGGATCGTTCCGAACAAGCGCGGCGGCGGCGCGATCGGCGACGAGGACGACCTGCTCCTCGATCCGAACTCGTGTCTCGTCCTGACGAGCGCACGATCGGAGACGCCGCACGCGGTGATGCTCTTCGAGATCCGCTCGGGGGCCGAGGGCATCGAGCTTCCCTTCGGGCTCTTCGACAGCGGGAAGGAACGGATCGAGGTCACGGAGTTGAAGCTCTTCGCCGACGCGCTGAGCGGCGACCTCGTCTACGCCGACGCGGAAGGAACCGGGGAGGGTCGACTCTACGGGGATCGCACGGGCGATCCCGACGGCGATGCGTGCGTCCGATCCCTCGCGCGCTTCGTCGAAGCGCTCGAGGCGGAAGGAGCGCCGCCGAGCGGAGAGCCGGACCGCGGATAGGTCGGCCTCCTCAGGCCCGACCGACGGACTCCACGATCACGTGGCGCAGGCGCTCCGGATCGACGGGCTTCTTGAAGATCACGCCCTCGAGGCCCTCCATGCGGCTGCGCTTGATGATGTGATCCTTGTCGTAGTGGAAGGCGGTCATCATCAGGACCGGCATGTCCGGGTAGTCGGCGCGCACGCGCAGGTAGAGCTCGTGTCCGTCCATCTGCGGCATCACCACGTCCGAGAGGAGCAGATCGAAGCGCTCCCGCTCGAGGATCTCGAGCGCCTGGGCACCGTTGTCCGCGACCTCGACGCGGCACCCGTCGACCTCGAGGAGATCCTTGAGGGTCCGGCTGATGCCCGCGTCGTCGTCCGCCACCAGGATGCGCAGACCGGCCAGTCGCGGGTCCGGTTCGTGGCGCTTCCGGTCGTCGCTTCGCAGGTCGACCATCCGTGCGGGACCCACGTAGTTGGTCGTCTCGTAGCTCTCGGCCTCCACCATCTCGGTGAGCCGTCCCACGACCTCGGTGATCCGGCCGACTTCCCGGCGGATCGCGTCGAGCCGTTCGTTCTCGACGGAGGAGTCCGATTCGCCCGCGAGCTGGGCGATGTCGTTCTCGAGCAGGGTCGCCTGGTTCACGATCACCGAGAGCGGGTTGTTGATCTCGTGGGAGAGCCCGATCGCGACCTCGCCGAGGGTCGCGAGCTGGTCCTTCTGGAGGATCTCGCGTAGATCCTTCGCGAAGCCGATCGTGCCGTCCTCGTCGCCCTTCTCGTCGTAGAGGACCGTGCCCGAGATCGCGACCGGGATCAGGTCGCCGTTGCGAGCGACGAACTGCGTCTCGAGGGTATTGCAGACGCCCGTTCCGCCGTGCTCGGGGCCGCGCATCGCCTCGGCGACCCGCTTCGCCTCCTCGACGCTCGGATAGAGCATGCCGACGAACTCGCCGAGCACCTCCTCGCCCTCGTAGCCGAG
>Ga0180430_10000170_pt1 | contig 74179 bp, 51 predicted proteins | sample SS_ome_9_FD_132999 | JGI IMG/M metagenome (GOLD analysis project Ga0180430, IMG submission 132999) | Hypersaline lake sediment archaeal communities from the Salton Sea, California, USA - SS_1_S_2 metaG | ecosystem: Environmental > Aquatic > Non-marine Saline and Alkaline > Hypersaline >...
GCCTGGAAGACGGACTGCGAGGTCACCAGGAAGCCGATTTGGCATGGCTCCCGGAACGTAGGCACTCAGCATCAGGTTCGACAGCTGTCCGATGCGTTTGAGCCCTCCTGCTCGAAGAAACTTCATCCCGGTGAACCCCGGTTGGCCGTCCTGGCCGTCGTCGCGACGTGCCGCCTGAGTCTGATCGATGAAAAACAACGCATGGTGCACAACACCGCGTGCTGACGGACGCACCTCAACGGCTTTCACCCACCTGTCCTCGGTCAGGTTTGTCGGAAACACGAATGAACGATAGATGTCCGGACCGGCTGCCGGAACCTGAAACGACCGTTCCATCTTGAGCACAAGATCCGGTTCACCCAGACTCCATCCACCTGGAAATGTGGGTGGATCGATTGTCTCCAGATCACCGGCCGGCATTCCCCCGGCAACCCACTTATCCAGCAGTTTCCTTTCCTGAGGTGTCAGACGGCGGTCGTTTGAAAAATGCACGTCCGTGTTCACAGGCTTCCAGGGCGGCATGTAGTCATCGTGGACGACGGCCTGGATCGTCGCCGCTCGATCACGTACTTCTTCAAACGTCAGCAGTTGAAAGGGGCCGGATTGCCCCTGGCGATGACAGATCGTACAGCGGGAATGCACGATGGGAGCGACATGTTCACTGAACGTGATTTCGTTCGCCTCGGCAGACGCACCAAACGTCGCTGCAAGCAGAACTGCTGGAAGGAGTTGGCAGACAGACTGTTTCATTTGAGCGGGCTCCCTGAATAAGGTTCTGCCTTCCTTTGTTCGTTGGAGCCGATTCGAGGACAAAGGAAACGGAAAACCGCAGGTTATTCTGACAATAAATCGCTATCGACCGGGCGGCGGATGATTCGACGCTGAGTATCGTGGTGTCCGAAATGTTCAAAGAAGTCGTCGGAAACTTCCGGCGTATCCACCAGTTCGATAGCGACGCTGGTAATCCCGATGGCGCTTTTCGGATCATCCCACTGCAGTTCGACACGATGTGCGAACCCGGTCCGCTTGTTTGCCCACAGGTTAATGCGGTCCGGAATATGAGGGAGTGATGCCGACTGCTGGCGAGTTCCCACAACGTAGTCACAGATCACCTCTGACTCATCAGCCTGACGGGACGTTAGCTTGACGCTGGATCGCATCTGAAGATCGTAAGCGCTTTGCAGCCGCTTCAGGATCGTTGATGTCCTGAGAAACGGTGTGCGAATTTTCCTGCGGTTCCGAAACCAGCGGCCAAGCAGTCCGTCTGCCCCAATTAGTACCGGTCCAGCTCGCGGAACAACCCAGCGTTCGTGATCGTCGCCGCCCAACCAGTGAGAACCGTTTCCAATCAGCGACTTCATCTGCACGACAAATGACTTCTGTTTGATAAACAGCTGAAAGTCGTGTTGTGATGCAGCCTCTTCGGTCGACTCCGTCATCACCGAAACCGCATAGTGACGGACAAGCGGTGACTGCTCTGCCACCAGACTTCGCGTCACCGCAGCGTGGGCTCGCTTTTCTGATATGACGGGCATCAGAAACAGCAACGCCACCAGAACAGCAGCTGTTGTGGCCGGCAACAGTATCCACCGTCGCCCCTTGAAAGCGAAACGACCTGTCACGGACTGCTGGCGGACGTCCGCAGTAGACAACTCGTCAGCAGAATTGGCACGAATCCCGTCCATCAGTTGAGCGACCCGTTCGTCGTCGTCTGATCGGGGATCGCCAAGGGAGTGTTCAAGCAACACATCCAGCAGGTGCGATTCGTCTGCAGTTAGTTCATCTCTGGACATGGCATTCCACGCTGTGAATCTGTCGAGGTTCCGATGCCTGATTTGCGGGTCATGCAATCGAACAGCATCGTTTTCGCGCGCTGAAGTCGTTTCTTGATTGTTTCGAGGGGACGTGTCTGCTGTTCGGCAATAGTGGCCGGCATGAGCCCTTCTTCGTACCGTAGATTGACGACATCCTTGTAGTGCGCTGGCAATGCCTGGATGCAGAGTCTCAGAACCTCAAGTTTTTCGGTAAACGTATCGCCTTCGCGACTTTGAATCTGAGCGAAGACTGCGTCGAAGTATTCAAGAGTGCTGTTGTCGACTGACGTATGGTTTTTCGCGGTCGCTCGCTGCCAGGACCGAATGTTGTTCCTGGCAATACCACGCAGCCACGCACCAAAGGGTCGAGAACGATCGAAGTCGTCCCAGCGTTTCCAGGCGGTGACCATCGTTTCCTGCCAGATGTCGTCGACCGCCGCCGGATTCCGCACAGCTGACTGAATGAATGCCGTCAGCATCCGCGAATTCTCTCGGACCAGTACTTCGAAGATATCAAGTGAATCCACCGGTTGTCCTTTTGCATAGCAGACGAAGGCACTTGTTGTTGCCACTCTGGTGCTCAGAGTGGACACAGAAACCGGGAATTTTTGTGATTCGTCCCGGAAATCGACCGCACGAGGATTTGTAACCAGAACCATTCAGCGGTCTGCTTCGAGTCATCGTCTTTCTGTTTCAGCACCAGCGAAACACGACCCAGACCGCACAGGCGAACGACGCGACGTCAGTGGGCGGGGTGAACATTGAGCTGTCTGGATGATACCCACATGAACCACGGTTTGTCGTCGCGCTGGGCGCGGTCGAGGACATCGGTCAGAATGTTCAGGCATGCTCTGTTCAGATCCGTTTCTGGAACACCCTGATGATACGCTGGTTGCTTCGACGCAAGCTCAATACAGAAGAACAACGACTCGGCGAGTCAATGGATTACCTTCGCCACATTGTGGACACGTCGCCGACTGCGTTTATGAGGTTTGCTGGGATCATGCCATTCGCGAACAGCCGGAAAGTTCTTCCGAAGGACGCATGGTATGTCGCTCAGATTGTGTCTCTGCGACACGAAGACTGTGGCCCGTGTCTCCAGATTGCGGTCAATCTGGCCCGGAAAGCAAGTGTCGATGCTGGTGTCATTCAGGCCGCTCTCGATGGCGACAGAGATCAACTTTCTCAGGAACTGCGAGACGTCTATGAATTCGTTCAGGCGGTGCAAAGTTCTGACACAGCCCCGGATACCCTGCGCGAGAAGCTGCGGAGTCGATACACCGAACGCGGCCTGATCGAACTCTCCTACGCCATTGCGAGCAGCCGCATTCCGCCGACAGTCAAACGCGTTCTCGGCTATGCCACAAGCTGCAAATCGGTCTCCGTCAGCACAATACCAGAACGTTAAAAACTGGCTATCGAGGATCAGCAGGCACCTGTGCCAGTTTGGCCACAACTCTGCCCATCAGATTCCATTCTCAGCCTCCGGCGAGCAGCGCGACGTGAGTCTGCTGACGCCAATCCATTACTTAGTCACGTCACGCCCCCGCAAGGGAGGCGTGCGCACTGAGCGGTACCAACCGTGCAAAGCCACCCATGAATTCGTGGGAATCCGCGATTCCGCTGGCTGATCTGAGGGATCGCGCGGCTGTGTTCGATACGCTCTGAACCACGACCACAGCGGCCTCGCGGAACACAGAGATGAAGATTGGGATTCTTGCCGACATTCACGACAACGTGGACAACATTCGGCATGCCGTCAACCTGTTGAATGCGCTTCAGGTGCGTGTAACGCTAATCGCTGGTGATCTGGTCTCCCCGCTGGTTGTTCCCTCACTGCGGAAGCTGAGAGGCAAAGTGGTCGCCTGTTTTGGAGACAACGACGGCAATCAGGTTGGTATCTCGGGCGGCATGAAGATCGTGGGGACGATGGCTCATGGCCCCGTCGGCTACCAAACCGAAGATGGCGTGCGGATCGTGATGGCTCATCAACTGGATGAAATTCGTGACCACATCGACGGCGCCGATGTCATCGTGTTTGCTCACAGTCATCGATCCAGCATCGTGACCGACCGACACGGACGTGTTTTCATCAACCCGGGAGAAGTCGGGGGCTGGATGTTCCGTAAGCCGTCGATCGCGCTATTTGACACCGAAACCAAAGAAGCTGAAATTCTCGAGCTTCCTCAAATGAACGAAGGCGTTTACGTCGACGGCTAACCGATTCCTGAAAGAATAACACTCATGACTGAGATCGCAAAAAACCTGTTCGACCTGTCCGGCGATACTGCTGTCGTCATCGGAGGCACCGGAGTGCTTGGCGGCGCGATGGCAGATGCTCTCGCAGCGTATGGAGCAAAAGTTGCCGTTCTGGGACGCAGCGAAGAACGAGGCACCGCCAAAGTGAAGCAGATTGAAGCAGCGGGCGGCACGGCTATGTTTCATGCTGTTGATGCTCTGGATCCGACTTCCATGGTCACAGCCCGCGACGCGATCAACGATGCATTCGGTCCCGTATCCGTTCTTGTAAGCGCTGCCGGTGGAAACCATCCCGATGCCACGCTGCCACCGGGGAGTGACTTCTGCAAGCTGTCCGGTAAGGCATGGAACACAGTGTTTGATCTGAACCTCGTCGGCGGCTCTCTGTTGCCGGCTCAGGTCTTTGGGGAAACGATGGTAGAGCAAAGCAAGGGAAGTATCATCAACATTGCGTCGATGGCCGGCATGGTTCCTTTGTCTCGGGTTGTGGCCTATTCCGCTGCGAAGGCGGCTGTCATCAATCTCACGCAGTTCCTGGCCAGAGAATGGGCAACGAAGGGCGTCCGAGTGAACGCGATCAGCCCCGGCTTCTTTCCGGCAGAACAAAACAAAGCCCTGCTGTTCAACGAAGATGGCAGTTACACAGAACGCGGCGGCCAGATCATTGGTCATACTCCGATGGCTCGCTTTGGCAGTTCGGAAGAACTGGCTGGAGCCGTCGTCTGGCTGGCGTCTCAGCGAGCATCCAGCTTTGTGACGGGGCAGAATATTGTCGTGGACGGCGGCTTCATTTCGACCACGATTTAGATCAGGATTGTGGCGGACTCTACCGGCACCGGTCTGCCACTGGCTTTGCACGTGCCACACACGGCAACGGATATAAGATTCAGGAATCATCACACTGGCAACTTCTGACGACATCCGAAATGCACTTGGCGATTTCATCAGCGATGTAGACCAGCGCGCTGCGGCGGTCCGGTTACTGGAAGGTTTTCTCACACAGCCAAACGACGCAGAAGGCGACAACGTTCAGGCGGATGTGGATCTGGATCGAGCGGCACGCTGTGGATTTCCGGAAGTCATCTATGGCGAAGGCAAACCGGCTTCGCTCATCATTGAGATTCTGCATCAGCAGGCGGCAGCCGGACAACATGGTTTTGTAACGCGCGTCAACGAAGACCAGGCCACCGCAATCTGCAGTGTCTTCCCCGATGCGATCTACAACTCAGCGGCTCGCACAATTGCGGCACACGGATATGCTGCCATTTTGGGCACAGGCAAAGTCGCGGTGGTTTCGGCAGGCAGTTGCGACGCGCCCGTTGCGCAGGAAGCTCTGGAAACTCTCCGGTGGATGGGCATCGACTGTCAGTTGATCGAAGATATCGGAGTCGCGGGGCCTCACCGTTTGCTGCGTCATGTACCTCTGCTGCAAACCATGACCACGATCGTTGTCGTGGCCGGAATGGAAGCAGCACTACCTTCGGTGATCGGCGGCCATGTGAGTTGTCCGATTGTCGGCGTTCCGACATCGGTCGGGTATGGAGCGTCCCTTGGCGGCATCACAGCGCTGATGTCAATGTTGTCGTCGTGTGCCAGCAATGTGGTGACGGTGAACATCGACGCTGGTTTTCGAGGGGGCTACGCAGCGGGGCTCATCGTTCGACAGGCCGAGAAAGGAACACCAGGTGATGGCTGATGTGCATACGGCTGCTCAACGATCATTCAACATGTCGCGAATTCGCGGCAAGGATACGAAGCCGGAATTGATCGTGCGGTCTCTTGTTCATCAGATGGGATATCGATTCCGCCTGCACCGAAAGGATCTGCCGGGCAAACCCGATCTTGTTCTTCCCGGACACAGGAAGATTATCTTTGTCCATGGTTGTTTCTGGCACATGCACCGTTGTCGCTACGGACGTGTGACGCCGAAGACAAATGCCGATTTCTGGCAGGCGAAACGAGAAGGCAATGTTGAACGTGACCGCCGGAACCGAAAGTCACTGAAAGCGGACGGCTGGGAGGTATTAACCGTCTGGGAATGCTGGATCCGACATCCGGAAGAACGTCTGATTCCACGGCTGGAAGCGTTTCTGGAGGACTGATTGTCGTGGGGCTTCAGACGCTCACCTGACCTCTGCGGGTATCACCGGTTCCAGAACCGGTGTGCGAAGGCACAAGAGGCATTGACTCATCTGCTGGCTGCCATGGCCCGAATGCGTTGCGGCACTCTGCTCTCGGCTACTCCGTGTCTTCTTCAACCGCAATATTCGGGTCATCACGCAGGAGTTCGGCAACTTCCGGGTCGAGGTTTTCCACAACCTTGTACCGTCCGTCAGCCCATCTCAACAGATCGATGCTCTTACACCGTTCACTGCAAAACGGGAACAACGTTTCAGAATCCCTGCCGTTTGGATCGACTTCGCTCTCGCAAATCGGACATTGGTGTGGTCGGATCATGTTCGCAGTCCTGCAGTCGCATACTTGTTGTTTGACAGCAGCATTGCGTCTTGAGCTTTCTGATGTCAACCTTCGGGCCGGTTGGACAGGTTAAGGTTCGAGATTCCAGTCTTCCCGTTTGGGTGGCCGGGGCTGGACTGAGCTGGCGAAAGAAGCCCCGGCGTTTCAGTCGTTCCTCGCTCCAACTCCGGTCATCCTTACGGACTTCACGGTCACCCACGAATCAATTCAATCTGATGCAGGCGACCTGTGTTTCCTGCAGAGACTCAATGCTGATGAGCGACAATCTTCACTTCATGATGGGGGAGTACCGCGCAGAAATCCCCAGTGATCGATCCTATTCCGCGCGGCACATGTGGCTGCAGCTTCGGGAACGTGATGTTTATCGCGTGGGACTCACCGCGTATTCGGTCCGGCTGTTGCAGGACGTCTATTTTCTGGAATGGTCGATTGATGCGGGAACAGATGTCGACGATCGGCAGGAAATCGGCGAAGTGGAAAGTTCCAAAGCCGTGTCAGGGCTCTTCGTGCCGTGCGCCGGTCACGTCGTCTGCTTCAATGAGGCGGTGCTCAATGACCCATCCGCGATCAACGTCGACAACTATGGAGCAGGCTGGCTGTTCGAAATGCGAGTGGATGGTGCAGTGCTGACTCCCGAAGAGTACATCCAGCTTCTGGAGGACGGCTGGGAGAAGACTCAGCGGACAATCAAAGGACAAATGAACTGATGCCGATGACGGAAGACTCCCTGTTGTTACATCGTGTCGTGGCGGGATGCGGTCTGTTCGTGATGGTGGCACTCGCATGGCTGATGAGCAGTCATAAACGGTTGTTTCCGTGGCGCGTCGTGGTCGGCGGCCTGGTCATGCAGCTCGCCCTGGTGATCGCAGTGCTGAAGACAGAAACGGGGCTTGAGATCTTTCAGGCACTGGGCGACGGATTCAACAGGATGCTGGGATTCGTCGATGAGGGATGTTCGCTCGTCTTTGGCGAGAACTTTCGCGACTTCTACCTGGCGTTTCGCGTGCTGCCCACAATCATCTTCTTTTCTTCACTGATGGCGATTCTGTATCACCTGGGCATCATGCAGTTTGTGGTTCGGCAGCTGGCGGTGGTGCTGCGGCACAGTCTGAAGACATCAGGAGCAGAGTCGCTGTCTGCGGCCGCCAACGTGTTTGTCGGACAAACCGAAGCGCCTTTCGTCATTCGTCCGTATCTGCCAAGGATGACTCAGTCGGAACTCATGGCTGTGATGACGGGTGGGTTTGCCACGGTGGCGGGAGGAGTTCTGGCGGTCTACATCGGATTCGGGATCGATGCGGCTCATCTGATTACTGCGTCCGTGATATCAGCTCCGGCAGGACTGGTAATCGCCAAGGTGATGCTGCCGGAAACAGAAACACCTGCCACGGCTGGCGGAGGAACGGCTGAGATTCCTCGGGAGACATCCAACGTCATCGAAGCGGCCACGAACGGAGCCACCGAAGGACTCAAGCTGGCGTTAAACGTCGGGGCGATGCTGATTGCGTTTACGGCACTGATCGCGTTGTGTGACTTTCTGCTCAATTCCGTTTCCCTTGCCGTGATGAACAGCCTGCTCGGAATGGACCGGACAGAAGGCATCACGTTCTCCCTGGCGTGCGGTTATTTGTTCTACCCGCTGGCCTGGTTGATGGGCATCGAAGCGAGAGACTGCTTCAACGCCGGACAACTTCTGGGGCTGAAAGTAGTCGCAAATGAACTGATTGCGTATCAGAAGATGTCCGGCTGGATGGCCGACGATGCCGCCACACAGATGATCTCGCCTCGGTCAGCCGTGATTCTGACATACGCGTTGTCGGGCTTTTCTAACTTCGCGTCCATTGGAATTCAGGTAGGCGGCATTGGAGGCCTCTGTCCGGAACGCCGCCGCGATCTCGCTCGACTGGGTCTGAGAGCCATGACAGGCGGGATGCTGGCGTGCTGCATGACGGCCTGCGTGGCCGGTATCGCCATCGGTGATGTCGCGGAGAAGCCCGACGCAGAAACTCCGGCAACGGCTCCGGTGAATACTGATTCGGTTGAGTGACTATTCTGATTCGGTGGGCGCCGATGTTGCTTCCTCGTTTGCGTCACCTTCCAGGATTCTGCGGACCGCTTCCTGAAGTTGCTCACTTCCGTCCACTTCATAACCCATCTGCACGTAGCGGATGATTCCCTGAGGATCGATGACGACGGAATGAGGAATCCCGTCCACGTTGTACTCTTGGGCGACGGCGGAATCGGAATCCACGGCGACTCGAACGTCGATTTCGTATTCTTCGAGGAACCGGCGAATCTGTTGCGGCGATTCTTCAAGATTGACGGCCACAAAGGTGACGTGCGATTCGTCGAACGCTTTCAGAGCTTCGATGTACCCCGGGAGTGAGGCCAGACAAGGACCACACCAGCTGGCCCAAAAATCCAGGACCACCACTTTGCCCGTTTGTTCGTCGAGTCGAAATGTATTTCCGTCCAGCTGAGGGAGCCCAAACGCCGGAGCCTTCTGCCCGATCATGGCTGTGGCTGCAGGGTTTCCATTGTCGGACTGAGCAATCTGCCAGTCCGGTTCGGTGGCATGCCGAGCCTTCCACTGACTGTAGGCTGCCGTGTGCTCCCGCTTCTGCGGATCGCCCAGGTAGAGTCGTGAAATCGAAGCGGCGGGAACATGACATTCTCCCAGGACCGACGAGTGTCCGTGCAAAGCTCCGTCCCGCAGTGATTCGGGAGTCATCGACAACATCAATCCGCCCGTCAGCACCGTTTGCAGCTCGGTTGCCTGTTCGTCTTGTCTGGCCGATGGCTCAGTCACATTGGGATCACGATCGGGACTCTGGATCCAGACCACAGCAGAGACGCGTTCGCGTTCAAAACGAAACCGTTCGAGTCGCGATTCAAATTCGACAATCTTCTCATCGATGCCAATCAACCGCCCGCGAAGAACATCGCCGTTAGGAGCAATCAGTGCATGAGTCGACGGGTCGTCCCGACGGAAGCGAGGAATCGTTAATGCACGAGTTCGCGATTCTTCGTCGATGAAATGCCGAGCGGCCGATCCGGATGACGCACCAGATGTGAATCCGGAAAGCGTCAGATGTTGCACAGAATCGTTTGTGTCAGCAGATTCTTTGGCCGGTTTTCGCACGTCCCCTTCTAGCAGAAACGCTCCACCGGGGAACCGAGGATCCAATTGCGGACCACGAACAATCACCCGACGGTCACGTCTTGCAAAATTGATGCTTTGCTTTAGCGAGAAGACGATTCCAGTGTCGCCTATGCATTCCGGGTCTAATGGAACTTCGGCGACTTTTTGTTTATTGGCCGAAATAACCAACCTTCCGTCGGTAGCCGAAACGTTCACAGTCGCTGATCTGCCGCCGACGTGGACACTCGATCCGTTGCCGCTCAATGCGTTGGACATTTCCTGCAAGTCGTTGCTCTTTAGGAAGGATATCAAGTTGTTTCCCATGAAGAGCTGTACCTGTGTCGACCTGTTGGGCTTCACAACATCATCAGCGTAGAAATCAATGCGGAGTACTGGGCACCGATCGTCCGGCCATCTGATATCAAAGCTGATACTATCTCCGACCATTGCCGTTGAGTTACCAAGACTCCCACTTTGAATTGCGACGGAATCCCCGTCCTTGATGATGCGTCCTGTAATCTGCTGCCAACTGTCATCTTGAAATCCCGGAACGTCTGCCTGTCGGTCAGATGACAATTCCAATGCTTTCACAATCTGAGATGGAAACTCCTTCGAGGACATAAAGGGTGACAACACGCGAATTTCGTCTTCCGTGATGCTGTCAACGCGGCATGGAATCACATCGTTGTTTCGCAGGTAGAGCGTGTCGGGGAACTCGGTTGCGCTCACGTCAACGGGAGCAGCGGCAGATCGGCGGGTGACAACCGCGTTGTCGCCGGATCGCAGGCCGACGCCTTCCAGTCCTCCGGTCGGCTTCCAGGTGACTGGCTGATGTCCGGAATCCACGACGAGGTTCCCGTGCAACAACCGTCCGGCAACAATCAGTTCATCAGGTCCCTGAGGCAGCTCAGAATCGGCGGGGAATTCAGCCAGCTGCAGGCCGTCCATTGAAATGCCAATTGATTCATCCGACCAGTCTGTTCGAAACGCTCCATCCTGATCGTTTAGCTCGACGAGTTCACCGGTGACGGAACCTCCGTCTCGCCACTTCAGTCGGGAGGCTGTTGGAAACTCAGGCGTTTCGCTATCCGCGGATGCTTCGACTCGCAACGATCCGACATCGCCAAGTGGGATGCGGACTAACTCGGCTTCTGTTTGCAACTGGACGACCTCGGAAGCAATGGATTCGAGTTCCCCGTACAGGACTTCGCCGTTGATCCGCTGAATACCTGTCCTGCCGGGAGTCAAGACGCCAACAGAGTTGCCATTCCAGCGACCAATTTGAAGATGCTTCAGAGTGACCGCAGACGGCCCTGTTCGCAATTCCAGCTGCCCGGAAACATCTGTCGCCGTTAGTTCATGGGAGTCCAGTAGAGTGGCTCCCTGCGGTGTGCAGACCATCAGGTGATGGTTGGGGAGATCGACATAGATCAACAAATGAATCGTCTTTGTGGATTCGCCGTAGGTCAGGATCTCATGCCAGTCCCGTCCGGCAACCAGCACAAGAGTGTCATCCCATGTTTCGAGGCGGATTCCGGTTTCTTCGTTCTTCCCCAGCCCCAGCACAAAGTCCGGGAGCTGCTCGAAATCGAGTTGAAACTCGACAGCAAGTTTGTCAACGCCCGGATACTGCCGCCGCAGCATGGCGTCTCTGACTTCCGACCGCAGCGTGCCGTCAGCGAGGACCTGCCATTTGGATTTCAGCCCATATCCCGTCCAGCCGGTCAGACCTGCGGGACCCACGTAAATTGAGCCTTCCTGATCGACACGGTCGATGCCACCGAGGTATTTTCGTTCGATCTGCATTGTCCCATGCCGGGAGCTGTCTACCGTGAGTGTGTTCTCATCCAGCGCCGTGACCTGACCGAAAACAACGTCACCGTTTCGCAATGCGATTCGAAATGCATCCGCAGCCGGTGTGTTGGAATCGTTGACGGGGAACTCGATGGACGACAGAGCCGAACGGTCCAGCCGCAAAGGGGCGTCAAACAAGGGTGATTCCCATGTGAGTTCGTTCTCGATCACCTCCTGCAGTCGCCCGGGAAGCGAATCACCAGTTGTCCAGTTCAGGACCGCATTCGGTGAATCAGCGGTTGCCCTCGGACAACCCACAGTGATGATGAAGACTGCGCAGAGAAGCGAGCACAGCATCATCAAGGGGTGGTCAACAAACACGGTTTGTCGTGGCATTATATTCATTCGGTGCCTGAGAAAATCTCGCAATATCATGTGCCATTGGCTCTGCCAGGGCGTCAAGCCGGTTCCAGCACCAGCAGAGCCAGTGGTACGCGAAGAAACCATCAATCAAGACTGTGAGTCCCTCAGCGTTCGTACACAGGAAGAAATCGATAGTTCAGTGCGAGTGCGAGCATGGACATGGCTGTTCCGTAAGCCTTGCCGTGAGAGCTTTGAAAGCCACCTTCATCATCCTGCATTGCCTTGAGCTGCCGAATGGTCTTTGTGTTCCATCGCTGCCAGGCATCAAAGTCTGTTTGAAACAGTGCCTGAGCCATGTAATAGCGAAAGTAGAACGGGTAGCCGCCTTCGTTGTGATCCACGTTTGCAACCACCTGGCGTGAAACAGCGGTGTACTCTTCGAGGTTCTTTCTGCGGCCGATCGACATGACCAGTGAAGCAATCGCCTGAAGATTCTTCGAGCCACCAAGACCACCCATGCCGCCGGAATATCCGACGCCGCCCTGTTTCGAGGTCATCTTCTGAAAGTACTCCAACGCCTTGTCGATGCAGTCGTCGGGGACGCGAATGCCCGCGTTGCGTGCTGCCAGCAAGCCCATCAGAACAGCTCCTGAAACCGACGTGTCGGCATCGTTGGAATCCGGCGTGTAACGCCAGCCTCCCATGCGGTTCTTTGTCTGAGCTGTCACAGCGCAGCGAACGGCGAGTTCGAGCGCTTCCGCAATGGTTCGCTTATCGGTGTCGTCCTGCCCCTGCCAGAGCAATTCTTCGTCAACCACACCGTAGGCTTCTGCCAGCCCCAGCATCGCAAAGCCGTGATGATACATATTGCCAGGCAGGTATCCGGTCGAAGAACTCTGACTGCGAATCATGTAACAGACCGCACGACGGATGTTTTCGCTGTAGCGACCGAAGTTCGGATCTTCGCCGGTTGCCAGAAACGCCATGACGGCCATGCCACAGATGCCGGTGTCTCCGTTGCCTCGGCTGGAACGGACACCGTCCCAGTTCCCCTTCTCAGTCTGGTTCAACGTGAGCCAGCCCAGCCCGCGCGTGTAGATTTCTTCAACTTCCGGGGGCACCTTCGTTCCAAATCGGAGCTGAGGATCCTGTGCTTCGACGGACCGTTCGCTGCAGACCAGGATGCCAATGAGCAACATCGGTATCTGTGCTCGTTTCGTAATTGACATACGGTCGTTCCTAACCAGCGGTCTCAGGGAACATGGAGAGTTCTGGTGGTGCCTGTCCTGAGGCAGACTGCGGGATGGGTCATCATAGCAAGCCGCGAATCTGTTTTGATGCTCCAATCAGCGGTTTGGGCAGGTGATGCTGGAAAGCACCGACCGATTAGTGCGGTACGTTTCGCGTCATGTCGAGCTGAGTGGCAGTTTCTCGGGGTCTGGTCCTGTGCAGGCACCGGAAAACATCTACCCGAATCACGCACGAACGAACGAGTTTCTGATGAGCTTTCTGTCGAAGTAGTCGGGGACATCGCCTTCAGTAGCGTACAGATAGATGGCAGCAAGAAGAATTGAATTCACTGCTGACGAGACCAGCGAAGCCAGCAGCAACAGAATGACTCCTGCGCCCAGCAATACAGCACCCAGCTCCGGATTCCCCGTGCCCAGCAGATAACCTCCGGGTAACAACAACAGAATGCCTGGCAGACTCAGCAGGAAGTTGATGAACCCCGCACTGAAGCTGGCTGACAACGATTCGCCCCACGTTCGCTTCATCAATGACACCGAACGCTGGCAGGCTTCCAGGGGGCCGGCCTTTTCCACAACCAGCACCGGAACCACGAAGTACGTCGTGATCGTCCAGGCCATACCAAGAATGGCTGCCACAATCTGGCCAATCTTCTCTGAACGTGATTCAATCACTCGCAGGATCAGACCCACTGTCGCACTTACAAGAGCCCAGCCGGCAATCTGAGGTAAGCGACGTGAGGCTGCTTTCAGACCGTCACTCACAGTGGGGTCGCCACCTTTGAATCGTATCATCGCACAGGCCACCAGCGCAGAATTGAAGAACACAATGACGAAGTAGTTCACTGCGTAGAACGCGAACACCACGGCGAGTGCGACGGGGTTCTCTGTCAGAGAACCTTCATCCTGCAGTTGCAACCCGTCGGTCATCCACAGTGGCAACGAAAAACTGGCAATAACCAGCAGGCAGGAAATTCCACTCATCACCGGAAAAAGAAGCAGTTCCTTATCCAGCCTCAGTACATGAAAACTCTGCCTCGCCAACTGCCAGCCGGTCGTCAATCGTTCAAACATGAGTGCAACTTCCTCTTCCTGTCTGAGGAGCCAAATTCCGGGAGTGCTCGTAACGGAATTGTACCGGCACTGCACAGATTCGGCGAGGCTCATAAGTGGCCGCTTTAATGTCATTTCCACCGGGATCGTTGCCTCATTTAGGTCTGGCCTGTTCAGCGTTGCGTCTCGGCAACATATGGTGTTCTCGTTCAACCGACTGCCGGCCAGTGTTCAGGATTCTGACAGTCGCCAATGTTTGGAACCCGCTTTGCAGATGACAAGACACCTGACCCGATCTCTGAACACCATTGAGCCTCCTGATGTTTCGTCTGCCTACTGCCTGTTTGCTGACCATCACGCCAAGTCTGCTGGCGGCAGCTTGCGCTGCCGATGTTGTTTCATCACCAATTGAGCGTTGGCAACAGGAAGTTGCCGCCCAGGCAAAGGCAGCTCAGGCCGAACTGGCCATCCAGACACAGATCCTCAGGAATACTGAAGAACGGCTGAATCGAGGGCAGGCCTCAGACGCCGACCTTGAGTATGCGCGAGAGTCGCAACTGCAGGCACTTGAGTGGAGCAGACTTCTGGATTCAGAAGCTGCCACTCTCAGAGCGACCGACACCAACACATCGAACAGCCCTGCCGCAGCTCTCACGAATCACCTCCGAGTTCCTGGCCTGCCGTTGTTGTTTGCTTCGGATGCGTTTGCCTGGATTGAGCTTCCGGCAACGCCGCAAGCCACCAGGATCATTTTCGAGATCCAGTCCCTCAACGAAGAACTGCATCACACCGACTTGTCAGTCATCTATGCGGAAAGGCTTCAGCGACAACTGGACCGGCTGCAGGCTGTCCATCCGAAGTCGTCGGAGGCACTCGAGGAGATTGATTCACTGGCTCTGCATCTGGCGGCAGCGAAACTCAATCTCGGTCGGCTGACTGATGTCCTGAACTGTCCGATTGTCCAGAGTCGATCGTCCGCCGACGATCGAGGAGATTCTGCTGTTCCAGCAGGCGCGTTCCTTGCGGTGACTCAACGATGGAACCGAATCACCCGACACATCCTTCTCGACCAAACGAACCGGACACTCGCCCATCTACAATCGCTGTCGGCGAAGGAGCAACGCGACGAGCAGGAGATGCAGCAGCTTCAGAGCCGGATCGAACTCCAGCATGACATAGCTGGTTCGTTCGCCCAGGATCTCGCTTTCCTGAAGAGTGAGGACACTCGATCGAGCCGAACCGTCAGTACGCAGTCCGCGTCGCGCGCAGGGCATCTCATGCGAATCATGAAACGACGCTGGGAACAGACGCAGGAAGAACTTCAACTCGCCAGCAGTCCGTCTTCTGATCCAACCGCTGAGTCTCCGCCAGACGTCAATTTGCCTGAGATCCTGCAACGCGATCTTGAAGTTGCTGAGGCACATCTGAAGTACGCAATGGAGCTGTATCGGCTCGAATCCGGTCGCAGCAACGATCCTGGCCCGTTGTCAGAGGCACGAATAAAACTGTTTGAACTTGCAGCAGACTTTCAGGCGGAAAAGGCGGCTCTCAGTGCTCAACTGCCAGCAACGCGACAGGATGCAGCAAACACAAAAAGCACGGTGCACAGCAGGCCCGCTGGATTCTATGACGTAGACTTTACAGGCGATCAGGTTCGAATGCTGGAGTTGCAGCAGCAGCGGCTCGAGCTTCACGAAGCAAGAGCTGAGCTGTGTCTCAGACTGGCACGAATGGCAAACAGCAGGCAGGCGGTGGCTCAAAATGAGAACTGAGAGACGATCTGTTCTTCGGCATCTACTCGACTATGCGCAATCGGCGAAGGGACCCATCTGCCTCGTCATGCTGGCTGGGCTCTGTGCTGCCCAACTTCATGCGGCGCCTCCACGTCGAGGGTGGTTCCCTTCTCGCCCATCCGCACCTTATCAACATCAACGTCACAGACCTTATCGCCCACATGCACCGGCATACGGGCCCCCGGTCGGGGTGTTTCTGGATATGCAGGGATATGGGGGACAGGGCTATGGAGCACCCGCGTGGAGGCCATCCGGAAGCGCCACGTTTACCATCATTCCATCGCCAGTACTGACCGTCCCCCAGCCGCATTCAACCTATCCGATACCACAGAACGGCGTTGTGATTCCTGGACCGCCAACCGCACAGGAATGGCAGAATCCGCCAATCCCGATCCTCCCGGCGCCTCAGTCAGCTCCCGTTCAACAGGGAACCATTGACAGTGGCGACGTCCCGCTGCCACCGACAGGAATGCAAATCGACACGTTTAGAAAAACAGGTAGCGGCGAACTGACCACGCCAGTTGCAGCTGAGCCAGATAACGCGGCCAGCCATGTCGGCATCCGATCAGGTGGGTCACGTCGTAGTCCGCAACTCTGGTCGACCACCCCTGCAGTTCCCTACGGTCCCCGTCCGTGAAACCGCTGATTGCCAGGGACTTCCCTGAGAACGGGTGCCGTAACGGATACACAAGCAGTGCCGGATCGTGTCGATTGCGGAGGTTTAGAATGCACTCAGCTGAGCACAACGCACGGCCATACCGTTCACCCGGATTCAGCCAGTCGTGCTTGATTGCAGCAGCCGTAAAGATGACCCGTATTCGACGGCCGTTGACACGGGACCAGGGATGGATTTTTCCCTGAACACTTCCACCGGCCATGAGGTGCAAAGCTGACGAGATCAGTCGACAACCGTGGCTGTGTCCCACCAGGCAGATCGGACATTCCGGTGGCAGGTAACGAATGAACTCGGCAAGGTACCAGCCGTTTCTGGCAGCGCGACGTCCCAGGTAAGTGGAATCACACTTGATCGTAGGAAGGATCGGGTACGAACTGGGCCACGAGAAATTGATTTGATGGAACGAGTGACCGCCTGACGCGGTCTCCAGCCAGCGGTTCATTAGCGGTTCTTCGTTGATCACGTCCTGTTGGCTCACGAAGCTGCCGTGGATGCTGATGCATACAGGTACCCCGGGTGTAATCGATTGCGCAAGCTCTGCCAGACTTGATCCCTGAATGCATCCACAGTGATCGATTCGCTGGATTCGCGGACAGAAGACCGGGCATTCGCGTCCGAATGACTGCTTTGACGGGCGCGTCGATACCAGCCACGAGCGAGTGGAACTCTGAAGTGACGGCAACTCAACCGAGTTCGAGGCAGCCTGTGTTGGCACGGTGAGTGTCGGCTCATGCGTACTGGCCTCACCAACCGGCCCGGAGGCGACGGCGGTCAACAGAACGGCAAGAGAAAAAAGACGCCAACGGGCAACGTCCCACAAAGTACGCACCAGAATCAAGAGCCCCGCACCTCCACCAACCGAGAATGATGTTCACTGGAATGGTGCTGAGACTCAGGTCAACCGGAACACAGATATCAATGGTCCCAGTGAGTGGGAGGGGAAATCGGGCACCAACCGAGACTGACTCCTCCCACATCACTCAGGAGTGTTTATCGGCCCGTCGGATAGGCCGCTGGCTGGGCGATCGACTTTTCGGCCGCACACTGAATGCACGCTCGCTACGGCGCAGAATTTGACGAATGTAGGCCCCCAGTGGATTCCCCTCATATGAGGGAAATCCCGTAGTCGGTCACGGACCTCACCCGTGGTCCCTCATGCTGACTGCTGTCGCAATGCGATCGCGGTGTTGACTGATCTACGTCAGATCAGCGGCGATTTCGTACAGGCAGTCAAGATACGCCTGCGCTTCGTCGACCGGCATGACGAGCGGCGGAGCGATTCGGATGACGCAGCCCGCCAGTGGGCCCAGAAGGTGGATCGCAAGGCCATCAGAATTGCCTTGGTAGCACGCTTCGACCAACTGAACGGCCACATCGTTTGCCGACAGACTGCCGAGCGCAGCACAGTGAATTCCCCATACGGTTCCTTCCCCTCGAACGGCTTCAATCGCCGGAAGTTCGCTCAAACGCAGTAGCCCTTTTTCGATGACGTCCGCAAGCTTACGACCATTCTCGAGCACAGGTGTACTATCAAATTCGTCCAGTGTTGCCAGAACAGCCGCACATCCCAACGGATGGCCACTCCACGTGTCTGATCCTTCGCCGTAGCCCAAAGCCCCAAACAGGTCCGCGCGACCCGCAGCGCAGTCGACCGGTATTCCATTGCCAAGCCCTTTGCCAAGCAGCACGATGTCCGGTTCGATTCCGTACTCCGTGAACGCATACATGGATCCCGTGCGTCCGAAGTTTGCCTGGATTTCGTCGAGAATGAACGCGATATCCTGTTCACGACAGAACTGTTCGAGCAGCTGCATGTATTCCGGTTGAGGATGATAGGAGCCGCCACCGCCGAGATAAGGTTCGGTGATCAGAGCACACAGTTTTCCATCGAGTTCGTTGGCGAGCGACTGAAGTTCGGCACGATACGGCTCCAGATCGAGTGGCTGAGCTCGACGCTGGATGGAGCTACACTCGTCTTTCGGAAAACTGATGAAGCGGACGCGCGGATCACGTTCCGGATCGTCTTCGCCGCCTGTGACAGCACCGGCGAGCCCCTTCTTACCGTGGAAGCCACCGCGCGTGGCCAGAACCATGTCGGCACCCGGACGCCGCGCCATACATGCCCACAACGCTTTCTGAGCTGCTTCACTGCCGCTCGCAGCCCACAGAATCTGTTCCATCCTGCCACCGCCCGCCTCCGAACGCAGACTCTGCAGCAATCGATCAGTGGCGTCGACTTCCAGCGCACATGTGGCGTTGTAGGTGGTCAACGGAGCGGCTTTGAGACACCCATCTGCGCCGACTTCACCTGCCGGATCCAGGCTCAGGTACTCCAGCAACCGCTTCCACCACGACGCCGGATTGTGCCCCAGATTTGAAACCAGAACGCCGGAAGTGAAATCAGCCAGCTTGCGGCCGTCTGTTGTCCAGTGATAGCTGCCGGAACTGTGAGCGATCACTGCCATGCTGGGCGTCTGCGTTCGCAGACAAAGTGGCTCCATGTCGTGAAGCCGACTTCGAAGCTGATTGGATTGATCTTCTCCAGCGTGCTGGATGGCGGCAGGTGCCACAGATGTTGAAAGCATGAACGTGGTCGATCCGAAATCTGCGACGAGGTCGCTCAGGGTGGGAATGCGCACGGACACATTCGCCGCGCGGCCCCTGATTGTGGCGACTCAACCACAATTCTCAAACAAATCACGCCCAAAGAAGCTGACTTCCTTGTGAGAATTCGGTCTCACCGGCCGACACGTCAACACGTGTCAGAAATACTAGCGCGATGTGTTGCGAGCGTAGCGTTTTCGCAGGAGTTCCAGAGCTCTGCCGACATCCTGATCAGTGGACAGATCTCCCGGACGATGTCTGCCGGTTCCTGTAAGGTATGCGTCATCCACAACTTCATGCGGCTCCAGTCCCACGCCCGAGTAGTTGATGTGGTCTGGCGAATAGAACTTAGCCGTCGTCAGCTTGAGTCCCGTGCCGCCGGGCATGTGGATGATGCTTTGTACCGACCATTTTCCGTAGGTCTTGCGGCCGACGATGTGACCGCGTTTACGGTCGAGAATTGCTCCGGCGACGATCTCACTGGCGCTGGCACTGTTTCCGTCTACCAACAGCACCAGAGGGACATCAAGCGTCTGCCATGATCGAGCAGAAAACGTCTGATTCTGGTCGTAGCTGCGACCTTCGGTTGTCACCAGGACACCACCGTCGATGAAACGGTCGAGAACACGAGCTGCCGCGTCGAGCAGCCCTCCCGGATTCCCTCGAACGTCCCAGATCAGGGACTTCATGCCTTTACGCTGGAGTTCGGCAAGTGCCGCGTCCAGTTCATCCACAGTCGAACTCTGGAAGCCGGTTTGTTTGAAGTAACCGACGCCATTCTCTTCGTCAACCATCTGCACCTTCGTGATGCTCCGGACCTGAACAGCACGACGGCGAAATCGTCCCTGCGTGTAGTTGTCGTCATGATCACGGAAACCCAGAGTGACCAGTGAACCGCTGACGCCTCGCAGAAGTTGAGCAGCCTCATCTGTCGTGAAGTCTCGACAGTCCTTTCCTTCGATCATTTCGATGTAGTAGCCGTCTCTCAAGCCACCGTCTTCAGCCGGACTTTCCTCAAGAACGCGAACAAGGTGCATCCCTTTGCCCGCTTCGGCGACCATCTCGATTCCGATTCCGACAAACTCGCCCTGAATGCTTCCGGTGAGGTCGTCGTATCGATCAGGAGTCAACAGATGGCTGTACTCGTCCAGCGCGTTGCAGCCGCCGAAGATGTATTCCATGATGACTGCAGAACTGCGAAGTCCCAGCTCGTCCTGTGTGAGTTCACAAACTTCGCTCACCAGTGTTCGAGCCTGCAATCGGCTGCCGACACGCCGGTTCCAGTAGTCACGAATCAGAACGCCCTTGACCCGGTCAATCGAATCGGCATCAGCGGTCGGCAGGTGTTCGGCCGCGAAGCGATCGTTACACAGCGCCATATACAGACTCTCAGTGCCGTGTGCGATGAAACGTGTTGCCGAGATCGGCGTGACGTATTCCATCTGCACGCGTGCAAGAACTTCTTCCAGCAGGTTCAGTGCTTCACCACGTCCCTGACGAAGCATCCTGCTTTGGAAGCTTGAATCCGTGTATCGTCGCGCGATTCCGGAATGGACTCGTGAGCGTCTGAGAGCATATTCCAGATCAGCGTCTTTTTCCCAGCGTTTGAGGGCAGCCTCGTAGAGCTGAATTGCTTCTCCCCAGTGGTGAGCTTCTTCCAGCTGTTCGCCGGTCCTTAGCGCTTCCGTTGCCGTAGCCAGCTCGGAGACATCGACGGTGCTGTCGGCACTCCACGCGGTGGCAGGCATTGCCAGCACCAACGCACACAATACAGCCGAAAAACGGCGTCTGATCGCAATTCGCATAACCTGAAGTCCCCTCGTCCGAAACGGTGTAGGCACACGCGTCCCAGACTGGTTCCGACAATCGTCGCCTTCAGTTATGCATCCTGCATCGACTTACTCATCCTTAAGTGACTCTGACGTCGGAACATCCCCTCTGATCACCTGCCAACTACTTTGACCGCAGCCACCAGGTACTGATGTGTTGCGACCCGTTCCGCTCACGACATCCGAAGAGGTCGTACAACCGAAATGTGTCATTTTACCTGCCTGGGTAATTCCAGGGAGGAACGCATTTCCCTGATTAACCATAACAATGATGAATCACAGAAACAGATCACAGCTCGACTATATGGCGAGTTTTAGAGGTGGTCAAACTGTTGGCAGCGGCAGATCTTTTCCCGCTCCGCCAAATGGCGTAACCCGCAACAATTAACAGAGTTACCTTTTTGCAATATCTGCAAAAGACAGTCGTTCCGTGCGTCGTCAGGCCCGACAGTCGTATGACTTATTCGGCTTCTGCCACAGATTCGACATCAGCCGTCGACCAGGTTCCGTTGACGTTTCGCCACACGTTTTCTCCGGGACTGGCATCCTGAAGAACCACTGGCAGTCGACCGGGCCGGACATTGTCGTAAGAGTAGAGCGCTGAGAATCGAGGAATGGCCGCAGGGATTCCGACCGCTGTGAACCCTGGATGACCGGTCGACGGGAACGGCCCACCATGATTCATGGCCGGCGACACGGCAACGCCGGTCGGCATCTTGTCATTCAGAAGTCGGCCAACGTGAGTTCGCAGAGCTGGTTCCAGCTGATCGTAGGCACCGTCGTCGCTGCCGTCCGGATCCGAATAGATACAGCCGGTCAGATTACCTTCCAGGTGCTCGGCGATCTCGACCATCTGTTCTGTCGACTCTGTCATGACCAGCAGCGATCCGTTGCCGAACGCTTCAGTCTGGAACGTTTCCGGCGCTTCCAGAAACTGGCTGCCAGTGATACTCATCAGAGTGTTCGCAAAGCACACGCCGGTGCCTCCACCGGGTTTCCCGCCAACCAGCAGGGATGCTCCCGCGCTACAAAGCAGTTCAACGCTTTGACCAAACGATTTGCGGACTCCTTCGCTCAGCATCGTTCCGGAATTGGCCGCAGAGAATCGTTCTGCCACCGCAGATGCGAATTTCCTGCCAGCTTCGTTCGCTGAAACAACAACCAACCCGGGATTCGTACAGAACTGCCCGGCTCCCATGAGGCAGCTGCCTGCAAATTCATCGGCCATCGCGTCGACGCCGTCCTTCAGAACTCCATCGAGGATGAATACGGGATTGATGCTCGACAACTCCAGATAGATTGGCTTGCCGGCTGCATCAGCAGCCTGTTTGAGTTTCAGGCCTGTGCCACGAGCGCCGGTGTATCCACACGCACCAATGCGAGGATCTGAAACCAACCGATAGCCGTCTTCGTGACTCGTTCGGTAGATCAACTGCACCAGTGCATCAGGCATGTTGGTCGACTTGATCGCAGCCAGTGCGGCTTCCGCAAAAATGCGAGTCGTTTCCGGGTGACTGGAGTGTCCTTTGGCAACCACCGGATTCCCGGCTGCGATCGCCGCCGCGAAATCTCCACCGGCGATCCCGTTGAAAGCAAACGGAAAGTTGTTCGGACCAAAGACGACGACCGGGCCGATGGGCCCGCGCATCGACCGAATCCCGGTTGCCGTATCAATGGTGGCATCTCGCCAGCTTTCGTTGCGTGCCGCATTCGCAGCCTGCCGAAGCTGATTCGTAGTGCGAGGAAGCTCAACATCCTTCAGTCGCGGGGAGACAGGCAGACCGGTTTCCTCATGCGCTGCTGCGACCAATGCGTCTGCTCGCGACTCAATCTCTGACGCGTACGCTTCCAGAAACTCTGCGAATCGAGTGCCCGGCCAGTTGCGCATCTCTCTTGACGCGTCAGCAGCCGCCTGCAGCGCTGCGTCAACTTCTTCCCACGGACTAAGTGGAAACTCACGTGAGATTTGTTCGCATGTGGTGGGATTGACGGCGAAAAACGTCTGTGACCCCACAGAATCGACCCACTGGCCATTGATGAGTACCGGGTTTGTCATAGGATTGATCGTGATGATTCAAATTGGATGAGAGTGCCCACGGAACAACAGCGGGTGGTGCTGAAACATGATTGTGTCGGCTGGCGTCCCGCAAGCGTAGTCACTTGTCGGTACGAATCAACTCACGTGCGACTGCCGGTACCTGAAGCATCCAAAGACGCGGTCACCTCCAGTTTGCAGACAAGACGGGTGGCGGATTGATCGGTGACGAAACACAACGCGGCAGGAGTTTGTTTGTCCGTTCTCCTGCCAAGATCAACCCCTTCCTGGAAGTCACCGGACGTCGGGCTGATGGATTTCATGATCTGGAAACCGTCATGCTGCGAACCGACCTCTGTGATGAAGTACAGTTCACGGCGCGCCACGACGGCCGCATTGAATTGTCATCTGCGGCTTCTTCTGCAGGCCCCGACCGAACATCATCCCACGGCTCAGATTGCAACGGGTTCCCACTGGATGGAACGAACCTGATTACTCGAGCTGCGGACGCTCTGCAGCAACTGACCGGGACATCCCTGGGTATCTCTATTGTCGTTCGCAAGCAGATCCCCATGGAATCGGGATTGGGAGGCGGGTCCGGAAATGCGGCGACTACGCTGAGGGCGCTCAACCAACTGTGGGACCTTGATCTGCCGGAAGCTGACCTGCATGACATCGCGGCGAGTCTGGGGAGTGATATCAATTTCCTGCTCAGCGGCTGCCGAGCGGCCGTCTGCCGTGGAAGAGGAGAACAAGTTGAAGGCATCCCGCTGAATGGACAGCTACACGGAGTCCTCGCCGTGCCCAGAACCGGGAACTCAACCCGCAAAGTCTTCGCGGCACTTCAGTATGGAGACACTGTGAGAGAACCAGACGCACTCATTGACGCGTTTCGAATCGGAGCTCTGCATGTCGCCGAAAACGGTTGTTTCAACCGACTGCAGGAACCAGCTTGTCAGATCAACTCGGAAATCCGGCAGCTGCTGGCTGATCTCAAGCGGATCACAGGCACAGGAATCCTCACCGGAAGTGGCTCCGCATGTTTCAGTTTCCTTCCCAGTCGCAGACGGGCATTGGCTGCCGCATCAGAATTGAACTTGAGAACATCCAACCAATGCTGGGCATTTCGCTGCTGACAGGACCGTCAGATGCTCGAAGCCGCGTCACAACGACCGAACAAATTTAACTATGCAACCAGCCGTTCCAGCTGTCGAACTCATAATCACCCGCAAATCGTATGCCTCACGATTTCAGTCATCGTTGCCTGTCAGATTTAACAAATGAACATCGACATCGGTCTCAAACGAGGCAAAGTTTTTCTGGCGGACTATTCCGGCAGCTGGTCGCAGACATTTTCTCGGGAACGCCGCGCGCTGAACGAAGCCAACCCCCGGAGTGGTCTGATTCCCTGTTGACGAGGTCGGTACAACATGGTTCTGCATTTCGTGACCGGTTAAATTCAGGGAGCCTGACCTGCGTGACAGCACAGGATGAGGTTTGGTTCCGGGTCGAGTCTGTTATATCATGAACGGGCCTGCCACATCCTCCTGCCGGTCTCATCATGCGTTTTGTTTCCCTCCTGACACTGGTCGCTGTCTTTGCTGCCACATCGCTGACGCTGGGCGACGAGTTGCCGCCGGATGCGTCCGTGCAGGTGGTGCCGAACCTGATCGTGCTTGATGGGGAACATTCGTCGCAGCGGCTGGTTGTGTCGTCGATCACGTCATCGGGCTCCGCATCTGATCTGACTCGTGACGCAACTTACCGATCACGGAACGACTCCTGTTGTACGGTTGATTCATCGGGAATTGTCACCGCTCGAAGCGACGGGCAAACTGAAATCGAGGTCATAGCGGGAACAACCACCGTGCGCGTCCCGGTTGAGGTTCGTCATACGGACCAGGCGAATCAGCCCTCGTTTGTCACAGATGTCGTGCCGATTCTCAGCCGATTCGGCTGCAATTCATCGGCATGCCACGGCAAGGCGGAGGGGCAAAACGGATTCAAGTTGTCAGTCTTCGGGTTCGACCAGCAGGCCGACTATGACGCTCTGGTGCGCGAAGGAAAAGGCCGACGGGTGTTTCCTGCTGCCGCCGACCAAAGCCTGCTGTTAGGCAAAGCATCCGGAATGGTACCTCACGAGGGTGGCGCGCGGCTTCCGCTGGCATCAAAGGAGTATGGTGTCATTCGCGACTGGATTGCATCCGGAGCACCTCAGTCAAACGGAAAGCCGAGCATCGCATCGATCGAGGTCTTCCCCAGGGAGCGGATTCTGGAGTTCGACTCTCAGCAGCAGATTCTGGTCACTGCGGTCTTCGAAGACGGAACACGGCGAGACGTCACCGAACTCGCAAGGTTTCGATGCAACAACGAAGGCATGGCGAGTGTGGATGAACATGGGCTCGTTCGTATCGGAAGCGCAACCGGGCATGTGGCTGTGATGGCGGAGTTCCTGAATCGGATGGAAACACTGCAGATCCTGGTCCCGAATCCGGAATCGGACCATCGTCCGTCGCATGGTGATACTCCCTCCAACAACATCATCGACGAACTCGTGCAACAGCGACTTCATCAGCTGAATATCACGGCAGCTCCCGTCACAGACGATGCGACATTCATGCGTCGACTCTATCTGGACGTCATTGGCACGTTGCCAACGGCAGCAGAATGCCGACAGTTCCTCGCAGATGGATCAGCCGACAAGCGAACCGTTCTGGTCGACGAAGTGCTGAAGCGTCCGGAATACGCCATGTACTGGGCGCTCAAATGGTCAGACATATTGCATGTGGATCGAGCCACTTTGGGACATCGACGAGCCTACGCATACTACCGCTGGATCCGTGACAATCTGGAATCCAATCGCCCGCTCGACGAGTTTGCTCGCGACATCACAACAGCCAGCGGACCTCTGGACGAATCACCTCAGGGGAGCTTCTACCAGGCGGTGCCGGAACCGGGAGCACGAGCCAACGCGTTCTCTCAGGTCTTCCTCGGCATTCGGATAGATTGCGCCGAATGTCACCATCACCCGTTCGACCGATGGAGTCAACAGGACTACTACGGCATGACGGCATATTTTGCAGGACTCAGTACAGCCGAGGCTGGACGGAAGGATGCGATCGTCATGGATGACTCAGTCGTGACCGTGCATCCGCGGACAGGTGAAGAAGTGACCGCACGCCCATTGGGAGCCATCGAAGCGCCAGCTGCAACGTCGGCTGACCCACGCTCGGACCTGGCAGACTGGCTGACCGCCGATGACAATCCGTGGTTCGCCAGGAACATGGCCAACCGCACGTGGGCTCACTTCTTTGGGAACGGGCTGGTCGCCCCGGTTGATGATGTCCGCCAAACCAATCCGTCTACCAATGGTGCCTTGCTGAACGCGTTGTCCGATTACCTCAAGTCGCATCGCTACGATTTGAAGTCACTGATCCGGCTAATCGTGACATCCAATGCGTATCAGCGAGCAACTCAAACGAACCCCTCCAACGACACCGATGTTCAGAACGCTTCTCGCGCCCAGCTTCGTCCGATTCCTGCCGAAGTGCTGCTGGATGCCGTCAGCCAGACAACCGGAATTCCGTCACAGTTTGAAGGCACGGCCCCCGGCACACGTGCGATTGAACTGTGGGACAGCAAACTGCAACATCCCTTTCTTCAACTGTTCGGACGTCCGGAACGCAAGACGGCCTGCGAGTGTGAACGAGCCAGTGAGCCAAGTGTCAGCCAGGTGCTGCACATCATGAACTCGCCGGAGATCTACGCACGCCTCGACCATCAGGGCGGAATAGTCTCAGCATTGGTTCGCGATATCCCCGAGGACAGCCGGCTGGCCGAGGAATTGTACCTGACGTTCATGAGCCGCTATCCGAATGGCTCAGAACGAAAGACAGTCGAACAGTACTTTGCGAATTATGCGGGAACACGGCGTGAAGCGGCCGTGGATCTGGCCTGGAGTCTGATGAATACACTTGAGTTCACATTCAATCACTGACATATAGCAGTCGACGCTGGTACTGTAAGTCAGCTATGATGGATCAGATTCAGAGTGAATATCATTTCGCACCCGGAAACAACAGATGCCTGACTCAGGACAGATGAAATCACGATTCTGCGACGGCATTGCCCGCCGCGATCTGCTGACTGTCGGCAACGCTGCTTTGTTTGGTAGTGCATGGAACCTTCCGGCACTGCTGCAGTCGCAGACTCATGCTGCGGAACGTCGCGCTTCGGGCGGCATCGACGACAAAGATGATGTGTCGCTGATCGTCGTTTTTCTGCGAGGTGGCGCGAGCACCATCGACATGTTCGACATGAAGCCGGACGCTCCCGGTGAGATCCGGGGCGAATTCTCTCCGATCTCCACGAATGTGCCGGGGATTCAGATAACGGAGCACCTGCCGCGGACCGCTCAGCAGCAGGACAAGTTCTCGCTTATTCGTTCATTCACACATCGCAACTCCAGTCATGGACTTGCCGATCACTACATGCTGACCGGGTACCATCCGACACCGGCATTCAATTCGAAGCTGCGACCCAATAACGAACGGCCATCCCACGGTTCCATTATATCGAAACTCAAGGGAGCCCGAGGTTCAGTGCCGCCGTACGTTTGTCTGCCGGAAATGCACAAGAGTGGCGGGTCGGCGTATCTCGGGCCGGGTGCGGCACCTTTCGTGATTCAGGCTGATCCGAACGCTCCCGACTTCAGTGTCCCGGACCTGTTGCCTCCTCTGACGATCGATCCGTCACGTCTGGACGCTCGATCGGAATTGCGGGCAAGGCTTGGTCGGTTCGAGAAAACTGCAGAAGAAACTCATAACCGCAAAGCCAATTCATTCAGCGTGTTCAGAGAGAAGGCGGTTTCGCTGATGGCGTCGGCTGAAGCTAAACGCGCCTTCAACATCGAAGCGGAATCGGCTGCCGTTCGTGATGAGTACGGACGGACGACACTCGGACAAAGTTGCCTGATGGCAAGGCGGCTCGTCGAAGCAGGCGTTCGCTGTGTCACCATTCAGCATATCGACTGGGACACTCATCAGGAGAACTTCCGGTTACTCAAAGACGAACTGCTTCCTGCTCTGGATGCCGCGATGTCAACGCTGTTCAAAGATCTGGCGGACCGAGGCATGCTGGAGAAGACGATGGTGGTCGTGACGGGAGAATTCGGCCGCACTCCAAAGATTGATGGCAATGCCGGTCGAGGGCACTGGGGACCAGCGTTCACCGTGGCGATTGGCGGAGGCGGCATTCAGGGCGGTCGCGTCATAGGAAAGACCGACGATCACGCTTCAAAGCCGATTGAAGATCCTCATGGCCCGGAGAACCTGGCGGCCACGGTTCATCATCAACTGGGAATCAATCCTGAAGACGAATTCTATTCTGCCGAAGGCCGACCGTTCAAAATCGTCAACGATGGTAAAGTGATTTGGCCACTCCTCTAGCAACTTCGTCTGTCGTTGTCGCGGTTGTGATGTCCGGGGCAGTTGTCTTCGCGCAGACATCAGAACCAGCCGCCTCCTATATTTTCCCTGCTGGTGGCCAGCGTGGTCAGACCGTGGAGGTGCGAGTTGGAGGCTTATGCTTACTGAAAGATCCCTGGTTTGAGATTCTCGACAAGGGAATTGAAGCTCCGGATCGTCTGCAGACCGGTAAAACGGTTTGGTTTGATGGCCCGATGCTCACGGGGCAGCCGTCACTCGAACCGGACGAGTACCCCAAAGACCACCAGGCGGTATTGACGATCGCCGGTGATGCCTCTGTGGGTGCGGTCCCGTGGAGAGTCTGGACGTCGCAGGGGGCAACAACATCACGAGTATTCGTCGTCGGTGATCTCCCGGAAGTCGTCGAACACGAAATCGATGGCGATCCGATCCCCGTGGACATCAACGTACCGGTCACTGCCAACGGACGGATCTTCCCTCGCACAGACCTTGATGTCTGGGCATTCGAAGCTGATGCCGGTGAGACATACACCGTTGAATTGAATGCCAAATCGATCCTGTCACCACTGGATGCGCGCGTCGCAGTCTACTCAGATGGAAAGATGCTGGCGGATGATATCGGCACCGAGAACGAAGACCCGGTCATTTCGTTTCAGGCAACCACCAACGGTCGACATGAACTTCACGTGCATGACATTGGCTATGGGGGAAGTCAGTCCAGTGTGTATCGACTGACAATTCGCAAAGGTGTTCGGACCGACTGGGTGTATCCGCTGGGTGGACGTGCCGAAGAGACCACCTCGTTTGAAGTCGGTGTCCACACCGGCGAACCTGATGGACGGACCTCCGAAGCAGCCGTTCAGCTTCCGGCAGTATCAGGTCCGGACAGAATCGTCCGCCATGCGTTTGCCGCTGATCGACAAACGACAGAGCTAGTGCCGCTGGCCGTAAGCAACCTTCCCGAACATCTGGAAATGGAACCGAATAATGCTCCGAGTGACGCTGAGCCACTCCAACAGCCTGTGATGCTCAACGGACGCATTGGTCAGCCTGGTGATGTCGACGTTTGGCCAGTTGCCGTATCAGCAGGACAGCGCATCGAACTTCGACTTTTGGCCAATCGTCTGGGCTCTCGCCTGCTGCCAGTATTGGATGTGGTGACAGTCGATGGAACAGTCGTCGCACCGACGGAAGAACTGCCGCTTCGCAACGGTTTGCCCACAAGCGACCAGTCCCTCACCTTTGAATCGCCAGCAGACCAGGTCTGTTGGGTTCGTATTCGAGAGCGATTTCCTTCACGCGGCGGACCGGATTTTGGTTATCGCCTTCAGATCGGATCAGCGGCTCCGGGGTTTTCTCTGCATCTGAATACTGACGCGATCACAGCGATGCGGGGCAAAGAAGCGTCGTTGCCGGTTCGAGTGGAACGATTCGGAGGACTGACCGGTCCCATCACACTGGATGTGGCCGGACTTCCGCCCGAGACACAGCTGAGTGAACTGGTGATCCCGGCGGACAGCAATGAAGTATCAATCAAGTTCCAACCATCGGAAACAGCACCAATCGGAGCGCACCGATTACAGATTCGCGGCACGCATACCGAAGATGACCGAGCGATCAGTCGCGTTGCAACAAGGACGCTGCCTCAGCTGACGGCTCAGATCGATACCGTCCTGTTCAGCGTGGCAATGCCTACGCCGTTTTCGCTCAGGAATCGTGGTCCGTATTACGCGCGAGTCCACGCAGGTACTGTCTATCGCCATCCGTTCAGCCTGGTTCGAAACGGCTATGTTGGACCAGTCACCGTGAGAATCGCAGATCGGCAGAGACGCCACCTGCAGGGCGCTCAGGGTATGGGCGACTTCATTGTGCCAGTCGGAGTCAACGACTTCGAATTCCCGTTCTATCTGCCGCCCGGTATGTCACGCGACCGCCTGGGCCGATGTCTCGTGATGGCGATCGGTGAGGTCGTCGACGAGAATGGAAACCCGCATCAGGTCGTGTTCACAGACGGGGAAGAAAGCCAGGCTCCGATCAACACGAAAGCTGGCCGCCTGAGCATCGTTGCCAGAGAATCGTCGATACTCATTCGGCCCAACTCCGACGCTGAGATCGAGTTCACCTTGCAGCGTGATCCCCGTCTTTTGGCAGCGGCCAAAGTCGAACTGCTCGTCCCCGAACACATCGCCGACATCACACCAGCCGCTGTCGACCTCGGGGCCGAGGACACTCAGGGAGTCCTGCGGATGCACATTGGATCCGACCCCGGTCCGTTCAACATGCCGCTCACACTCCGAGCAACCGTCCTGGACAGCGGAGATCCTGTCGTGGGGGAATGCAGTTTTGATGTCGTGGCAGCAGTCGATTGAGCCACTGGATCCAGGTTGGCGACAATCACAGGCCATACTGCTTTCTGGCTGGATTCAACCGTCATAGTACGGTTCCAGCAGCTCATGGGCAGCGTCGTGGTAGAGCGATTGCAAAACATCGGCAGGAAGCTGGTGGCCTTGCAGACGCGGAGCATCTGTGGCGTGAAATTGGTCCGGATTCACCATGGCCAGATCCGGATCAGCGATGGGAGATTCGCCGTCGTACGATGATTCGAACAGTTTGCGCAACGCCCAGTAGCGTGATGCGTACAGATCGAATGCTTCGGATTCTCCGCTCGCTTTGCTGGCCATTTCTTCGTTCTCACCTGCAGATGACAGATGGGCGTCGGCGACGACGATGTCGGATCCGAACAACAGGCGGCCTTTCCACCTGGTGAAGAATGAAACAAAGTCTGCGGTGGAGTGTTTGCTGAGTTCTCTGACCATCCACTTGGCAGCGCTGGTGTCCAGATAGAGGTTGGAATGTCGTTCGAGCATGCCGTCGAGGAATGGCAGATTCTCCGGCCAGCCTCCACAATGAGCGGCGATGAATGGCATGGAAAACCTGTCCAGGACAGTTTCAAATCGGTCGTAGTGTTCCTGTTTGGTACCGTATCGACCAGCGTCTGCATACTTCGTGGCAAACCAGGTATCAGGATCTCCCACGTGGACCATCGCCAGCATGCCCAGGTCTTCGGTTAGCTTCATGACGTTGAGGTACGGCTGCGAATCGATGTTGAGAGCATCCGGTGCCCCCGCCTTTTTCGCCAGGTCACGCCCTCGAGGAGCAGCCCAGAATTTAACCATTCGGGCACCATGAGCTCGAAGTTGATGAATGCGTTCCACGAAACCGTTCGTGAGTGCTCGCCGTGGATCCTTTGGCTGAAAATCGGGGGTGACAATGAATCTCACCGCGTCACCCAGCACTTTGCGAACGCCAGGGGCACTGTCAGGTCCCGTCATCGAATACGTGAGGCCGATTCCGTACAGTTCCGCTGCGCGCCGATAGATTTTCGCTGCCGACTCACCGCTGAGGTGGGAATGCACATCAACGATGGGGATTGGCAAATCCTGGAACTCTGGCGCCTGGCTGCGGTAGTCGAGACCGAATCTGTTTGAGGCGTTTATTGCCGGTTGCACTCGGCTGGTCATTAAAGTCGTTTCCTGTTTGCGAGCAATATGCATGCGAGGATCTCGTGCGTGACCATTATGAAATCTGACAATGCGGCAGACAGGGCTGACGAAACGCCGTTGTGTCAGGCGGCGTCCCGTCAGTTCCCGTGCAGCGATCTCAGTATGATCGTCAGGTGGGAGCGGTTGTCTGCCCACGGTTGCCTGGAGCCTGATCCGTGACCTCAACGATGAATGCAGGAATCAGGAAACTCAGGTGCCGATTTGCATGAAAGGCGTGGAAGGTCAGCCATTCTTCCTGGGTCATTCGGCCCAGAAACGGATTTCTTCGAAAGACGGCATCCGGTTGAGTAATCCGCCCAATGGCAGCGATTAAGCGGCCGACTCCGTCTTCGTCGTCAACCTGTGGCGGAGGGATTGCCTTTGAAAACGACGGAACTCGAATGCTGCCAACCAGCGAGCGAATCCAGCGAGCGAATCCAGCGATATCGAAAGAACGTCCAGTGATTGATTGTTGAAATCGGCGGCGGCAGAGCGGCAGGAAATCCGTCAATTGACAAGTCCATCGCGATGGCGAGATGAGTACAGCACTGCCCGAGATCCCAGTTGCCAAGCCGCACGTAACCTGATTTCAGCAGGGATTGTGCGTCTTCCTGAACTTGATCCAGATTCGTGAATGCCAACTTGCGCCGCGAATGCGTTTGTGCCTGTCGTTCAGGCATTGGCTGCTTCCTGTTGAGGACGATCAGCGAGGGGCGAATGGCCCAGTGCTCGATGAGGAACCGTCACCTGTCCGCTATGCATTCCTTCGTGCCACGGAAGAAACTGCAGGGCCTGTCCGATGGTCTGGAGAAAATCCGGCGCTGAGGGCGGCGTTGGCTGACTGAAATCCTCCTCAGCCAACATCTCGATGATCTTGATCAGGACGTTCCGGCGATCTTCCATCCATGCACGGATCTCTTTTGGAGTTGGGTAGTCAGATGGATCATCAGATGGAGTCGATCCGCGACCGAAGAGATCGCCGAATTCAGGCCGCCTGTCTGCCTGTGCCGGATCCAGCATCCCGATCACACTGTTGTCCGTCAGTCCAATGTGGCCGGTAAACCACATGGCGTGGTTCGCTCGGTCATGCGGCCGCGACAGCCAGTCCTCAGTTGTTTGGAAGTCATTCAGAAGCATGTTCGTGAATCCTCGACTAAACAGCAGCCCGTGGATCAGTGTTTCAGATTTGTACATTCGGAGAGGCCCTTTCGTTCGAACGTGGTGACTAACTCAAACAAAAACTGTTTCTGTTCTGGTTTGCAGCACAATAAAAAGACGCAGCCCAACGCTACCGCTTTGACGATCGATCCAGCCGCTTCATTGCGGCAATGATACGTTTCATGGCCGCTACCCCGCGCTTGGAGACATCAGCCAGAGTTTTTGACGCAAGTTTCTTTTCCATCGCGGATTCCGCCTCATCGAGAATCCCACGAAGATCTGCCGTGACACAATTGGCAACCGGACATTTCGGTTGAGGACTATGGAATTGAAACGTAGAACCCTCCTCCACTGCACGATAAATGTCAAGAAGCGTGATATCCCTGGGTGAGACCTCCAGTTTCGCGCCACCCTGGATACCAGCCTGAGAACTCACGAAACCCGCGTCAGCCAGTGATTTGATCAGACGGCGAACAACCACCCGATTCGTCTTCATGCTCTTGGCAATGATGTCGGAACTCAGGTAGTCATCGTCCATCCCAGCCAGCATCGTCAAAATGTGGACTGCTGAGGGAAACCGAGTACTCTTTCGCATGAAGTATTCTCAAACAACAACCGTTTTAGTTACAGTATAGCCAGCACTCCAGAGTCGTCAACTCTACAAAATGACTTTGGCCAGAATCTGTTCTGCTTCTGTCACGCAGAATCAAACTGATCGGAGATTCAACTCTCGCGGAGTATGGCTTCGCCAGCTGGCAAATGGGCATTCCTGCTCGGATTCGGCACGAGTTCTGTGGAACCCTGACGGCAGCTAATCGGCTGTTGATTCTCCTGACCCTTCTGGGCGATCCGCTCTTTGCGCGTACACATCAGTGAGCATTTCATTGCACATGCGCAGATCTTACAAAGCGTGATATGACTCCGATTGGGCGATTTGGCCGAGCGTGTTACAGGAGGAGGCACCAATCGGGACAGGGTTCTCTGAGTGGTGCCGCCGGATGCGATCGTTGACGTCGACACTTCCTGATTTACATTGCCACCCGGGCTGCGATACTGACAGCTCTTGTTGCACGCACCTGATGATGGCACATTAGAATGAGACTTCTCTCGCGCTGGCTTCTTCGGCTTTCCCTTCTGGTTGTGACTCTGCCTGTGGAAACACCTGCAGACGAACCAATTGATATTGGATCAAAACGCGAACTGTTCGTTGACGATTTCCTCATCGACAGCTCGCACAATATCGAACGACGACTACACCGCCCCGTGCCTCAGGAAGTCGCGATCGTTCACGATGAACCGTGGGAAGGCAATGTGTCCTACTATCACACCGTTTTTCAGGACGGTGATCTCTACCGCATGTATTATCGAGCAGCCCATGCCGGAACGCGGACCACCTACGCCGACGCAGTAGGACATCAGGTTGTTTGTTATGCAGAAAGCACTGACGGAATTCGCTGGACGAAACCACAGCTCGACCTGCATGAATTCAAAGGTTCGAAAGCCAATAACATCATCTGGAAGGGAATCGGCTCCCACAACTTTGTGCCCTTCAGGGATGCCAACCCCAACTGTCGCCCGAAAGCACGCTACAAAGCGATCGGCCATGGCAAAGGTGGGCTGTACGCGTTTCAGTCTCCCGACGCCATTCACTGGTCACTGATCACTAAGAAACCGGTGATTACGAAGGGAGCATTCGATTCGCAGAATCTGGCATTCTACGATTCCGTTCGAGGCCGATACGTTGATTTTCATCGAGGTTTTAACAAAGGCGTGCGGGCGATTATGACGTGCACATCCAGCGACTTTGTTCATTGGACAGAACCGGAGTGGATTGAATTCACAGACAGCCGCAATGAGCATCTCTACACAAACCAAACAATCGCTTATCCGCGGGCTCCGCATATCTTCATGGCGTTTCCAAAACGCTTCCTGCCGAAACGCAATCCAGCATTGCATCGATACCCGGGAACCTCTGATATTGTATTTATGACCAGTCGCGATGGGCGCACGTTTCACCGCCGCGGCGAGGCATTCATCCGACCGGGGCTGCAACAGGAACGCTGGGTCAACCGCAATAACTTTGTCGCGTGGGGAATCGTCGAAACAGCGACGAAACTGACAGGCGCTGCTCCGGATCTCTCCTTTTATTCGATTGAAGGCTATTACACCGGCGATGACTGTCGACTGCGCCGCTATACGCTTCGCCCCGATGGGTTTGTCTCAGTCAACGCGCAGTATTCAGGCGGTGAACTCCTCACGAAGCCGCTCACCTTTGCACTGCCTGCCGCAGATGTCCCACGTCTTCCGCCCGACGAACCGAAACTACGGCTCCGCATCGACACCGAGCAGCCCATCCGCGGCGCAGGGTCACTAACCTTTGACGGTCCGGCCATCCTGTCACTTGATGGAACTCAAAACCTCGGGCGACATGCGACTTTGGCGGTCGCCGTCCGAGGAGTTCCAAAGGGACTCCGCCGGCTGTTTTCAACTTACAACGGTGGCACAACGGAGCCGCACGAACTGTACTTCGATATCAATTCCGGCGGAACGATTGGGAAGAAGAATGGCTACTCCATCCGGTTCAATTACAACGGGGTATTGGTAGGAGCGAAATTCACAGACATTGGTAACTGGAGTACCGAGGAGGGTGACGCGTCCGTTCATCATTTGGCCGCAACATGGGATGACGGCGAGATTGCACTGTACTTCGATGGCCGCCAGGTCGCAGCAGGAGGCACCGCGGGAGGCGGCGATTTGAAGTTCGCTGCAGGTAATCTGCATTTCGGCGAAGACTATCCACCAACGGCGCTCGAGAACGAAGCATTCCGGGGCACCGCCGACGACATCCTGGTGCTGCGAAAAACGCTGACGCCGAAGCAAATTGCAGAACTTGCCTCAGCCAGCATCGAACGCGGGGAGTTTCCAGAGTACGACAACGGAATTTTGCTGACGGGGGATAATGCGAACGCTCCACTTGTCGATGAGTTGTCAGCAGACGGCATCCAGACAGTCACAGGGCCGTCCGGCAATCGTCCTGGTGAGGTCGCGCTGCTCGTAAACTTTGCCACTTCAGCAGCCGGCAGTATTCAATGTGAGATTCAGGAAGCAGATGGCACTCCCATCCCTGGATTTACGCTGCAGGAGTCCGACGAGCTCTACGGAGACTCTTTGGAACACGCCATGAGCTGGGATGGTCGTCAGGAGCTCAAATCACTTGCTGGGCGGCCTGTGCGGTTGCGATTCGTAATGAGAGACGCTGACCTGTATTCACTGCGTTTCGGGCGCTGAATGCAAAGTCTCACAGTCTGCGTCAGCATGTTACGCGATCTGAAGCGGGGAAACTCACAAGAGTCATCTTCGCTTCGGCGTTTGCACTGCTGGTTTACCCCGGACCGGTTTCTCATCTGCATCGTAGAAAAAGTTAGCAGACGCGCGACCGTCGGAGCCCGGTGCGAAAACGACGGGGACCTGAAATCCAATAAAGGTGTTGTTTCGAACTTCCACCATCGAATCATTTCCGGGCCCACCGTTGATCCAGATTCCAAATGCTCGTTCTTTCGCATCGTCCGGGCGCGATGAGTCGTCAGCCTCATTTCTGGTTTCCATCACCAGATTGCGTTCGAATATGGCATCCTTCGCCGCGTCAAAATGGACTCCAACGATTTCACCTTTACCGTCATCAAATCGTTTCAGCCTCAGATCGATGATCTGGCAGTTTCGCATGACGTTTCCGGCTCCGGCAAGGCGCACACCATGGGGAATCGTATGGCTCGGCCGTGTGCTGCCTCCCGTATCGAGAATCGTACACCTCTGCACTTCGCTTTGAGCCCCGACGACTCGCATGCCAAAGTACTGGTTGTGTGACAGAACCAAATCTGAAACAACATGGGAACGTACCTGACCGTCCGTGGGAGCTCGCAGGTCGATTCCAAAATAGAATCCAGTGATACGACCATTCGCAATCTTGATCCTGCTGCGACTGCTGCTTTGAATTCCGACGGCCAGAGTGTTCGCGTCCGCCGTGCCGCTCAACGTCGCTCCGTTCAGATCAATCGTTACGTCGTCGGCTTCAACTGAGATGGCCGCTCCGCGAAGCTGTTCGAAGTGGAGATCTTCCATGACCTGATATGCGCCAGAATGAGTGATCCGGTACGGCAGACGGTCGATGTTCGTCACGTCTGTTGCAGCGGCTTTGGAGATCTCACACAGCAAAAATGCGGCGGCCCAGGTGAGTACTCGCGAGGGATTTGAGTGGAATGACATGCGAGAGACTCCAACGGCGTGTAGGATTCAACGGGGTTTGTTCATTGCAGGAGTTGTCAGTATGCGTCAATCAGTATCGCGGTTTATTGTTCTGGCCACAATGATTGCCTCGACGGTGGCGACAGCGGCACGGCCTCCTGTGATGCTGTTTCAGGAAACCACCCTAACAGAGAATGGCCAGCAGGTTCGAGTCGTCAAGAGTTGCGGGATTCTGAGAATGCCCGACGGCAGCTTCGCGTTCTACGATCGCCTGCGCCCGGCAACCGGCCCGTTGGAACTTCCTGATTCGAATGGAACGCTCCATCAGGTTCTCCCGTGGCTGCCTCCGGAAATTCTGGCCAGCGGCACGGTGATGGACAGCGGCATCCTGCGAAACACACAAACGATTCAAACCACTCCTGGCGAAGTCACCAGTGTGTTCGTGAAAGGCGAAAAACTGGATCGTCCGACGGCTGCGCGAGTCGGTTTGACTCGCTATCTGAATGTCTGGACTCAGCGGGCATCAGAATCCGGCGTGACGGAACCGAGCATGATCTGGCGAGGCTACAACGGCTCGCAGATTGAATACGAACAGATGCCCAGTGGCCGCATCATCGTTCCTTTCGGCAGTATGCAGCCGCATACGAAACCGGTTCCTCCGACCGGGCGTCACAAGACTGTGATTCAGTATTCTGATGACAATGGAACGACCTGGAATGAAAGCGTCTCAAAGCTGCAGTCACCCTGTTACGCCAACTTCAACGGGCTCAACGAAGGAGCCTGCGAACCGGCGATTGAACGGTTGCACGACGGACGCATCTGGATGCTCATGAGAACCCAGGCGGGGTTTCTGTACGAGTCGTATTCTCACGATAACGGGACGACATGGCAGCCTGCCAACGCCAGTCGCTTCAACACTTCCACTGGTCCGCCCTGCATCATGCGTCATCATGACGGACGGCTGGTGGTAGCCTGGAACAATTGCGAGATGCCGCCCCGAGCGAATGGTGAAGGCGTCTATGGCGGGCGCGATGCCCTACATATCGCAATCTCTGATGATGAAGGACGAAGGTGGAGCGGTTTTCGGGAGGTCTATCTGGACCACCGTCGCAACGGCAATCCGGCTCGCTCAGGTGATCGCGGAACGGCGTATCCACTGATGGGTTTCACAGATGACGGCCGTATTGCTGTGGTTTCCGGCCAGGGAAAAGGAGGCCGCAATGTGTTTCTGGTCGATCCCGACTGGATCACCGCGACGACAGCGGAAACGGATTTCTCGAACGGGTTGGATGAATGGTCGGTCTACCTTCATCACGGTCCGGCCAAACGCTGGTGGCGAGCGCGAGCGGGCGGCGGCGCCCTGGTACCGAATCCGGAGGAATCGGATGCAACCTGCCTGCACGTTCGCAGGCAGGTCGACCTTCCTGCAGACGGAGCCACCTGGAACTTTCCGAACGGCTGGACAGGGTCCCTCAGCGCACGCGTAATGCTTAATCAAGGCTGCCGGGGCGCGAGCATCGCATTAACGGATCGGATGTTTGATCCATCAAACGACTACGGAGAACGGTTTGCGGTGTTTCGATTGGACATCGGTGCAGATCATTCGATCGCAACGACAAAGCTACAGACTGACCAATGGTACGACATCACGTTCCGCTGGGACCTGACATCAAACGAGTGCCAGGTTCTGATTGACGAACAGCAGGTTGCCACGATCCCCGTGTTGAATCCAACGCTGAACGGAATCAGCTACGTCCGCTTTCGGTCAACGGCCCGCGACGAGGATGCTGCGGGGTTCCTTGTCGATCGAGTCGCCGTCTCGATGCAGGATCGCTACGCGCCGGAAGTGAGTGTCGACGAACAGATTGAACACGAACACCGTTATGTAAAGCAGGTTGTTCCGACCTGGCAGCAATAGAGCCATTTCCTTTCTTGTCATCGTCGTTCGGGATTGCGGGGATGCCTGACTCACAGGCTCTGTCACGACCGGCGCAGCCACAAGTCAGCATCGTAAGCCGTAACCATTCGCTTTCTGCGGGCCTGAAGGGAACATACGAATCCTATTTACCCGAATGACTCTCTTTGTTGTCCGTTTTCAAAGTGCGTTTCGCCGTCACCTTCCAGTTCGCGGGTTTGCCTTTGCGCTGAGCGGCCAGCCAGTTGAGTGCCGCCTCATGAATGATCTCATGTCCGCCCTGAAAGATTGTGACCCGCGTGTTACCGGATGTTCTGCGGAAGACAACTGACTTCTCCCCGAACAGCGCGTCGGCGTTGGCTTTGGAAATGCCGGCGGGCAGTTGTTGAGCTTCATAGAACGACCCGATGAAGTCGTCTGAAATTTGATCCTGTTTCGGTACGACCTCATTGAATGCATACAGCGAATGCGTAAACGGCACGCTGCCGCCTTCGTGTCCGTCAGTGATTCCCGCATTGATATCCAGATTGACGGACGCAGCATTCTTCAGGTACGTGAGTGGTGACCGCTTGATGCATTCCTGTGCGGCAGTCTCGTTGTCGTCAGGGCGGCCTCCTACGGCCTTTTCGATGTGGTCTGCGTAGCCGGATTGCCGGCCTTCACGTTTTTGTTCCCACCAGGCGCGAATGTCCGAGATCGGCACCCACGAAGAAACACCGGCCCAGATTTCGGGAGCACGTCCGGCCATCAGAATAGACGCGTGGCCTCCGCCGGACGCTCCTACCAGATAGATTCGATCGGTAGCGATGTTGTGATTCGCCTTCATGTAATCCACGGCATCAATGATGTCCTGAACAGCCTTGTCGGAACCACAGCCATCAGGCGTCCAGTTTGGGCCTCGGAAATCCGGATGAATAAAATGCCAGTCGTTCTCAATACACCATCTTGCGCAAGCAACTTCACCACCAGCCTGACTGAAGCTGCCTGACCAGGTATGCAGTCCGACGAGCAACGGGCGTTTGTTGTCACTCTTTGCCGTGTAGACCAGCATGGGCTGATCGCTGTTGTCAACACTGGCCGCATACTTAATTGTGCGAACACTGTCCGGCCACACTTCAGCTGCGTCGACGACATTCATTGCTTCACCGGTCCCCAAAACTGCACCGAACACAGCGCATAGCACGACAACAGAAACTCCAAACTGCACTCCAGGCACCGCGACCACTTTCGGGAATGTCATAAGCATGTGACTCCAACTCGGCAGGTCAGTCTGCCATGTTTCAAAACAATGTACGAACTCTACACGGTCGGAGACGTGATGCGTATTGGTATTGGAAGTGAGATACGCAATTTGCCAGCGAGCTGCGAGATTCCGACACGATGAACCAGTGCGAGGTTATCACGCGAAGACGTTTCGGCGCGAAGGTTAAGGCAGTGTCATGTGAATCCACAGTTCAAACAGAACCTTTCCGACGGGAAACACTGAAGGTAGTACACAGCCAGCGCAGTCGTCTTGACGGCAGTGGTGCGGCAGGCATAACCTTCGCCGTTGGGGATGAGTGTTTGGCAGGCAGGCCAATCGACCATTCGCTGTGAATTGGTTTCATCAACCAATCGCGCCTCGGTCAGTTGACTTTCACGGACGAATGTGATGCGTATCTTCTTTTCAGCGGGCGAACCCAGTGGCGACGAACATGCGTCGCATTTGATTCGCGTGCTGAAACAGCGCGATCCGACATTCCAATGTGATGGATTCGGCGGGCCGGAAATGCAGCAGCAGGGTTGCGAACTGCTTCATGAGATGACTCAGACGGCCGTCATGGGATTCCTGCAGGTCATCCCCTTGCTGGCCCACTTTCGGCGACTGGTCAAAGAGGCCGAATCACATCTGCAGCAGCATCGTCCGGACGCCGTGGTACTGGTCGACTTTCCTGGATTCAACTGGTGGATCGCCCGGGCGGCAAAGAAGCAGGACATTCCGGTTTACTATTACCTGCCGCCTCAACTGTGGGCATGGGCTCCGTGGCGAATTCGTCGAGTGCGCAAATGGGTCGATCATGTGATCTGTGCGCTGCCATTCGAATATGAATGGTATTCCAGCCGGGGTGTCGACTGCACATGGGTCGGACATCCGTTCTTTGATGAAGTGGCCGATCACCCCGTCAACGAAGACGCGATGGCCAGGCTCAGAATCCCGGACGAAGAAGGACCAGTGTTTGGTCTGCTGCCCGGTTCAAGAAACCAGGAACTGGAACGTAACTGGCCCATCATGTTGCAGGTCATTCGGCAGGTTCATGGAACGCTGCCAAACGTTCGCTGGATTGTTGGTTGCTATCGAGACCAGCATTTCGAACGCTGCCGGGAACTTCAGCAGGAAGCGGGGATCACCGCCGACCTGCACTACGAAACGGGCCGCACGTCCGAAGTCATCGAGGCGGCGGATGCCTGTTTGATGGTCAGTGGATCGGTGAGTCTGGAGCTGCTGGCTCGACGCACTCCAGGAGTTGTCCTGTACCAGACAAGCCGGCTGGGCAGCATCGTCGGACGCCTGCTGATTCACTGCAAATTCATCACACTGACGAATCTCATTGCCGAGCGTGAAATCATGCCGGAAGTCATCTCAGTCGGTCGTCCTCAGGCCGACATTGACCGGATCGCAGGAATTCTTGGCAACTGGGGCAGCAATTCGGAATCTCTGGCGGCCGTGCGCCGTGAAATGGCAGAACTCGCATCGACGGCTGCCGTCACGGGAGCAACCACACGTACAGCTGACCTCTTGCTGTCGAAGCACACAGAAACTGTGCAGCGCGCGGCATAATACGCCACCTTGCCGCAATAAAACGTGGCTTCCCTCACCCTGCATCTTCGCCTGAACGTCAGTCGGCTGCGCCGGAAATCGGGCAACCGGAATAAGCGTACCAAGTGGCTAAAGATCATCGAATTGCTGGTACGATGTTTTGAGGGAATCGGTGCGTTCTGCACCGGCGATATCTGCCGAAGTCAATCGGCGCCGCTGACGGATACACGGATGTACGAGCAGCATTTTGGACTCACCGGCCTGCCATTCTGTCTCAATCCTTCTGAATGGCAGTTCTTTGAATCAGCATCAAGTGCGGAAGTGATTCCACAGATTCAGCATGCGCTCTCGACGGCTTCGGGAGTCGCCGTTGTGACCGGCCCGGAAGGTGTCGGGAAGACAGTTCTGCTCCATCAGCTCCAGACGCTGCTTTCCCGACAGGGTCAGGCCATTGTCATCCCCGGTACTTCGCTGAGCACCGTTGACGATCTGTATGTTGGCATTCGTCGCAGCTTACGCACGTTGGATGGCAATCAGGTTGCCGGCGGCTGCAATCGCTGGGAGATTGCGGAACACCTGAGGAATTCATCTGACTTCTGGGGACCGGTGGCATTCCTGGTCGACGACGCGCATCTCCTCAATTCTGGCATCTTCACAGAACTGCAGTTTCTTCTGGAGCAACGGAGCGGCCCGCAGACACTGTGTCGCTTACTCCTCGCCGGGTCACTGTCACTGGAAGAAACGCTGGCCAAGCCGGAACTGCATGGGTTCGCTCAACGGATTCGCGCCTTCTCATTCCTGACGCCGCTGCGTCTTGCCGAAGCGGTCGAGTACCTGCGGTCCCGTGTGAAACATGCAGGCGGTGACCTGGCCACGTGCTTCGCATCGGATGCTGTGGAGTTAATCGTTGAGGCAGCCGACGGGAGTCCGCGATGTCTGAACCTGCTGGCCGACGAAGCGATGATGCTGGCGTATCAGCAGGAAGACACTCAGGTCAGTCGCGCAACAGTTGTCGCCGCACTCGAACACCTGAAACACCTGCCTCACGCATGGAACACATCCGTCAGTCCGGAAGCGGATGCCTCGCTGAACGACAGCGTGCAGACCAGCATGACCCTGGAATCGTCCTCCGATGGTGTCATTGAAATTGGAGCCCCCGCCTCTGCTGCCGTAGGGTCCGCACCCGCCACTGTTGAAGAACCACTCAGCGTGGTGGAAGCCGAGGAAAGTCCTTATGCCGACGACGACGCAGACGATGACTTTCCGACGCTGGAGGAGTTGCAGCAGGATCTGCCCCGCCAGGCCACTGCCGCTGAAGCGGCAATCGATGAACACGATGAACCGAATGATTCAGACGTCTCTGGAAAGACGTTCGAAGACGGCTATCGACTGGCGGAGCTGGAAGCTGTTGGAACTCCGACTGTCGAAATTGACGATGACCTGGATCGTCGTTTGCTGGAAGCTGCAGAGAATGCATCACTGTCAGCTGCAGACGAAGACAGCGACGATGAGTCGGAGGCAGTTGTTACGGAACCGGCCGAGATCCTGCCAGCCTACCGGCGCTGGATTCCAGCAGGCACCTGGGTTTCTCAGGCGATACTGCAGGACGAACTCATTCGCAACTGGATCCCGGCTGAACGATCAAGTCGCTCGTTGGTTCCGGAAGCAACGGACGAAGTACAACCAGACAACGTCGGTGTCTATGAGGTTTGCATTCCTGCTGCTGAGGAACCGGTCCCTGTCTGGCCTCCGGCTTCCGGCGAATTCGGGCCTCGTAATTCGATTCCAGTGAGCGAACTGGAAACCACTCGTCCACAACCGCAACAACCAGCCGACGATGAACCGATCCACGTCGAGACAATTCCAGCCGCGATGATCGAGCCCACTGACTCGGTTGAGGTCGCTACAGCAGGGTTTGACAATGACGAGAACCGCTGGTCCGACGGTCAACTCCTCAGCACACCCGAGCAACAGAATGACGTCGCCAAAGCGGCAGACATCGGAAACGAAACCGAGCCTTCCGCAGATGAGGTCTGGCTGAAGATTGCAGAACTGGAAGACCACAGTGACGAAGTCGAAGCCGCCGACGAATCCTCTCCAAAGAGCGACTCAAAGCAGCTGTTCACTCTGCCCATTGCTCTCGACGAAGTCACCGGGGAATGTGCGCCGCTGGCAGATTCTGTTCGTGAGATTCAGAGAGATCTGGATGACTTCCAGGGAAACGAACGCGGTGCCTCTCTCCATACACCGCTTCCAAAGACTCCGAATCAGGATTCCAGCCAGTCACCCATCACTGAGATGGCAATCGAGTCTGCGTCGACGGCCGCGCATGACTCTGACAATCAACTGATTCCGCCGCAATGGATCAGTCGAACTCGACAGGTGGTATCGATGGCCACTCCTGCAACACAGCTCCGTCCTGCGGCGGGCGCGGAAAGCTACAACCTGGCGGATGCTCCAGAAGATGTCTCACCGGCCCTGTCTGTTCCCGAATGGTCTTCGCCGGAACAGCATGATTCGCCAGAAGGCGACGATTCGCAGGACGTGCAGGATCCCGGAGAATCCCTCAGCTTCCGAAATCTCTTCACACGCATTCGTGGCAGCCGAGCATAACGCAGGCCAGCTGTCCGCGAAGTGACAACCGCGAGCGAGTGAGTCATCTCACGGATGACCAGTCTTTGAGCAAAGTCCGCCACGAGAGACGCCGCTGGATTGGTGAATTTGGTCGTGGTGTGTCAAACTACGTCTTCGCTTGAGTCTGTATTCTCATCGAGACGCCAGCTTGTCTTCTCCTGAACCTCCCCAGCGCATTCCCGTCAGTGCGAGCCTGATTATTCAGGTTCTGGTTGCGTTTGCGTGTCTGCTGGGAGCCATCATTCTTCCCGGTTGGTATCCCGAGTTTCGCGGTGCGACTCAGGTGCTGCTATACGCTGTTGGAGGAATTGCAGCCATCGCGGCGGTCGTGAACGTCACGTTCGGCCGCCGTATTTCACAGATGATGGCTCGCATGGGACTGCGATCGCGCGTGGTGATCCCCCGCGAAGGACTCGTCTACCTCGGTATCATGCTGCTGTTGGCCGTCGGTGGACTCGTCGGCCATTCCAACATGCTGCTGCTCGTCTTCGGACTTATGGCTGGCCCATGGATTCTGAATGGATGGTTTGTCTACATGGCATTGCGATCCATTTCGGTGGAACGTCGGCCTCATGATCGTGTGATGGCCGGGGAGCCGGTTGTGGTCGATATCACGGTGTCGAATTGCAAGCGTCTGATGTCGTCACACATGCTGGATGTTCGCGACGAGGTCACTGGAACTCAGCGACGAAACCGACAGCTAATGGGAGCCAGCATTGTTACAATCGCGCGGATCCCGGCGGGCGAACGGCGAACGGGACATTATAGTCTGACGTTCAGGCAGCGTGGCCGTTATCGACTTGGACCGCTGCGTGTTAGTTCGCGATTCCCGCTGGGCATAGGAGAACGAGCTCAGGTCTTTCCGGAATACTGCGACATTCTGATCCGCCCTCGTCTCATCCGACTCCGCAATGACTGGCTAAGACAACTGCATGCTCAGGCGGAATCCAACCAGCGCGAATCCTCACGACGTGGGGTCTTCGAAGATGAGTTTCACCGCATCCGTGAGTTCCGCGACGGTGACAGTCCACGTTCGGTCCACTGGCGATCGACTGCTCGACGAGGCCAGCTCATGGTTCAGGAACTCCACCAGAATCGAGAGTCAAGTCTGTTTGTCCTGCTGGACCTGAGCAACGAATCACAGTCATCGAGTGACGACATCGAACTGGCGATTTCGATGGCGGCCACACTGTGTGCGGGACGAACCAGCGGCGGCGCCGTCGGGTATTCAATGCTGGCGGTGACCGGCGCGGCCCCGGCATTCATCTGCGACCTCAAACCCGCTCGTTTCGTGAACGAAGCCCTGGATGCACTGGCGGTCTGCCAGCCTTCCGCATCCCCGGCTTTGCAGACTGCGTTGCAGGATCTGGCCAGTGCCGGTGGCTTACTGCACGGACAGGGTGTGCTGATTACGACTCGCCCTGAGTACTGTCATCTTGCCTTGACCGATTTGTGCGCTGATCTCGTGCCGGATGCGTTTGATCTGGCACGACATCTGACGATTGTTCCGGCCACAGCCTCAGGCCTGGCGGATGTCGTCCTGACCGACGCGCCTGACACGGCCGCACAGTCTGCTGTCACCGATCCCACTGTGGAGGCAGTTCGGTGACGACGGGCCAGCGAATCGAAACGGCGTTCCAGCGAAGTCTGACACTGACCGTGTGTCTGTCGTCGGCCGTCCTGGCGCTGGCCGAGGGATCATTTCTTCCGGTTGGACTCACTCCGTTCATCGCCTGCGCAGCGCATTGGTTCAACGATCGAACCCGACAGTTCATGCTGCCGACCCTTGCTGCCAACGTTCTGGGCGTTCTGGCGATGGCGGCGGCCATTATCGAACTGGTGCTGGGCGGGACGGAAGCGCGCGTCCTCGCGCTGGTCCATCTGGTCGTCTACATCACGTGGATCGTGCTGTTCATGAAGAAGCAGGAACGACAGTCGTGGTGGCTGTTCGCTTTAACCGTCCTGCAATTGGCGCTCTCATCGGTGCTGACACGTTCTCCGTCCCTGGGAGCAGCACTGGTCGCATTGCTGTTCGTCGAAGTATGGACACTGTCTCTGTTCACGCTGCATCGCCTGCAGCAGCGTGTGGTATCCGGAAGTGTTGCGTCGACTGGCAGAAAAAATGCGTCGTCCGCAGTGAGTGTCCAACATGGCATCCAGTCGGATGCAGGGACGAACTGGCTGGGTCTGCGTTTTCGTATGATGATCCTGGGCCTGTGTATTGCATCACTGCTGATGTCCGGAGCAGTCTTTGCCGTGTTTCCGAGAGTCTTTGTGGGATCTCCACTGCTGCCAGGATCCGGATCCGAAATCAACCCGGGAGTCATCAACAAGACGGGTTTTCGCGAGACGGTCACCTTAGGCGAGTTTGGCCCGATCCTCACAAGCAACGAACGGGTATCCCAGCTGAGTGTGTTTCGACAGCAGACGGGTGGGGCTGTTGAGATGGAAGACTTTGTTTCCGCCATGCAGATGGAAGAACTGCTGCTCCGCGGTACGACGATGGGCTGGTATCACGAAGGTGCCTGGAGCCGTGCATCTCAGAGTGCCGAAAACATGGAGTATAAGCAGCACAAGTTTGGACGGCAGCATTCGTTTGCGAACAACTTCCGAGTTGAACTCACACAGGATCCACCTGTCGGCAACTTCGCGTTTGCCCCGGCGCCAGTCACCGCGGCGAGACTGATCAACGCAAAAGGACAAATCATTCAGCGCCGATATTCGCGGGTGCTGATGTTCGACCTGGCACCGAACAATCGCTGGAACTCAGAACAGGCTTCCCGCATCAACAGCGAACCTGTGACATTTCATGTTCACTGTGTGCCGCCGGACGAATTAGAACGGAACATGGGTCCGTACGGACTACCAAACAGGCTACAGGAATGGCTCTTCCCCAACGGCCCATCCACACGAGACGTCAATGCTGACGACCGGGACGCTCGAGTCTACTGCCTCACGGATGACATCCATGAAGCGCTGCCACGTTTGACCGAGTTCACGTCCGAACTCTGTTCAAACGGAACACAACAAGTGCCGCCCGAAGAATGTGCCCGACGCATCGTGCAGCTCCTGAGGGATTCGCGGGAATACACATACTCACTGGACCCACCACGAATTACCGCTGGTGAAGATCCGGTCGAAGCGTTTCTGCTGACACACAGACAGGGACATTGCCAGTACTTCGCTTCATCAGCTGCGCTGATGCTGCAGTCGCTGGGGATTCCAGCGCGCATCGTGAACGGATTCAAGGGAGTCGAAGTCAATCCCATCTCCGGAGTGTCCGAGGTACGACAGAAGCACGCGCACGTCTGGGTCGAATACCGACATCAGCACAAATGGCACCGGATCGATCCGACACCCGGAGCGCGGCAGGAATTTCTAACGAACCCGGAGGCTCAGAATGTTCTGGCCAACCTGCAGAATGCAGTAGCCGACGTGTGGAAGGCGGGCATGGACAATGTGACCGCAGACCGACAGCGAGAATTCGTCGCTCCGATTCTGGAGGCTCTGCAAACCGCTGCCGAAACAATCCGGACGCAGGGAATGGTTGGCGCACTGAAGTCATTCTTCCGCGATCCCTCACTATGGTTTGACTGGAAAGTGTTTGTTGGAGTCGCCGCCAGTCTCCTGGCACTCGCATGGATGTCGAGGCAGTATTCCGGTCGCTGGTTGCGAAGGATCATTCAGTGGATTCGAAATCGCTGGGATCGCGAACAGCGAACAGCCACGTCAATCGTGAGGTTCTACGAATCGTTCCGCCGCGCCTGTGCTCGCGAAGGCTTCGACTTCCGCCCGTCACGGACGGCGTCGGAGAACGCCGAATCTGCCAGGTTGCATTTCGCCGAACGTCTGGATGAACACACCTCCGCAATCCCCGCCAGAATCGCCGATGCTTTCAACGCCGTCCGGTACGGCCACCTTGTCCTGACCGACGAACAGGCCATCGCTCTGGGACAGGATGTGGCTGTTCTGACGCAACAGATCCGCACGCATGGGCCGCAGTGATTTTGAATTTACAAGGAATGGCATGAGGCCAGGGTCGGAAGCCTTTTTCGGTTCTGGTTCTTTACGAGGTCAAAAGACGAACATCCGAAAAAGACTCCCGACCCTCTGCGTGCGACACTCGGATACGCTGTTGACCTACTGAGGTGGTTCCGTCACCAGCCAGGTCATCAGGTCGGCGATTTCCTGAGGCTTCAGCAGCGTTGAGAAATTGGCGGGCATCAGAGACAACCGCTGAGCGATCATGTCGTCGACGTCACTCTCCCGAATGGTCTCCGTCTTTCCGTTGACGTCGATCAGCTGCAGTTCGCCCTCCGTTCCCTTTCGCACGATGCCGGATTTCGTGCGGCCGTCCGACATCACAAGAACCGATGTCCGGAAACTGACGTCGACGTTGGTGTTCGGTTTGAGAATGTCTTCCACCGTGCGTGTCATGCCGCGCGACGCCATTCCATCCAGTTGAGGCCCCGCCTGACCTCCCTCACCAGCACGTCGATGACATGCGCGGCAGTTCCTGTCGAACACAACTCGCCCGGCCGTCGCGTCTCCTTTGCTGTCTCGAATGATTGACAGGACACTCTCTGTCAGCTCGGCCGAAACATCTGCGACTTCAGGCAGACTGGAAACCAGGGCCTCTGCCTGCTCGCGATGTTCGGCGCTGTGAGCCGCCAGTTGCTGTCGCAGCCGTTCGTCTCGCAGCAGATCGGCAGACGGTACGCCCGCGTCCATCAGCTTCAACAGCAGGTCAGCAGCCCGTGAATCCCCCGCCATCACTCCGGCAAGTTGGTGCCGCAGGTCAGCGTCCAGCGTCCGGAACACATCGCGAACGAGCACCTGCGTTGCGTCAATATTCGACAATGGATTCACGCAGGTCTGAACAATCTTCTGTTCCGCAGAACGTTCCAGTGTCGCGTACTTCAGCAGGTCAGCCAGAGGCTGAAGCCAGCTGCGATCCGATGCAGCCAGCAGGAGTCTCGCAATCTTTGCTCGCGTTGTTCCATCCAGCTGCCGAGCCACGATGAATCGCTGCAGGCATTCCAGTGCTGTGGCGCTGAGTTCCCCGGAGTCCGTGAGTTCGTCTGCGAGAATATCACACGCTGCGTTCAGTCGAGCGGCCATCAGGCCGCCGTCAAACCCTTTGATCGACACGACCGGCGGATCGAAGGAAGAAACGGCGACCCACGCATACGCCCGCTGGCGCACTCCGCATTCCACATCGATGTAGACCTGACGACCGACTGAAGCAGGCAGTTCCCATCGAACCAGACGTCCGGGATCGAACGCAGGAGCCACTTCAGCTGCCAGAAGCTGTCCGGTGTCGAGGTCTCTGAGGACGACTCGATTGCGACGGTCCGGTGGAAGCTTCGGATCGCCCACATGACCGTTGATTCGGAACTCCAGAACGCTCGGCAGCTCAAAAGCAGCCGACCGAAGTACGCTGATGTTTGATTCGCCACTGAACTTACTGCTGAGCGCATCTTCGACACGGGAATGGTCTTCCTCGAACGGACGTTTCTCGTATCCCCATACACGAGGCTCTTCCTTGCCGAACGCGTAGAGCCCCCAATCGACGGTGGCCGGATCTGTCTCCGCTAACAGCCTGTCACTGAGGTCAGCGGACCAGCGACGAAACCGTTCCGTAACCGCAATCTGATTCCGCGCGAATCCATCGGACATGCTGTTGCGAATGGCAACTGCGTCATCCACGTCGTCCGCTGCCGTCGCCAGCTTGATTGCCGCATCCACCAGATTCGGAAGCTGCTCCGCAGATGATTCCGCCGCCGCCAGGCGAATGCTGCTCAGAGCCGCCTCCGCGTCGATGCTGCCTGAATCAATCAGAGATAATGTGAGCGGCACCACATTCGATCCTTTCAATCCCGGAAGAACATCGGCAACGGCCTGCCAGTCAGCTGACTCGGGAGCTGACGCAATCAAGCGACCGACAATCGATGACGTGCGCAGTTGATTACGCAATGCGATGCGAAGCAGATGCTTCAGATGAACATCTTCTTCCGGCACACGCGGAAGTTCATCCAGCACGGCCTGAACAAGAGCGGAGTTCGGATGCCGTGACGCTGCGTCTGCGGCCGCTCGTTTCACCAGAGGATCCGCGTCGCTCAATCCGGAATGTACCGCCTGAATGACGGCATCGTCTGTGGCCGTTTCAGATGCAATCTTCATCGCATGCAATCGAGTTCGATAGCTCGGAGACTGGCTGGCTTCCAGAAGCTGTGCGGCGGAGAGGCCGTTCAGTCGCGATAAAGCCCACAGAATAGCAGGTCGTGAACGGTCGCTCGCCTGTTCCAACGCAGCCGTCAGGTCAGGCACAGCGCTGTCTCCAATTCGATCCGTGAGTTGATCGATCGCATGTTGGCGAATCGGCTTGTCGGCGTGGTCGAGTGCGGCAATCAGTTCTGTCTTTGATGCGGTACGCAGTTTCGGCGGACGTGCTGCCTGCGGATCAACGTTCTCATGAGTGATCCTCCAGATGCGTCCACGATGTCGGTCTCGTCCCGGATGATCCAGTGGAACTTCGTAGTGGCCGATGATTCGGTTGTAGAAATCGGCAACATAAATTGCATCATCCGGCCCGTACTGAATATCAACCGGGCGAAACCACGGATCACGGGACACGACAATGTCCGGTTCTTCCTGCAACGCCACCGTCGACCCGAAACGTTGAATCGTGTTGCGATGAACGCGCCCCATCATCACATTCCCGACGAACAGGTCTCCGCGATATTCCTCGGGAAAGCCCGATCCCTGGTACTGGCAGACACCATCAATCGCCGTGGAACCATGTTGATGGTTCATCACAGCCGGGACGAATCCGAGTCCATCGTGCGGCCGCCCGAAGCTCGGTGAATAACCATCCCGCATCAACATCGTCACTGGCTTGGAGTGACAGTCGGATGTGAAGATGTCGCCGTTCTGGTCAATCGTCATGCCGAACGGATTCACCTGGCCGTGACCATAGTGCTCGATTCGGGATCCATCGAGTCGAATGCGGTACGTGTTGCCGTGGTCCATCGTGATCGTGTGGCCATCTTTGCCTTTGACGACCGATCGGTTCGCGTGCCCGTGACAACAGTACAACCAGCCGTCGTAGCCTCGGCGAAATGAACTGTTCATTCCGTGAGTGTCACGGCTGCAGTCGAACGGTCCGTACAGAACCTCCCGACGATCGGCCACATCATCGCCGTCGGTGTCTTCCAGAAAGTAGATGTTGGGGATGCTGAATACGACAGCTCCGTTTCGATACGGGTAGATGCCAATTGCGATGTTCAGGTTGTCGGCGAAAATGGTTGTCTTGTCTGCTCTGCCATCGCCATCCGTGTCTTCCAGAATACGAACGGAGTCACGTCCCTTTCCTTCTTCTGCTGCGAAGGGGTATTCGATCGTGCAACTGACCCATAGTCGGCCGTCCGCATCAAACGCCATGTTGAGCGGTTTTTGGATGTCGGGTTCGGATGCGAACGGCGTTGCTGTGAGTCCTTCCGAGAATTGCATTGATTTCAGTTGATCATCCGGACTTTGAGGATCCGTAATGCGAATCCGTTCGGCGTACGGATCGTCCTGAGCCAACGCACTGCCATGCACGAACAGAACAAGTGAAGTCACGGCGAGTGGCACAAGCGTTTTCATGGGCGGGATCGCAAACGGAGGAGAACCGGAAGGAAACACATTGAGAGCAATTGTGATGCAGGCTTGTGCAGATGATAATCCGTGCGTCGCGTTTCGATAGCCAGCAGCCGAATTGCTGTTGAGTTTTCACGATTCACCACGGAGTTTCGTTTGTGTCAGAACTGAGTCACCCCGTCACATTGAAGGAAGAGGAGCTGCTGAAGGAATGCACTGTGAAGCGAGGACGACACAGCGGACCAGGAGGCCAGCATCGAAACAAAGTTGAAACAGCTATTGAGATCACTCATGAACCAACGGGCGTATCGACAACGGCGACGGAACGTCGCAGTCAAAAGGAGAACCTGCGGGCGGCCATCAAGCGACTTCGTCTGCGACTGGCGATTGAAGTGCGAACGGTGAAGTCCGCTCAGGTGTACCCGTCAGAACTCTGGGAAACCCGATGCGTCGGCCGCCGGATTCAGTGCAGCGATCGACACGTCGACTTCCCCGTGATGCTGGCGGAAGGCCTGAATGCCATCGACGCCAAGGACTACGACGTCAAGTGCGCGGCAGCCGCACTGGGCTGCTCCACGTCGCAACTCATCCGCTTCGTCGCTCGCGTCCCTGATGCTTTGGCACAAGTCAACACAGAACGCACCACCCGAGGCCTCCGAACACTCAAGCCTTAGTTCAACAATAAAGCATCATGGTCGCAGACTGGGCTGAGCAAAGCGAAACCCGGCCGTCCTTACTCAGCCCGTCGTAGCTAGCTCACTTGCCGATGCCTGCTGCGAGGCGGGTGGATTTGATTTGCTGGATCGCTCGTAGCACGATCGTTTTCTGCCGGATGGACGTGTGGCAGAGCCCGAGAATGCGGCTATACTGATGGTGTATTATTCATCAGCTCAGGAGCCTGTTAATGTCCACGAACGTTCTTGAACCACGTGCCGACGCCACCGTTCCCGGAACGGGATTCACCAAGGCACACGACCTTTTTCGTGAATCCGTCCGACAGTTCATTGAGCAGGACATCAATCCGTACGTCGATGAGTGGGAAGAAGCGGAGCTGTTTCCGGCTCATGAAGTCTTCAGGAAGGCGGGTGATCTGGGGCTGTTGGGGCTGTCGTATCCGGAAGAATACGGCGGAATGGGAGCCGACTACTGGTACAACATCGCACTGTCCGAGGAGCTGGCTCATATCAATGGCGGTTCCATTCCCATGGCGATGGGCGTGCAGACCGACATGGCAACTCCGGCCTTGAACGCCTACGGATCACCCGAACTGAAGGAACGATTCCTCGCGCCAGCCATCTCCGGTGAAGCCGTCTGTTCGATTGCAGTCACCGAACCTGGCGCAGGGTCTGATGTGGCAGCGATCCGCACAAAGGCGGTTCGCGATGGTGATGACTATATCATCAACGGCAGCAAGCTCTACATCACCAATGCGGTCCAGGCCGACTGGATTTGCGTACTGGCAAAGACATCGGCCGACGCGGGTTATCGGGGAATGTCGCTGATTATCGTTCCGACAGATACGCCGGGTTTCTCCGTCACCAGGAAGCTGAAGAAGCTCGGCAACTGGGCGAGCGACACTGCGGAGCTTGCTTTCGACGATGTGCGTGTACCGGTGAGCAATCGGATTGGTGAAGAAGGCATGGGCTTCATCTATCAGATGGAACAGTTCCAGAACGAACGTCTGGTGAGTTCTGCGGGTTGTGCTGCCACCGCCGAGAAGATCCTCAAGATGACGATCGACTACTGTCGTGGCCGCGAAACGTTCGGCAGGCCGCTAATCGAGAATCAGTGGATCTATTTCAAGCTGACGGAACTCATCAGCGAAGTCGAGTTCCTGCGACAGATGTGTTACCACTGCGTCCGGACAATGGAAGCCGGCAAAGATTACACGCGCGAAGCATCCATGGCGAAACTCAAGGCCGGTCGCCTTGCTCGGGAAGTGGCTGATACCTGCATGCAGTTCCACGGTGGTATGGGCTACATGGAAGAATATCCGCTGGCTCGTTACTTCCGTGATTCACGGTTGTGGTCGATTGGTGCCGGAGCCGACGAAGTGATGCTTGGAATCATCGCCAAGTATGAAGGCATCGCTCCAGGCAAATAACCGCTGCCTTCTTCCTGTTTCCCGTTTCATGATTCGCCGCTCGGTCGACTTCTCCGCTCTCTGAGAGGCCGTCGACGTTGCGCGCCGGTGAGTTCCATCCGATGACGACACCTCTTCGCATTGCCAACTGTTCGGGCTTCTACGGCGACCGCCTCGCGGCGGCGCGGGAGATGATCGAAGACGGCCCCATTGACTTCCTGACCGGCGATTATCTTGCCGAACTCACGATGATGATCCTGTGGAAGTCGCAGCAGAAAGATTCTTCCCGCGGGTACGCCGTCACGTTTCTTAAGCAGATGGAAGACGTTCTGGGGATGGCTCTGGATAAGGGCATCAGGATCGTCACCAACGCCGGTGGACTGAATCCATCCGGACTGACCGAAGAATTGCGGACGTTATCCGATCGACTGGGCCTAAAGGCAAAGATCCTGCATGTGTCCGGTGACGATCTGCTGCCTCGACTGGATGCACTCCAGGACAACGGCCATGAACTCCGGCACCTGGATACGAATGAGGTCCTGCGGGATCAGAATGTCAAGCCGTTGTCAGCAAATGCATATCTGGGTTGCTGGGGGATTGTGGAAGCACTGAATCAGGGAGCTGATATCGTCGTGTGTCCGCGCGTGACGGATGCGTCCGTTGTCGTGGGACCGGCCGCATGGCACTTTGGCTGGAAGCGTGACGACTGGGATCAGTTGTCGTCTGCCGTGGTTGCCGGTCATGTCATTGAATGCGGAACTCAATGTACCGGCGGTAACTACGCGTTCTTTCAGGACGTGCCGGGACTGGAACACCCCGGATTTCCAATCGCAGAAATCTCAGATGACGGCTCGACGGTCATCACCAAGCACGAAGGAACCGGGGGGCTTGTGTCCGTCGGAACAGTGACAGCTCAGCTGTTGTACGAAATCGCGGAACCCGCTTACTTCAACGCGGACGTGGTGTCTCGCTTTGACACGATTCAGATTGAACAGGAAGGTCCCGATCGAGTTCGCTTGTCCGGAATTCGCGGCGAACCGGCTCCTGCCAATATCAAAGTGTGCCTCAACTATCTGGGCGGTTTTCGCAACCAGATGACGTTCCTTCTGACGGGGCTCAACATTCCGGAGAAAGCGGAACTGCTCGAACGCACCATTCGTCACGAATTGGATGTGACGAAGTTCGACGTCTTTGATGTGCAGCTGGCGGACACATCCAAACCGGACGCGGTGACCAACCAGGAAGCAGCCGCGTTGTTCAAAGTGACAGTCAAAAGTCAGGACAGGAAGGCCGTCGGCAGGGCGTTTTCCAGCAAGCTCGTGGAACTGGTGTTGGCAAGTTACCCCGGCCTCTTCACAACAACGCCTCCGACCGACGCCAGCCCGTTTGGAGTCTACTGGCCAGCGTTGATTCCTTCGGAGATCCCTCAGCAGGTCGTTTTGCTCGAAGACGGCACGGAGATTCCGATTCCTCCGACCGCCACCGCTGAGCTGCCAGGCGACATTGATCTTCCGCCTGTTCCATCCGTCGATGTTCCCTCGGGGCCGACCAAACGAGTCCCACTGGGTCTGGTGTTTGGAGCACGATCGGGCGACAAGGGCGGAAATGCAAACGTCGGATTGTGGGGCACGACCGACGAAGCGTACGCATGGCTGGCCGCCAATCTCACCGTCGAACTGTTTCAGCAACTCGTCCCTGAAGCGGCCGATCTGGAAGTACGCCGGTTTGAATTCCCGAATCTCCGATCGTTGAACTTTGTCGTTGTCGGACTTCTCGGTGAAGGTGTTGCGTCATCGGTGCGATTCGACGGTCAGGCGAAGAGTCTGGGCGAGTACATTCGCTCACGTCACGTCGATATGCCAACGTCGCTGCTGTGACACGCCCACACCAAGTCCTCATCTATCGCGGTGGGGCCGAAGCGTTTGTACGCCGCGGTGGATCGAGATAGTGATAGCCGGTATTGGGATTCGTGCGATCAAATGCAAATGCGTCGCGGTTGTTCAGGAAGTGTTTGAGGTACGCAATGGGAATGGCGAATCCCAGTCCTTCTCCAAATGTCAGCTTCATGTTGATGACGCCCACGACGGCACCTCGACTGTTGAACAACGGGCCGCCACTGTTGCCTGGATTGATCTGAGCCGTCGTCTGAATGTACACGATGCCTTCCATGTTGCGGTTGCGTGTGCTGACAATCCCTTCGGAGACAGATCGTTCGAGTCCCAGCGGGCTGCCAATCGCGAACACAGGATCACCTTCGCGTGCGGAATCATCATCGGCGACGAAGACCGTCTGAAACTCCATATCATCGGGTTTCGGAAGTTCGAGCAATGCGAGGTCGAAGAACGGATTCAGCGCCAGAATCTTCACGTCGCGTATCGCTCGCCGTTCGAATTCGCCGTTGTCCCGGCGATGATAGATGGTGACTCCAATCCGAGTCTCACCTTCCACCACGTGGTAGTTGGTAACGCAAAACCCCTGTTTGTTGATAACGAATCCGGAACCGAGACCACCCGGCGTTTCAATTCGGACCACGCCTTCCCCAAACTTCTGCACGTGTTCCATTACCGTTCGCTCTGGAAGTTCGGCAGTTTGATAGATTCCCTGATCCTTACCTTTCCTGACAGCGTTCGCTTCCTGCGGGTCATCTTCGGTCCGGCTTTGGATCTGATCGACGGGAATCCGAATCACGTCGATTCCAATATCAACGAACACTCGATCCGGCTGGACCTTCAGTACCTGGCCAACAATCTTCTGCCCCGATTTCAATACGATTTCATCAGCACAGCTTGATTTTGGAAAAACCAGCAGCGCTGTGAAAAACAACAGACCAGCCAGCAGTCGATGCCCATCTTGCATGGGTGAGCCCTTCAATTCACAAACAGACGACCAGAGTGACGGAATCGCTGTCCCGACTGCATGCAGTAGACGAGCGATTGAGTTGACACAATGTGGAGGAACCCCACGATCGAGGCAAGTTCCAGAGCAGTTCAGGCTTGCAGCTTTCCCGGACTTTGTTCGATCCGCCAATCGTCGTCGCGTGATGTGCTGCCTAGAATGCGACCGCACAGCCGACTGGTGGTGCCCATTCCGCAGGCCTGCACTGCCAGCTTCCTCATGTCAACATGCCAGGGAGTGCGTTGTCGCAGTTCGCTTTGGACGACTGAAAACTAATGACTTCAGACGTGAGTAAACTCAAACGGATGAAAGCTCGGCTGAAAGGCACAGCCGCTGAAGAACTCCCTGCGCCATATTCGATCAAATGTGATTGCGGAACCGAGGTCGAAGGCACTCGCAATACGACATCGAAGCAGACCTGTTGCCCCGACTGTATGACGGAGCTGTTTCTGCTGCCAACGAATGTTTATCCGTCCACCAGGAGCGTGCCCAGCGATGTGATTTCCGGAGGTCTTGGGCATCGCATGGCAGTAGTACTCAAGGAACTGCTGCCCGGGAAGAATCCGACCGACGTCAGTGAGAAACCGTCGAAGAAGAAGCAGAAGGCGGAGTCCGCAGAAGACGGTACGCCGGAAACAGAAGCCACCGCGCCGAAACGGAAACTGCGTCTGCCGCGCATCAATCCGGTCAGCACGATTCGGCGTGTGTTTACTCCACTGCGACTCCTGACTGCCGGGATGGTGCTGGCCATCGCCGGGACACTGACATTCATGTGGCATCAGAATCGACTGGAAGACGCTCGAACGACCTGGCGCGATTCTCGTGATGCAGTGTCGGAAGTGCTGGAGCAGCGTGACTTCGATCAGCTGGAATCCGTGCTGACGAATGCAATCAATGCCGGACAAATCCTGGGAGAAGACGGCCCGGAATGGAGGCGCGCGTTGAATATGCTGGAAGAGACACAGGCGGTCACAACGCTTGCCTATGCGACGCTTCCCGTCACGATGTCAGAAGCCGGGTTCAGTCAGCAAACCACATCCGACAACGTGGAATCACTTCGTTCACTGCTGAGTCAGGGGACCTACATCGTCGACGGCTACATCGATCCGGCCGCCAACAGGTATGAATTCACCCTTGATATTGCGGTGATGCCCGGACAACCGAATGTCACAGTTTCACTCGAACTGCCCGAACTCCGGGAGTATCTTAAGGGCACCGAGTCAAATCGCTCCGTCTTCGGATTTCGTGTTGCGGACGTCCGTCGTTTATCCGGCATGAGTGGTGATGCCTGGGTGGTACAGGTTGATCCGCAGTCATTTGTGCTGCTCACCAGTGCCGCTCACTGCGAACAACTGGGATGGTCGGTGGAGAACGATTCGGAACTCAGCCAACTCCTGCAGCATCAACGCGACTTCGTGGAATCATCCGAAGAATGGGCACAACGTCACGAACGGATGACACAGCAGCAACTGGCTCAGGCAGAACAATAACCATGCGATGCATCATCCTGACATTCTTGCTGACGTTCGCTCTGTGCCAAAGCAGCCGCGCGGAGGTTCTGACGACACAGCAGCTGATCGAGAACCAGGATCAGTGGATGGAATGGGCGGCAGTCGAGAAGTCGCTTCAGATCACCGGGCGGTACCGGGGAACGCTGGGAACAACGATCCAGCTTCAGCGACTCAAACTGAATCTGGTGCCGGAACGCGGCCTGTTGGTACAGGACAGAATCCGAACCGGCGACCGTCTGGTGGTTCTGGGACGATTTGCCCTGGACGGGAAGAACGTTGAGTTCCGCATGAGTCGTTGTGATGTTCGCAAAGCGGATCAGGACGAATTCCTCGAAGAGCTGTCTGCACTGGCCCCATCCGATGCTGTTGCACGCTATCAGGTGATCCACAGATACCTTGACATCGCCGAGTTCTTTGGTGATCGGCAACTGAAACTGCGAGTACTGAGGAATCGTGAACAGACACTCGACCGACAACGTCAGGAGGCTCATGACAAGCCAGACGAACTCTGGAAACTGATTGACCCCGGCCCCGGTTTTGATCCGGGAAAATCAAAGAAGCAGGAACTGCTGTTTCAGATCGCCTGGCTCAAATCACGGCAGTCAGCAAACTCAGAAGCCCTGCAGTTCATTCGCACTCATCTGCCCGGCTGGGAGGAGCAGAACTTCACTCTGCCCCAGGCGATGCTGAAAGCAATGGCCGAGGATGCCGTCGCATCCTACGGCGGCGCAGATGAGTTGCATCGACGTCAAATGGAACGGCTGTTGTATCGCAGCGCAAAACTGAAGCAGATCAAATCCACACTCAAAGCTGATGGCAGTAACGCAGAAACGATTGCGCAGACCATTTTGAAGGAGTTGCCGGAAGAAACAGAGGCCGCCAGAGAAATGGAATCGGTCTGGGCCGACTACCGCATCGGCCAGGTGGAATCCATGCCGCGCAGTCAGCTGGTAGCACTGACAGGACTGCTTATCAGGCTGGATCGTTCTGAAGATCTCAACACCGCAGTCGATCGCTGGCTGCAGCAGCAGGTGTCGCGTTTCGAAGGCAGCGGGCTGGAGGGGCAGGTTCGAATTGCTGAAGAACACCTGTACGCATGGGACAGATGGAAACAGGAGGCTTACCGCAAACTCGGAATTGAGTACTTCAAGAAAGGCTGGGCGATCGCGGAACGAGAATCACCGGCGGATGCGCGCGAGATTGAGCAACGTTTGGAGAATTTCGGGTGGACTCGGTTACATGATCGCTGGCTGACGGATGAGGAAGTGAAGAACCTTCCTGCGACCGACATCGAGCTGGCCGCGCGCGAAGGCCGGGTGGTGCGAGGCATGTCACCAGCGCAGGTGAGAGTCATTCACGGCGCACCAACGAGGCGGATTCGGATGGCGTCATCTCAATACGTGGAAGAGTTGTGGATGTTTGGAGAGCGACGAACGAGTCGTCTGACCGTTCATCTGCGGCGCGCCAAAGGGGCAACGGAAGATGCCGCAACGGTGATTGCGATCTTTCAGCAGCTGGAGAACTGAGCTTTGTCCAAAACCACGTTTGAGACGTCTGTTGCTGAGGCAGCCGATGCTGCCACGTCGCTCCTGATGACCGAGCAGAATGAATTCGGCTGGTGGACAGGTGAGCTGTCCACGTCTGCGCTTTCCACAGCGACAGCGGTGATGGCTCTGGAGATGGCTCGTCGGGCCGAAGTTCGTACACGCGAAGACCTGATCGCCGGGGGCCTGCAGTGGCTGGCCGATCATCAAAACGACGATGGCGGCTGGGGCGACACCGTTCTGAGTCACAGTAACATCTCCACATCGATGCTGGTGAACGCTGTATTTCGAGCCGCCGCATCGGACGACTCTTATCAGTCGATCATCGATCGGTCTCAGACGTACATCGACCAACAGGGCGGCGTCGATGCTGTGATTCAACGCTACGGAGAAGACCACACATTCTCGGTACCAATTCTCACGCACTGCGCGCTCGCCGGGATCGTGGGCTGGGATCGCGTCATGCCGCTGCCGTTTGAACTCGCGTGCGTGCCGGCAAAATTCTACAACGCGGTCCGCATGCCGGTGGTGAGTTACGCATTGCCGGCGCTCATCGCCATCGGTCAGGTCATCTTCAGGAAGCGGCCGCCCCGGAATCCCGTCGTCCGATGGATTCGTCAGCGGTCCGTGAAACGTTCGCTACAGATTCTGGACCATATCCAGCCGGAACACGGCGGCTTTCTGGAAGCCACGCCACTCACGAGTTTCGTCTGCATGAGTCTCATCGGTGCAGGACACACCAAACTGAAAGCAACGGAACGTTGCCTCGATTTCATTGAAGCATCCGTTCGAGATGACGGCAGCTGGCCAATCGACACCAACCTGACAACGTGGGTCACGACGCTGAGTATCAACGCACTCAGTCACGCGAAGGGCGACCAATCGACAGAGTGTCCACTTGATGACGAGCAACGGTCGGTCATTCGTGACTGGATCCTGCACCAGCAGTACAGAGAAAAACATCCGTACACTCAGGCGGCTCCGGGCGGTTGGGCCTGGACGGATCTTCCCGGTGGAGTCCCCGACGCCGATGACACGCCGGGAGCCATGCTCGCCCTACTCAATCTGCGCCGGCCGGACGAGTCATTCACCGATGAAGAACTTCAGTCGCTGGAAGCATCGGCAAACTGGTTGCTGGACCTGCAAAACTCCGATGGTGGCTGGCCGACGTTTTGTCGAGGCTGGGGCACGTTGCCGTTTGATCGCAGTTCGAATGATCTGACGGCACATACGCTTAGAGCTCTGCATGAATGGTCCGGCCGAGTCACGATCACTGATCCCGAAACAAAGCAGCGACTGCAGGCCGCCACATCAAAGGCTGTAAAGTACCTCAGTAAGACACAGGCCAGTGACGGCTCGTGGTTGCCGCTTTGGTTCGGCAACCAGTGGAACGAAAACGAGGAAAACCCGCTCTACGGGACAGCGAAAGTCGCGTTAGCACTGTGTGAGACAGGTCACAAAGATGCACCAATGACACAGCGAGCCATTACGTGGCTCATTAACAATCAAAACGACGACGGAAGCTGGTCCGCTCGGCGCGGACTACCCGGTTCCGTTGAAGAAACGTCGCTGGCGGTAGAAACGCTCTGTGGTATTCCGTGTGCAGAATCAGCCGTCACCAACGGTACAAACTGGCTGGCTGGGCGAATTCAGGATGGTCGCATCATGGAGGCGTCGCCAATTGGTTTCTATTTCGCAAAACTCTGGTATTTTGAGCGGCTGTACCCAATCATATTTGCAGTCGCCGCACTGAGGCGTGCCGTTGCGGCTCGTCGAGAGAACTGATCTTTTCAGAGTCCCCGGAGTTTCTTGTGTCGATATCGCCCGTTCAGGAAATCGCTGCGGAGTCTGACCATGTGGTGGATGACCCGAAGCCGGTGCGCAAAAAGGGCCGACGCCGCAGCACCAGCCACCTCAAGGCCGTCCCGGATACTCTGGAGGAACGGACACGCGTCAAGGACGCCGCCGAACAATACGCGAAGACGCTCGACCGGAGTCGACCAATCTCCAGCAGCGAACTGGAAAAGCACGGTCGAACCCTGCTCGATCAGCTCCGACTTCCGGAAAAGTACCTGGGCTTCGCGATGGTGCTGGTGGGCAACTTTTTCTGGAAGCAGCAGTTTCTGTCGATTCCGTTCGAACGCCGAATGCTGCTGTTGCCTCACTGCCTCAAGCACGCTGAAGGCTGTCCGGCAGAATACACAGAATTTGGACTCGACTGCGAACGATGCGGCGCGTGTTCCATCGCGGACTACAAGGTGCGAGCCGAACAACTGGGCTACAAGGTGCTTGTGGCAGAAGGTTCTCCTGTCGTCCTGAAGATTATCGTTTCCGGATACATCGATGGGATTCTGGGCGTCGCCTGCCTCAACGTTCTGGAAAAGGCCATCGACAAAGTGCTCATTGCAGGCGTTCCGTCATATGCGGTACCTCTGCATTCAGGCGACTGCATGAACACCACACTCGACCAGTCGTGGGTATGGGACGTTCTCGAGAAATACGAACCGCTGCCGGAACAACCAACCGCCAGCTACGTGCCGATGATGCGAGCGTCATCACAGGTCTTCGAAGAAGACTACGAACGCCTGTTGCCTCCCATCCGCACAAAGGATGCTGCCCGAGCCGACGATCCAGTGGCATTCACAGAAAAGGTCGCTTACGACTGGTTGGCCGAAGGTGGACGCCGATTCCGTCCTTTCATCACGATGGCCGCCTGGTACGCCGCGTCGAACAGGGAGCCTCTCACCGCCGGTTGTGACACTCCCGACATTCCTGACGATGTCGCACGAGTCGCCATGGCAATCGAAGCGTTTCACAAAGCATCACTCGTTCACGACGACATCCAGGACAACGACGCATGGCGTTACGGCAGAAAGACGCTGCATCGCCAGCACGGGGTTTCTCAGGCCATTAATATCGGTGACTATCTGATCGGACTTGGCTATCGATTGATTCACGCCGCCCGCAACATCGATCCCGAAATCGCCGCAGACGTACTGGACAGCATGTCGACCGCTCACATTCACTTGTGTGATGGGCAGGGTGCAGAAATGGCCTGGCAGGACAGTCCGGACTGGAAACTGACTCCCGTCGACGCCATGCAGATCTATGCTTTGAAAACATCCCCCGCATTTGAAGCCGCGTTGTATGCCGGGCTCCGGATGGCCGACCATCCTTTGGCTCAGTCCGACATGGTATCAAAGTTCTGTCGACATCTGGGAGTCGGATTCCAGATTCTGAACGACCTCAAAGACTGGCGAGGTGACGCAGCAAACAAGGTCATCGCAGGACAGGATGTGCTGGCACGTCGTCCGACAATCCTGCTGGCCCTGGCACTGAAGTACGCATCTGAATCTCAGCGGCAGGACCTGGAACAGATCTTTTCGGACGACAACTCTCAAGAATCGGATGAGGTTCGAATCGAACGGCTTCGAGTCATTTTCGAAGACTGCGAGGTTCTTCAGCGAGCCGAGACACTGGTCGAACGGTGTTGCGAACGAGCGGTCGCCATGATTGACGATGTGGAAGACGAATCCATCCGCGACCTGCTGCACTTCTTCCTCGACACGGTCCTCGCCGACACCGGGCCGACTCCGGCGGAACACCTGGACCCCAGCGAACCCGTCTTCGCCAACCTCCAGCCCGTGGCTCCTCCGGTCGTTCAGCTTGGGATTCCAGTCAACTAGCGCTGCTCGACGATTCGTGACGGCGTTCGAGATCCCGGGGATTCGGGTTTTTCAGACTCATCAACGCCCGACGCGATTGACATCACTGTGATAACGCTGACTGGCGGGATTGCTGAGGCACACTGGGAACGCCCCCAATATGGCAACGCAGGCTGCCTACATCGTGACTCTAAGAATGAGTTCAAACCCTGCATGCTGGCAGGGGTTGATCACGTTGTCCTAAACCTGAGTCGCGTGTCTTGAGATGTCTCGCATTACGGATTATTTTCCGTCTTCTTCAGGGTTTTTGAAACCCATAGAACATCCAATATTTTGCGGGGATAACTGGAAAGGACGATGCACTCGGATATCCAACAGACGAAGGATCGCGTTGCCGAGAAGTCCGAATTCGTTCACCGACTGAATTCGGAACTGGGCAAGGCAATCATTGGGCAGGAAGAGATGATTTCGCGGCTGTTGATCGGGTTGCTGACCGGCGGTCACGTGCTGCTGGAAGGTGTTCCCGGTCTCGCCAAGACGACCGCGATCAATGCCCTCGCAAAGGCATTGTCCGTCAGTTTTCAGCGGATTCAGTTTACGCCCGACCTGCTGCCGGCCGACCTCGTCGGAACAATGATCTACGTGCCCTCGGATGGCTCGTTTACGACGCGCAAAGGGCCGCTGTTCGCCAATCTGATTCTGGCGGACGAAATCAACCGGGCTCCGTCCAAAGTACAGTCTGCCCTGCTGGAAGCCATGCAGGAGCGGCAGGTCACGATCGGTGACGAGACGTTCGCTCTGGAACAACCGTTCCTCGTGCTGGCAACTCAGAACCCGATCGAGCAGGAAGGCACGTATCCGCTGCCGGAGGCTCAGGTCGACCGTTTCATGCTCAAGGTGAAGATCACGTATCCGAAGCCGGACGAGGAACGCAAGGTCCTTGATCTGGCTCTCGAAGAGACGTCACGGCCGGTTCAGGAAGTGCTGACTCCGCAGGACATCTTCGACATGCAGGATGTCGTTCGGATGATCTACATCGACGACCAGGTGAAGGACTACATCGTGTCCGTCGTGCGTGCGACTCGCGAGCCGGATGCGTTCAAACTGAACGACGTCGCTCCGCTGATAGACTTCGGAGCTTCTCCGCGAGCAACTATCTTCCTCGGCATCGGCGCCCGTGCGAACGCTTTCCTGAACGGCCGGGCGTACGTCACTCCGCAAGACGTGAAGGATGTCGCGTACGACGTGCTGCGGCACCGCGTGATCCTCACATACGAAGCCGAGGCCGAGCAGAAGACCAGCGAAGACGTCATCCAGGAAATCCTGGCGACCGTTCCTGTGCCATAGGAGCCCATGATGGCGGAACAGAAAGTCGCCGACATTCTTCGCAAAGTGCAGCGAATTCAGATCGTTGCGAACCGCTCGGTCAACGACCTGCTGGCAGGTCAGTACCGCAGTGTGTTCCGCGGTCGCGGTATGGAGTTCGACGAAGTCCGCGAGTACCAGCCGGGCGACGAGATTCGCACGATTGACTGGAACGTCACCGCTCGCGCCGGAACGCCGTTCATCAAACGCTTCTGTGAGGAACGCGAGTTGACGGTGATGTTCCTGCTGGACGTGTCAGCGTCCGGTGCATTCGGAACAGGCGAACAGTCGAAACTCGACGTCATGGTCGAGATGGTCGCGCTGCTGATGTTCTCAGCCCTGAAGAACAACGACAAGGTCGGCCTGTTGCTCTTTGCCGACGACGTCCAAAGCTACTTCCCGCCGCGCAAAGGCAAGTCGAATGTGCTGCGTCTTGTCCGCGAGATGGTATCCGTCGAACCTGTCCCACGTGAGACCAGCCTGGACACGGCTCTGCAGTTCCTCAATCGCGTGCAGAAGCGGCGCAGCGTTGTCTTCCTGGTGAGCGACTTTCAGACGGAGGCATCACGGCAAGCACTCGCTGTTTCCAACGGACGGCACGACCTGGTGAGTATCACCGTGTCCGATCCGCGCGAGCACGAGCTGCCGGACGTCGGTTTCATCAACTTCCGTGACGCCGAGACCGGCGAAGTCATCGAAGTCGATACACGGCACCCACGAGTCCGCGAGCTGTTTCGGCAGCAGGCGGCACAGCGAACTGAGGAAGTTTCAACAGGGCTGCGTCGAGTCGGCGTCGACGAACTGTCCGTTAGCACGACTGAGCCATACGCGACCAGCCTGAGACGATTCTTCGAAACGAGAGAACGACGGTTTCGCTAATGTCAGACAAGCCCAATCTGCAACTTGGTGACCCGCCATCCGGCCTGGCCCGGCGGCAGACTTCGGTGCGCGGAGTCTGGCTACTGGTTGTTCTTCAAATCGCAACGCTGGCGACTGTCGGCCTCTTAGTAATGGGACGTATTCCTGTCGGAAGTGCGTCGTCTGCCGATCCCAGTCGGGTCGACGAGATACGTGCGACGGCGATTTCTCTGGAAGACCGAAGCCTTGCTGCCGAAGCAGCGGATGCGTGGCGTGAGTATCTGCAATTTGATCACAGAGCAGATGACCGGGCGAAGGTACTCTACCGAGTTGGAGGCCTGTTAATGGACACCGAGGATTTCAGTGGGGCCGTCACCGCACTTGTCGAAGCGGAACAGCTTGCTGGTGACGATGACGAACTGAAGTCAAAGGTTGGACCAAAGATTGTGACATGCCTGCGTAGACTTGGACGTTACGGAGAAGTCGGCCGGGAACTGTCACGACAGGTTGAAGTCGGCGGCGATGAAACGACGCAGGGAAATGTGCTCGCGACGTTCGCTGGCGAGACATTCACCGAGGCGGACCTCGACCGCATGATCGAACGGACGGTCGACCGCATCCTGGCCATGCAGCCGGACAGCCCGTTTCAGCCCAGCCGCGAGCAGTTGCTGAAGCAGTACGAATCCGGGGAAGCCAGGCAGCGGATGCTGCAGGAGATTCTTCAACGTGAACTATTCAGTCGGCGTGCCCGCGAACTTCAGATCGACCGCGAGTCGTCGTTTCAGGAGACGCGCGAGTTCCTGGAAACAGAACTGCTGGCCGGTCAGTTTCTCTCACGGGAACTCGCGAAGATTCGGCCGACAGATGTCGATATCGAATCCTTTTACGCGGCGAACAAAGCGGACTACCGGCAGCCCGAGACGGCTTCGGTCATCGTTCTGCCGCTGAAAGATGATCAGACCGCAGACGACGTTTTGAGTGGGATCACCACAGCGGATCAGTTCAAAGAAGCTGCGAAAGGTGACGCTGACCAGCCGAAAGTCGTCCGACTCGTCAAAGAGCAACCACACCCGCGATTCGAAGACACGTCCGCAATCTTCGCCCTCTCGGAAGGCAAATGGACGACGACTCCGATTGAGGCCGGTGATCAGAAAGTGCTGGTGCTCGTCGAATCGAAGACGGCCGCAGCCACTCCGCCACTGGATCAGATTCGCTTTCGTGTCGAGTCAGATTACCGGAGACGAAAACAGCAGGAACTGACACAGCAACTCTCGGCCGATCTGATGTCACGCTACGACGTGAAGATCGTCGCACCGCCGACAGAGAACAAGACCGATGATGGCGACAGCAGCAACGAATCGACAGGGGACGACGAGTGAGTGTCTCAGTCTCTGCACACGCGCGATTCACCAAGGTCGTTTCACGACGACGGCCAGTGCCTGTTGCGCTGTTGCTGCTGGCGTCCCTCGTTGTCGGCTGTGAGAACGAAACGGATCCACCGGATGACTCGGCAGCGGAATCTGCGGACGTTGTGCGTTCTGAGGTCGAACGTGGTCCGGTCAGGTTCACCGTCGAGGTGTCACCAAAGGAGCCGCGGTTGTCAGACGAGCCGCTGCTCACGCTGACGATCCATGCCGCGAAAGGTGTCCGTGTCGAGAAGCCACCATTTGGTGAGGCACTGGGCGACTTTGCTATTCGTGACTTTCACGAACCCGTTCCGCAGATCGACGACGAAGTCGACATCATTCAGCAGGTCTACACACTGGAACCGACTCGAGCCGGGAAGCTGAGTATCGCTCCCATCGCCGTCCGCTTTCACGACGAACGGCCTGAAGGTGACGGCAACGAACACACGATTGAATCAGAAGCATTAGCAGTTGAAGTCAGCACCGTGCTCGGCGATGAGGCTCCAACCCTCGCTGATCTGCGTCCCGCCGCTGGGCCTGTCGAATTGCCGGAGAACACCGGTCTCGGCTGGCTCTGGACGATCTCTGCGGTTGTGTTCCTCGGGATCGCGGGGCTCGTTGTCTGGAAACTCAGGAAGCGCGACGTCGCCGCCGAACCGCAACTATCTCCCCAGGAACTCGCATGGCTGGAACTGGAGCAGATCATCGAACGCAAGCTGGCGGAGACAGACATCAAGGACTTCTATGTCGAACTGACCGGTGTCGTCCGGCGGTACATCGAACGCTCGACCGGAGTGCACGCTCCAGAACAGACCACCGAAGAGTTCCTGCGTGAAATCGTCAACGACTCCGTGTTTGCGGATGACGACCAGCGTCGGCTCCGCGAGTTCCTGGAGTCCGCGGACCTCGTCAAATTCGCTGCGTTCGAGCCGGCTGCGTCCGATATCGAAGCAAGTTTCGATCGAGCGCAGGAGTTCATTCAGCTACAGCGTGGTGCCGTTCCGCAGGAGGTCGCCGCGTGACTTCCTTCCGATTCCAGGCCCCGATCTGGTTGTGGCTGCTGATTCTCGTGATCGCATTCGGCGTGTGGTCGATCCGCCGCGATCGCCGCTCGGCCGTGCTGTATTCCAATGTGGAACTGCTGCGTGGACTGCCTGTCACGCTCGCCCAGCGTTTGAAAAAGTGTCTGCCGTGGATGCGAATCCTCGGCATGGTATTGATCGTGTTCGCACTGGCCCGACCGCAGTCGGGTAAGGAAGAGTTCCGCATTCGTACAGAAGGCATTGCCATCGAGATGTGCCTCGACCGCTCGGGCTCGATGCAGGCTCTGGACTTCCCAGTCGACGGTGAACGGGTCAACCGGCTCGATGCGGTCAAGAAAGTCTTCCGCGAGTTCGTTGCCGGCGAGGGTGACTTCGACGGACGCCCCGATGATCTGGTCGGACTGGTTGTCTTCGGTGGGTTTGCTGATGCGAAATGCCCTCCAACGCTCGACCACGGAGCGCTGCTGGAAGTGCTCGACACGGTGAAGATTGCAGAGCCGGTAAGAGACAAACAGGGCCGCGTCATCAACGAACGGCTCTGGCAGGAAGAACAGGCCACCGCCATTGGAGATGCGATTGCGGTCGCCGTCGATCGACTCAAGGACGTGAAGTCAAAAAGCCGCGTCATTGTCCTGCTGTCCGATGGCGAAAACACAGCGGGTGTCGTCGAGCCTGAAGACGCCGCCGAGGCCGCGGCAGCGTTCGACATTCGCATCTATTCCATCGGCGTCGGGACCACGGGCATGGCTCCGTTCCCGGTCGTCGATGCGTTCGGTCGAGAAGTCCTGCAGGCTCAGCCCGTCCGGCTCGACGAAGAAACGCTGACGAGTCTCGCTGAGAAAACCGGAGGTCGATACTTCAACGCACAGGACACCGAGGCCTTGGCCGACGTCTACGCGGAAATCGATCGTCTGGAGAAAACAGAGACGGAGGGACGTCTCTACACGGAATACCGCGAAGTCTTTCAGAGCCTGATGTTGCCGGGCATTGCCTGTGTGCTGCTTCAGCTCGGACTGAGTTCAACCCGTTTTCGAGGACTGCCCTGACAGTCTTTGCCACTCATGATCTGGGAAACGCCGACACTTCTGTTCGCTCTCTGGCTTGTGCCCGTTGTTGGTGCGGCGTTCGTTTACGCGCATCGCAAACGACTGGCGACGGCGACACGATTCGCGGACACGGCAATGGTCGAGCGACTGATGCCGGCTTTCCGGTCCGGTCGATCGTGGATGAAGGCGACAGTCATGATGCTGGCCATCGCCTGCCTGATCGTCGCGGCAGCGCGTCCACGTTTCGGAGTCTTCTTTGAGGAAGTTTCCGGTCGTGGCGTTGACCTGTTTGTCGTGCTGGACGTGTCTCGGTCAATGCTCGCTGAAGACGTCGCACCAAACAGACTGGATCGTGCGAAGGCCGACATTCTGGATTTGCTGAAGAAGCTGGAAGGTGACCGTGTCGGTCTGATTGCATTTGCCGGAGCGCCGGTCGAACTGGTGCCGCTGACCACCGATCAGGGCTTCTTCCGCATGGTGCTGGACGATGTCGACGCCGACAGCGCACCGCGTGGAGGCAGTCTGATCGGCGATGCAATTCGCAAAGCTATGGAGTCGATGGAAGAGCGTCGCGATCGTGATCAGGTCATCGTCCTGATCACAGACGGCGAAGATCACGACTCGTTTCCGGCAGAAGCAGCAAAACAGGCCGCCGAACGCAACATTCGCATCATCACCGTGGGCCTCGGTGACACCGGTGAGGGCGCACGGATTCCGCGCCGCAACGAAGACGGCAGTCTCACTTTCGTGAAACATGACGGTCAGGAAGTCTGGTCGAAGATGGATGAGCGGCTGCTGAAAGAGATGGCCCTCACTACTTCTGGTGCCTACGTGCCGGCTCAGACTCGTGCCTACGATCTTGGGAGTATTTACGACGAGCACCTATCAAAGCTGACTCGTGGCGAGATTCAGGCGGAGAAGAGGAAGCGGTATCGCGAGCAGTTCCAATTGTTTGGTGGCATCGGGCTCGCACTGTTGTTGATAGAAATGCTGATTCCCCGATTTCGCGACGCCAACCTGCGACAGCCGGAGGTGACAGCATGAGGCGAACAGGACATGGGTCGCAGTTGTTTCTATTCCTGAGTCTAATCGCGGTCTCGGTTTCGCTGGGATTTGGGCCGGCGTCGACGGCGGTGGAACGCCTGCGTGAGGGTATCAAGGCGTTTGCCGCCGGTGACTTTGAATCTGCCGGCAAGGCCTTCACCGAAGCGGATGTGGCTGAACCTGAGAACCCGACGATTGCATTTGACCGGGCATGCGCGCTGAGTGCGGCCGGAGATGTTGATAAGGCAAAGGAACTCTTCCGCGAAGCTGCGCTGGCCCGGGACACGGGGATTGCTTCGAGGTCCCACTACAACCTCGGTTGCCTGTCGGCTGAGCAGGGACGGGCGGCACTTGGCGACCATCCCGTTGCAGCCACTCCTGAGCAGCGGGAGCAGGGCATGTCACTGCTGCTATCTGCGGTGGGGCATTACCGCGACTGTTTGAAGCTCGACACGTCGCACGTCGATGCCCGCCACAATCTCGAACTCATCCGGCTGTTCATCAAGCACATACAGGCTCAATGGCAGCAGCAGGATCGCGAGAAGGCCCGCGAGGAAATGAACCTGCTCGAATTTCTCGCCATGATCGAGCAGCGTCAGATAGCCCTGCAATCGACCGTTCGAATTCTGAGCGAGGAACCCGACTCGCCACAGCGACGACAGACGACATCAGAAACCTCCGAGGCTCAAGCGGAACTCAACGAGGAAATCGAGCCACTCAAGGAGAAGATCGCCGCCGAGTTTATGGCCGCTCAGCAGGCTCAGGCTGGCAATGCCCAGCCCGGACAGCCACCAGTAGATGATTCGCAGGCAGAGCAGGCCCAAAAGCTGCTGAAGCAACTGGCCGACGAAGCCGGCGGGCTGATGGTTGACGCCGCGTCCCGGATCGAATCGACCGAGTTTGCCGACGCAGAACAGAAACAGCGAGACGTGCTGGACCGGCTCAATCAGATATTTATGGCAGTCGCTCCATTCTCGAACGTCCTGCAGCGGGCCACTCAACAGCAGGAACAACTCACCGCGACATCAGAGGCAACGACCGCGACGAATGACGAAGGCGAAGACTCCGACGAGTCCGATCAGGCGGTCAGCGACAACGCTGTCGAAATTGAAGCCGACTTGCCGGAACTGCAGTGGAAACAGTCGCAGGTCACGGACTGGAGCCGCATGCTCAGCCTGAAGGCACAGGCTGAACTTCCTGGCGTCGAGTCGCAATTGCAGAGCGTTCAGACTCAGGGACAGCCGGCACAGACAACGCAACCAGACGACGACGGAACGAATCCGCACGGTGGTCAGCCTGATCCGTCCGCTCAGCTGGAAGCGATGAAGAAGTCGCTGGAAAAGGCGATCGAACTCGCTCCCAGGGTTGTGGAACATTCGACGTCCGCAGCCGAGAGCCTCGGCGAGTCGGATATGCCCGGAGCATTGCCCGATCAGCAGGAGGCTCTGAAGCTGCTGCGTGAAATCGCGGAGACGTTGTCTCAACAGAATCAGCAGAACGACAACCAGCAGGACGGCGACGGCAACGACCAGCAGCAGGATCAGCAACAGTCTCAAAACAACAATCAGGAACAGCAGAACAACCAGAATCAACAACAGAAGCAGCAGCAGGGACAATCACCGCAGGAGCGTGCGATGTCAGTGCTGCGGAAGGCTCGTGAGCGGGAACGGCAACATCGTGATCTGCAGAAACAGCTACAGCAGATGTCCGGCGGTCGTGTTCGAGTGGACCGGGACTGGTAGAATCGACGTATGACTATCAGGAAGTTAAACAATACAGCGATTGCACTCACATGGCTTTGCCTTTCGGGCATGGCTTCTGAGGCGATTGCACAGAGGCCTGAGCTGATCGTCGAAATTGAAAAACAGGAAATCTACGAAGGCGAATCCATTCTCTACCGTGTCACGTTGAACCACGTTGAGAATCCGATTGCTCCGAATCTGGATGGATTTGACGATTTCTTCATCACCTCACTCGGTGAGCAGTCACTCAACTCGCGGCAGGTCACAATTATCAATGGGCAACGCAGCGAGACCATCCGTCACGGCCGTCAGTATAACTACCGTTTGACGCCCTCAAAGAGCGGTACATTGGCGATCCCCGCTCCGACCGCGACAATCGATGGAAAGGTGCTGACCGGTCGGGAAATCACTCTCACGGTGATTCCGCCGGACGAGCAGGATGCGGTTATTGTCGAGTTTTCTGCCGATCGGACCTCGGTATATCCGATGCAGCCGTTTGAGCTGTCTCTGACAATCGCCGTCAAAGACATGCCGGGAGAGATCAAGGATCGTGATCCGCTCACTGTGCAGCCGAAACCGCCGGCTCTGGACGTGGCGTGGCTGGACGACGACCGGTTGCCCGACGGCATCGAGTCGGAGCAGAGCTGGCGTGAGACTCTCGAACCGCTGGTCAGCCGACAAGGCAATGGCTTTCAGATCAACAATATCGGCAATTCGTCGGTATTCTCACTGTTCAGGGACGATGCGACCGGCTTTCACCCAAAACCGACGCGCACGACGCGAAACGACGCGAACGGGCAGGACGTCGGTTATTGGGAGTACCAGTTTTCCCGCAGACTGATTCCACGTCGGCTTGGCATGTATCAGTTTCCAACCGTCACATTGAAGGGCACGTTTGCCAACGGTATTGAGAATGGCCAGCTCGTTGGTCGGCGCATCTACGCCCTCGCTCCGGGGCTGGACATCACCGTAAAAGATGTGCCACTTGAAGGACGTCCGGAGTCATACATCGGTGCCGTTGGAACTTTCAGTATAAAAGCCGAACTGGCTCCCACGACCGCTCGTGTCGGCGACCCAATGACGCTGACGGTAGCTGTTTCTGGCCAGGGTACGCTGGATGACGCGCGGCCACCGGCCCTGGATGGTCTGCCCGGAATCACAAACGCGTTTCGAACATACGATGCAACTGAGGAGTCGGGACCCGATTCACGACGATTCACCTACAGCCTGCGCCCGCTCAGTGCTGATGTGACGGAGTTTCCTGCCATTCCAGTCTCGTATTTCGATGTCGAAGCAGAGGAGTACGTCACGGCCACTACCGATCCGATTCCCATGACAATCCGCGAAGCAGAGACGCTCTCTGATTCGGAGATTGTGTCTGCTCCTGTGGAAAAAGTGGGAACATCCAGTTCCCTGGAAGCCAGTGAGGGTGGACTCTTCGCTAACGATTCGAATCCGAAATCACTCCGCAACGACGCAGTGCATCCCAACCGCTGGATTGCTGCCTGGGGCGC
>Ga0180430_10000171_pt1 | contig 73889 bp, 76 predicted proteins | sample SS_ome_9_FD_132999 | JGI IMG/M metagenome (GOLD analysis project Ga0180430, IMG submission 132999) | Hypersaline lake sediment archaeal communities from the Salton Sea, California, USA - SS_1_S_2 metaG | ecosystem: Environmental > Aquatic > Non-marine Saline and Alkaline > Hypersaline >...
GGGTTAGTGGGTGGGGCGCAGGAAGGTTTGAATTAAGTCCCGCCTAGGCGGGACTTGGGCCTGTCAACCGCGATTTCAATCGCTTGTGGTAGAACCTCCGATCCTGGGGGAGAGGAGGAAGATAGCGTGCAATGCCGCAGGGTTTTTTCTTCATCATCGACCTTCCATCAGAAATGTGATTTTTCTCCCTTCTTAAATCCCACCCTCAAGATTATGGTATACTTTTCATGCAACTAAATAAAACCTTCGGGGTAGGGTGAGCGAAAGCAATTCCCAATCGGCGGTACAGCCCGCGAGCGCCAAATCAGGCGCAGGATCCGGTGAAACTCCGGGGCCGACGGTATAGTCCGGATAGGAGAAGGTGATCCAGGTTTGTTTGAATCTGCCTGTCGTTTTGAGAACCCCGAAAGCTTGACTGCTTTCGGGATTTTTTTTCAAAACCGGGAATCCTGTCCAACCCCGCTCTGAAAGGCGGATTTTTTATTTATGGAGCTTGGTTTATGAAGGATATCGGACTTCGGATCAGAAAGATAGGTTTTTTGATAATCTCTCTGTTGGGCGGTTTGCTTCTCTGGCAGTTATTTACGACCTTCAGCCAGATCCCATCTTTTATTTTCCCCAAACCCATTGAGGTTTGGCAAAGATTGATCATCGTAATTCAGGATGGATCGCTGCTGAAACACAGCCTGATCACGCTCCAGGAAGTCTTGTTTGGTTTGCTGCTTGGATTGGTAGCGGCCATCATAACCGGATATTTTCTGGCAAAATCAAGTTTTGTCGAACGGGTCCTGGCCCCTTATATTGTGGCCAGCCAATCCATTCCTATTGTCGCTATTGCGCCATTGTTGGTGATTTGGTTGGGACCTGGCATACTGTCTAAGATTCTTACCAGTGCCCTGATCGTGTTTTTCCCTGTCCTGGTCAACACCGTCGTTGGCCTGAAATCAGTTCCTCGGGAGTTATACGATTTGATGCGATCCCTCCAGGCTACCCCCTGGCAGCGCATCATTAAACTGGAAATCCCGGCTGCGATGCCGGTTTTTCTGGGTGGGTTGAGGATTGGCGCAACATTATCAGTGATTGGCGCCGTTGTTGGAGAATTTGTTGGCGCTGATAAGGGGCTTGGTTTCCTGGTCAATGTTGGCCGTGGATTATATGATACAGCGCTGGTTTTTGTGGCTGTTCTTACTATTGTTTTGTTATCTTTAGGGCTTTACGCTTCTGTGATATTTTTGGAAAATCATCTTTTATCCTGGCAAAAAAGAAATGGCGATTGAAATGGGAGGAGGAATTCTGATGAGAAGGAAAATCTTATTTATGGTTTTGTTGATCATCCTGGTAACCAGTGCTTGTGCAGGAGCAGATGGCGGGAATGTGCGTTCTGATGATCTAACCCATATCCGCTTGCCCATGGGATATATCCCAAATGTGCAGTATGCTCCTTTTTACGCAGCTGTTGAAAAGGGATTCTTTGAGGAAGTGGGCATCGAACTTGAATTTGATTATTCATATGAAACCGATGGTGTTGCTCTGGTGGGTGCAAATGAACTGTATTTTTCTGTAGTGTCTGGAGAACAGGTGCCCATTGCCCGGGCAGAAGGACTGCCTATCGTTTATGTGATGGCCTGGTATGAAAAATACCCTATTGCGATCGTTGCCAAAACTGAACAGAATGTCAAAACACCTCTAGACCTTGTCGGTAAGAGGGTCGCCCTTCCAGTGTTCTTTGGCGCAAATTATGTAGGATTGAGAGCTTTGATGGGGGAGGTGGGCCTGGAAGAGGGCGATATGACTCTCGAGTCAGTCGGATACACCCAGGTTGAAGTGCTGGCCACGGATAGTAGTGAAGTGATCGTTGGTTATTCTGCCAATGAACCTGTCCAATTGCAGGCCCAGGGCTATGACCTGGATGTGATCCTGGTATCAGATTATTTGGAATTGGTGTCGAATGGCCTGATCACGAATGAAACTACCCTGGCTGATAACCCTGAATTGGTAGAAAGGATGGTATCTGCCACTTTAAAGGGCATTCAATATACCGTTGAGAATCCAGAAGAAGCTTTCCAAATCTGCTTTAAATATGTAGAGGGATTGGAAGATGCCGATCAAGAGGTTCAATTCGATGTGCTGAAAGCTTCTATCGACCTCTATCAGACAGATCCTTATGGATACAGCCACCCGGAAGCCTGGGAGAATATGCAGCGAGTTCTGCTGGAAATGGGGTTGATGAAAAAAGAAATAGATTTGGAAGATACCTATACAAATGATTTCAGTAAATAAATCTTCCCTATTAGAAGTTAGAGACCTCGGGGTCACCTTTACGGATGAGAAGGGATCACTCCAGGCGCTGAACCAGATCAATTTTTCAGTTGATAGGGAGCAGTTTGTTTGTGTGGTTGGACCTTCCGGAAGTGGAAAAAGCACCTTGGTCCGAGTTTTGGCAGGATTATTGGATCCAACTTCGGGCGAGGTCATTCTGGACGGGAGACCGATAGATAAACCCCGCCAGGGAGTGGGTATCGTATTTCAAAAGGCCAACCTGATGCCCTGGAGGACGGTCCTGCGCAATATCACCCTTCCACTGGAGATCAATCATATTCCACAATCTGAGGCAAATGAGAGAGCTGAGGAAATGATCGAACTGGTGGGTTTAACCGGTTTTGGGGATTGGCTGCCTCAGGATCTGTCAGGGGGAATGCTGCAGCGGGTGGCCATTGCCAGAAGCTTGATCCAGGATCCTGACTTGCTGCTCTTGGATGAGCCTTTTGGTGCCCTGGATGCATTGACCCGGGAGAAAATGGGGGCTGAATTGTTGAGGGTCTGGCGTGTTCGAAAGAAGACAGTGATTATGATCACCCATGATATATCGGAGGCTGTGTTTTTAGCTGACCGGGTTTTGGCGATCAGCCCTCAGCCGGGTAGTATCACGTTGGATCTGGAAATCGACCTCGATAGGCCCCGCAAGGAAGAGGATCGTTTTTCTCAAGAGTTTGTAAGCCTGACCCAGGATCTACGAAAGGCGATTTCTTGAGAATAATTTTCCAATTAAGAGGACACTGAAAATTATGTACTTCTAATAATTACATGTTAACATTAGGGAATATTTTATTCGTGTTGGAGATGGGAAATTATGAGTGATTTACAGGCCAATGATACAGTCATTCGGTCAAAAACCCCACTGAAGTTTATCTTTGGCGGCATCGTTATTGTTGCTGCCATCATTTATCTGATTGTTTCCTCGCTTTCTGCTAATGTGCAGTATTTTTTAACTGTTGAGGAATTGATCTCCCAGTTCCAAACTGGCAGCCTGGATGGTAGGAATATTCGAGTTTCTGGCGCAGTGCTGGGGGATACTATAGCCTATGATATCGATACTTTGGAGCTCAATTTCACTATCGCCCATGTTGAAGCGGATAATCAGCTTGTAGCTGATGAAGGAGGTTTGGCGCTGGCACTGCATAACGCTACCCTGGATGAAAATCGGCCCAGGCTGAAAGTCAGCTACACAGGACCAATTCCCGATCTGCTGCAAAATGAAGCCCAGGCGATCCTGACAGGAGAAATGCTCCCCAGTGGTGTATTCCAGGCAGACGAGATATTATTGAAATGCCCTACGAAATATGAAGGGGCAGTTCCGGACCAGATCAACGACGAGTCCTGAAATACGAGAATACAAAGAGGTGAGGATTTATGGTTGCTGAAATTGGATTTGGTTCGCTTTTTATCACCTTGATTTTCTCCATTTACGGGATTGGCGCCGCTGTGTACGGCGCTCAACATAGAAATCAGGCCTGGATTTCGAGTGCGAAAAACGCCATGCAGCTGGTATTCCCGCTATTGACCATTTCGATTGCATCGCTGCTGTATTTGCTGGTGAACAACCACTTTGAAGTGGCCTATGTGGCTGATGTAACGAGCACGACCATGCCAGCTTACCTGAAGATGACAGCTCTCTGGGGCGGGCAGGCAGGATCATTATTATTCTGGTCTTGGCTGTTGGCGGCATTCACATCTGCTGTCACTTTGCGTAAATGGGACAGAGATCAGGATCTGCTGCCCTGGGTGATTGTGGTGAATCTGGTCACACTGACTTTCTTCCTGATTTTGAATGTGTTTTATGAAAACCCCTTCAACATGATCTGGCAGGATGTCAGCGGGGGTTACTCGTTTTCTTTTATTCAGCCGCTGGGGACAATACAGATCTTTCCTGTTCAGGGTTCAGGGCTGAACCCTCTGCTCAGGCATCCTGGAATGATCATCCATCCACCCATGCAGTACCTGGGTTTTGTTGGATTCATCATTCCTTTCTCCTTCGCTATTGCTACGCTGATCACACGCAGAACCGATGATCGCTGGATCCAACTTTCAAGGGGATGGACCTTGTGGGCCTGGTTGTTCCTATCATTGGGTTTGATACTAGGCGCTCGTTGGGCATACGATGTCCTGGGATGGGGGGGCTACTGGGGTTGGGATCCGGTGGAAAACTCTGCCTTCATGCCCTGGCTTTCTGGTACAGCTTATCTTCACGCTGTCTTGATCAAAGAAAAGCGCGGTATGTTCAAACAGTTGACCATGGTATTGTCAATATTGACGTATCTGTTGGTCATTTTTGGTACTTTCATCACCCGCTCGGGATTGTTATCCTCGGTACATTCCTTCGCCCAGAGTAAGATCGGACCGGTATTCCTGATCTTCATCTCCCTGACGATAATTATTTCGGTCTGGTTGATGAGTTCCCGCTGGCGTGAACTGAGATCCAAGCAGATTATCCGATCCTTTTTCTCAAGAGAAGGGCTGATCATCATCAGTGTGGTTCTCTTCCTGGGTTTGCTGGTGACCGTCTTCTGGGGAGTCTTATTCCCAATCATCTCAGAACTTGTCATTGGCCAGAAAGTCACAGTAGGGCCGCCTTTTTATGAGCGGGTCGCAGCTCCAATTTTTGGAGCGCTTTTGATCCTGATGATACTTTGTCCGCTGGCAGTCTGGACTTTTATGTCATATAAGAACCTGGGGAAATTGTTATGGAAACCCTTCCTCATTTCTTTGGCAGGTATAGCCTTTCCGATAATTGGCGGATTGGACAAATGGTCAGCGGTGATCGCTTTCTGGCTGGTGACCTTTGTGCTGGCTGTCAATCTTTTTGAGATCGCAAAACGGATCAATATCAGGCGAAATACTGAAGATGAAAGCTGGTGGAGCTCATTGGCGAGAGTTCTGAAACGCAATCGGCGCTCCTTGAGTGCGATGATCATCCATATTGCCATGGTTCTGATGGCACTGGGAATCATCGGTATCGAATTCTTCCAGACAGAAACCCAAGGGACCATTGCTGAAGGGCAGGAACTTCAATTGGCACCCTATACGATGGAATATGAGGATCTGGAGATCTTTGATGCCCCGGATGGAAGAAATGTGGCCAGGGCTGTCGTTCTGATTAAGAAAGATGGGCGGGTGATCGATAAGATCTATCCGCGGCGGGATTATTATTATGATTCCAGGCAGCCAGTGACAATTCCAGGCGTCCGTAGTACGCTGCTGGATGATTTTTATGTCATCCTGGTAGATTGGAAAGAGGTGACATCAGATGGCGCGACATTCAAGGTCTACCACAACCCGCTTGTGAAATGGCTCTGGATTGGCACCTATGTATTCGTGATTGGAGTTGTGTTTGCTACCTGGCCGGAAAAAAAGAAGAAAACTGCGAAATAATCGACTGAGGGTCATATGAAAAGAGCTACAAACACCTGGCTGGGGCTATCCATTTTGATCGTTCTGTTAATGTTGAGTGTCCCTGCTGCGGGATTTGCCCAGGGTTCAGACCCGACGGACGATGATGTGAACGCAGTCGCTAAGCAGCTGTATTGTCCGGTTTGTGAAAATATCCCTCTCGATGCATGCGGTACAGCTGCCTGTGAACAATGGCGGGGCATTATCTACGATAAGCTGAAGGAAGGATGGTCAGAGGACCAGATCAAGGATTATTTTGTGGCCCAATATGGCGATCGAGTACTGGCAGAACCTCCCAAACAGGGTTTTAATTGGCTGGCGTATCTTGTGCCTGGGTTGGTTTTTGCAGGGGGAAGTTTTTTGTTGTATCGCGGTTTTGACCAATGGAAAAAAAGCGCGCCGGCCGCCGAGGAGAGTGCGAAGAAGTCTTTGGATGAAGACCCTTCCAGAGATGTGTACATCAGCCGTGTAGAAGATGAATTGAAGAAAAGATCCGGGGGATCAAAATGAAGAAAATTCTATTGTGGGGTGGATTAATCGTTTTCCTGGTAATTTTAGGTGTGGGTTTGTTCCGCTCCCAGCAAGGACAGGTCAATGTTGGAGAACCAGCGCCTGATTTTGAGTTAATCTCGTTTAAAGGAGAAAAATACCAGTTATCTGATCTAAAGGGTAATGTGGTTGTGATCAATTTCTGGGCTTCCTGGTGTGAGTCCTGTAAGCCTGAGGCGAAGGACCTGGAAGATGCCTACCAATCCTATCTCTCAAGGGGGGATGTGATATTCCTGGGGATAGATTATGTAGATACTGAACCAGAAGCATTGGCTTACCTGGAAGAATTTGGGGTTACTTACCCCAATGGACCAGACTTGAAGACCAGTATCTCCCAGGCTTACAGGATTCGCGGTGTTCCTGAGACATTCATCATAGATAAAAATGGCACCATTGCCTTTGTAAAGATTGGTCCTTTTCAATCATTGGCAGAGATCCTGTCAATCATCGATCCTCTGCTGAACTAATAATTACCGGGTGAAATATGACTTTAACATCGTTTGTCATTGTTCTTTTTATATTCGTCATGGCAGGTTTAATCGTCATGCGTCCGTTCCTGGACAAGGTAGATGGAAGGATCAGCAGAACTGTTGGTATCTATGATTCCTTAATAGCCGAGAGAGAACGTTTATTATCTGCTATCGAGGATCTGGACCTTGACCTGGAACTCAAGAAGATATCACCTGCGGATCACGCCCAGGATCGTAATACTCTTTTGACCCAGGCCGCGGATGTGCTGAAGGAACTGGACAGGGTATCCAAGCCAAAAAATGGCAAAAAAGCAGCTGCTAATGCATCAGTGGATGACGAACTGGAGAAGATGATCCAGGACCGCCGCAAAAGACTGAAGGAGCAAAAATCCATCACCTGCTCGAGCTGTGGTAAACCGATTGCTGCTGACGATCAGTTTTGCAGTCATTGTGGGAAAAAACAATGATAAGTCAGCGGATCTTATCTGTGAAACGATTTGGTTTGGTATTACTGGTCAGCTTGATCCTGACAGGTTGTTTATCTCTCGCGGAGGATATCACACCGCCGCCTGATGTCGCTCAGGTTCAAATCCGGGAGGAAACATCTCCAACTTTGCAGCCCACTGGGGATGTCTCTTCTGCAGCTGGATCAGAGAGTGAAAAAGAGACCGTTCCTGGTTTTGTAAATGTCCTGGTGTTAGATCAAACCGACGGCTTGTTCTTTGAGGAGAATCCGGTAATAATCCTGGAAGGGTATGATCAGTTTGAACCTGCATTTGAAGCTTCGCTTCCTGTACCTGCCGACGGAAAGGTCGAATTCACGGATATCCCTTTCCCCGAAGGTAGAGTGTATTTCGCGTCAATCCCATATGGAGGAGCAGTATACCGCTCCCAAATCGTCATGGTAGAGGGTGATACAGCTGGCCTTGATTTACAGATAGAAATCTTTAAAACCACAACAGATCAATCCGGTTTGGTGATAGACCGCCTGCATGTTCTGATGGAGTTCAATCAACCCGGTCTGGTTGATATTGTAGAGATATTTATCATGTCCAATTTTGGGGACGCAACAATCGTTCCAGAATCTGCTGGCGAGATAAGTGTTGAATTTCCATTACCTGCAGGAGCTGTGGGGATAAGTTTTGAGGATGGTGCCCTCGGGCAGCGCTATTTGAAAACAGATGATGGTTTTGGAGATACAGTAAGCATACCTCCGGGCTCGGGAATCTATCCTTTATCAGTTTATTATTCGCTGCCATACGAAAATGACGAAATTGATTTTATTCAACAAATGAACTACCCGGTTGGAGCGGCCGTAGTGATGCTGCCAGCAGGAGATATAGTATTGCAGGGCATCGGTCTTGAAGATCATGGTGTGCAGTCGATTCCCAGCGGCGAGGTCCGGGTCTTCTCAACATCTGGTTTGGCTGCGGAAATGGTTCTTGAATTCAACGTTTCCGGGGAGCTGGCTGTTGAAGTTCCAGGTACTGTGAATTCTCCAGAACCTGCACCACTGCCTGTAAAAGCCAACCTGTATGATGGGATAATTATTGGAGCAGGAGGATTAGGGGTCATATTGGTGACTGGTGGCGTTCTGCTTCTAGTCCGCAGGCGCCAATCGGGTGATCCTGGCCGGGATAAGCGTGAAAGGGTAGGTTCCCCGGAAGAAATCATGGATTCGATCATCGCCCTGGATGATCTGTTTGAAAACGGAGAAATCAGCGAGAAGGACTATCAGGAAAAAAGAAAAGATTTGAAAGATGAGTTGAAATTGATTTCTGAGGTTTAATAAATGAGATGATCACAGTAAAGAAACTGGTTAAGCGTTTTGGCCCCATAACAGTTCTCCGTGAATTGGATTTTGATGTCAATTCCGGTGAGTTCGTGGCCTTATTAGGACCCAATGGGGCAGGGAAGACCACTTTGCTGCGAATCCTGTCGTCTTTGATGCGGCCAACTTCAGGCACTGTTCAGGTAGCTTCGTGCAACCTGCCGTCTCAGGGAGCATCCCTACGGGCGAAGCTTGGTATTGTCTCCCATCAACCATTGCTGTACGGTGATCTAACTGCAGCTGAGAATTTGGAATTTTTCAGCAAATTATATTCAGTAAAGACCAAGAGAATTGCAGAGATCCTTGATCTGGTTGGATTATATCCCCGCAGGGATGACCTCGTGCGAACTTTTTCACGCGGAATGCAGCAGCGCCTGGCGATTGGCAGGGCAATACTGCATGATCCATCCCTGCTGCTGCTGGATGAGCCGCATACTGGCCTCGATCAGGCAGCAGGAGAGATCCTGGACAGGATCCTGCAGGACGTTGCCCTGGAAGGACGAACAGTGGTGATGACTTCCCATGATCTGGTCCGTTCGGCGGGTTTGGCCTCAAGGTTGGTCCTGCTCTCAAAAGGGAAAATCTCAAACAGCCTTTCTACTGTTGATCTGGAACCGGCCGACCTGATAGATTTCTACAAGACCGGATTGGAAGGAGGGCGATCATGAGTGCCTTCCTGAGATCAACCGCTGCGATCATCTGGAAAGATATTAAAACTGAATGGAGAACACGGGAAAATCTTTCCGCGATGCTGGTGTTTTCATTACTGGTGATCCTGATCTTCAATTTTGCGCTTGAACTGGACCTGCGAGCCAGGGAATCCCTGGCTGGGGGAGTGCTGTGGGCTGCATTTATCTTTGCTGGAACCATCGGCCTGAACCGGTCGATGGCAGTTGAGAAAGACCGCGGCTGTCTGGATGGATTGCTCCTGGCGCCAGTGGATAGAAGCGCGATATTTGTTGGGAAAGCCGTTGGCAATCTGCTATTCATGCTGGTGGTTGAAGCGATCGTCCTGCCAGTATTCAGTTTCTTATACGGAATTTCAGTGTTCCAACCGGGCTTCCTGGCTGTGGTGTTGCTGGGATCGATCGGATATTCTGCTGTTGGGACACTGCTGGCCGCGATGGTTGTCCAGACAAGAACACGGGATATATTGCTGCCGATATTGCTTTTCCCGCTGACCCTTCCTGTGGTGATTTCTGCTGTAAAAGCCAGCCAGGGATTTATACAGGCCCTGCCATTGGGAGATGTCTCAGTCTGGGTCAATATCCTGATCGCCTATGACCTGATCTTCCTGGCGGTAGCAATTATGGTTTTTGATTATATTTTGGAGGAATGATCAATGCTTGATAAACCTCGTTTACTGACTGCCATGGATATCCTGTCTGCTGTGATGATCCTGATTGCAGCAGGATTGGTATTCTTTTACGCCCCGGTAGAACAGCTGATGGGTCAGGTCCAGAAAGTATTCTATTTCCATGTAGCGACAGCCTGGGTAGGGATGCTGGGTTTCATGGCCGCTGGTGTGGCGGGCGTTCAATACCTCAGGACAGAAGATGAAAAATGGGATATTGCCGGCCTGGGGGCTGTTGAGATCAGCCTGGTATTCTTTATGGTGGCGATCATTATGGGATCAATCTGGGCCAGGCCGATTTGGAATACCTGGTGGACCTGGGATCCGCGCCTGACCACTGCTGCCATTGTTGAATTGATCTACGCAGCTTATTTGCTCCTTCGTTCCGGTTTGGATGATCCTGGCAAGAGAGCCCGTTTCTCTGCCATCTATGCCATCTTTGGGTTTTTCAGTGTCCCGCTGACCTTTATATCCATTCGACTGCTGCGCACGATCCATCCAGTTGTGATCGGCAGTGCCGAAGCAGCCAGCCAGGGTGGGTTCAATATGGATGATCCAATGAAAACAGCGTTTTTCTTCAGTCTGGCAGCATTTTCAGTTCTTTTTGCTGATCTGCTGTGGCACCGCATCCGACTGGGCAAGCTGCAATCCGCAGTTAACACACTGCGGATCCAATCCTACGAAAAGGAGAGTTGAAGAATGTTTGCTAGATTTTTTGTGCCTGATACTTTTGATTATTTGATCGCTGGTTATGTGGTACTAACGCTGGTGCTATCCATATATATTGGTAGCATCGCTGTGCGCTGGAAGAAAGCTGCGACACAATACCGCGCCTATCAGGATAGTGAATAAATGAAATTCCGCTCAAGAGTAAGACCCGGGATAGTCTTCCCGGGTCTTTATTTTAAGTTGCGCAGGTAAAAGCGCTTATTCTGATAATCTAATGCCACAAGACTTCCTTTCAGGACCATATCATCTATGATCCTCATCTCACCCCCAGCCTTCAATAAAAATTCCTCAATGGCGTCTGCCCTCATCGGATGGACTGAAGTGATACTGAGAATATCTTGTTCAATATTCCCTGTAAAGGCGAATTCATTACCTTCATAACCGATTAAATATTCTACGGTTAATCCGGCTTCTTTGAATATCTGGAAAGCTGTATTGATATTCTCGAGGGGTGGTGGAGCGACCCAGTTCTCAGCCGGAGGTCGGGTTGGAATGCTCAGATAAGACCGATCTGGATCGATCGATGCTAGGAAATCAGCAGTTTTTCTGGAGTTCTCTATATCATCGTTGAGATCCTTAACCAGCATGGTCTCTGTGAATACTTTTCCATCATACCCTTCAGTGAATTTCCTGATGCCATCCAGGATGCTTCCTAATTTTATTCTTCCATAAGGACGATCGATTTTCTTCCAGGTTTTTTCGATAACTGAATCTACTTTGATCGAGACTAAATCGGCTTTAGACAGGTCATGCCTTACGCTGGGATCATCCAACAGGGTTGAGTTTGTGATCACCGCGATTTTTATTCCTGATGTCTTGAGGATGTCTATTAATTTCCCAAGATTTATGTCAAGCGTTGGTTCTCCATCGGGCACAATGGTCAGGTAATCAATATGTTCGTTTTCTTCCCTCAGGGACTGGATGCCATCCAGAACCTCTTTTCCGAGCTCTTCAGGGTCAAAATACTCTCCCCGTTGATTGACCATAGATAAGGACCTGCCCAGCTGGCAGTAAACGCAGGAATAGGAACAGATCTTGGGAGGGATATTATTAATTCCAAGGCTTCTCCCTAATCGCCGGGATGGTACAGGGCCGAAATATCTTAGGCTTTCCATCAATCTACCTTCCTTGAGAATCAGGCATATTTATTCCTGGTCGCTTCATCGCTCAAAATCACTGGAAGGTATTCTTTTGCAGGTGAGGTATCGAAGGTTCCCAGATGAGTGTGCATATCCAGATAACTGGGGGGTATGGGGTGGGTGCCAACAACGACTTTAACCGGGTACCTTTTCTCCAGGAATGAAACGAAGGTTTGAATATAAGGACAAGGAGGATACCCAACCACAAGGCCTGTGGCCAGGTGAATGACCTCCGCCCCGTTCCTAACCATTTCGGCGCCAGCATATTCCACATTGCCCCCGGGGCACCCATCACAGGATGTGTAGCCAACCAACTCAAGATCCATATCTTGATAGATGCAAAAAGCGCCTTCCTTTTCTTTTAATGAACGGAAGCATTTTCCTCCTGCGCAGCGACGGTAGCGGTCGCAGATGATAATTCCTATTTTGGTAGTTCTCTTCATTCGCGCTCCTTGAAAAATAAAATTCACATGTACCAAAATAATTATACTCCTGCAGAATTTATTGGCAGGAGTATATGCACCATCACTGGATATTATTCTAAGGAATTATTTATTTGCCTGCTCGAGCTCGAGAAGCCATTTTTTTCGATGCAGTCCGCCCCCGTATCCGACCAGTTTTCCGTCCGATCCGATCACGCGGTGGCAGGGGATAATGATCGCAATCCGATTATGTCCATTAGCAGATGCAACTGCCCGGACAGCCTTGGGATTACCAACGGCATGTGCTTGTTCCAGGTAGGAACGGGTTTCGCCATAAGGTATATCCTGGAGAACTTTCCAGACTGACTGCTGGAAATCAGTCCCGGGTGTATGGAGCGGAATTGTGAAGGATTTCCTTTTTCCCCCAAAGTATTCCTTGATCTGTTTTTCTGTTTGATCCAGATAAGGATTATCTCCGGGAAGGATCACAGCATTGAGCTTTTTCCTTAAGTCTTTGAATTCAGTCTCAAGCATTCTGCGGTCAGTGAATTCAAGCAAGCATAAACCCTGGCTGCTGGCGCAGGCGAACATAGGTCCGAGTTTGGTTGTGAAACGGTTGATATGGAGCAAATCCTTCTTTCCGGGGCTGGATGGGGGTTCTCCGAATATTGTTTTATAGCTTTCATTAAAACCGCTCAATGAGCCGAAGCCGCTTTCTAGGGCTGAATCCAGGACGGTTTTTCCATTTTCGATATATTGATAGGCTGTGTTGACCCGCAGCATACGCTGGTAGGCCTGGAATGTCATTTGATGATGGTTTTTAAACCAGCGCCGGATTTGATTGGGTTCGAGGCCTCTTTCTACAAGATCCTTATCCTTGATGCGCAGGTAAGGATCCTGGTGCAGCTCTTTGATCAGAGCTGAGATGTAAGAAGGGGTTTCTTCCAGTTTTTCCATCGGTTTGCAGATCTTACAGGGGCGGAATCCGTGCTGCAGAGCGCTTTTGGGGGAATCAAAGAAGATCACATTTTCTGCTTTAGGTTTTCGAGCGCGGCAGGATGGTCGGCAGAAGATGCCGGTCGTTTTGACTCCAGTGATGAAAAGACCTTCGTAAGAAGGATCTTTGGTGCCAATGATCTTATATTTCTCTTCGAAAGATAAAGTGACCATGTTTTTTTTGATCCTTGCGATGTGCTGAGATTGATATCCCTTCAAGGATTCTACCTGTTTTCTCAATACGAGCTACCGAAAAATTGACAAGTAATTTTTATGTAGATAGACTTCCGAAGTCTGAACGTTGGTTCTTTGGAGATGATTATCCCCTGAAGACTTCGGAAGTCTTGAATCTGACACTTTTGCGAACATTATCCCCTGAAGACTTCGGAAGTCTTGAAGCTGGCACTTTTGCGAACATTATCCCCTGAAGACTTCCGAAGTCTGAACGTTGGTTCTTTCGAGATGATTATCCCCTGAAGACTTCGGAAGTCTGAACGTTGGTTCTTTCGAGATGATTATCCCCTGAAGACTTCGGAAGTCTTGAAGCTGGCACTTTTGCGAACATTATCCCCTGAAGACTTCGGAAGTCTTGAAGCTGGCACTTTTGCGAACATTATCCCCTGAAGACTTCCGAAGTCTGAAAGCTGGTTCTTTCTAGATGATTATCCCCTGAAGACTTCTGAAGTCTGAAAGCTGGTTCTTTTGCGATGATTATCCCCTGAAGACTTCCGAAGTCTTTCTTAACCTAAATACTTCTCTAACCTGGACAATGCTTCCGGCATATTAGCCCGGCCGAAACCAATTCGGAAATGATTTCCGGGATGGTCATATACTGTTCCGGGCAGCAGCATCACGCCAAGCTCCCTCACCAATCGATCGCAGAGCTCATCCACATCCCCGACAAGCAGCTTCGGAAACGCGATCGGCCCAGCTTTGGGCTTGATCCAGGAGAATCGTTCCTGGTGATGGGTGAAAAAATCCTCCAGGAGGGCTAAATTACCTCTGATGATCTCCAGATTACGAGCTGCTAGATCTTCTCTGTGGCGCAGCGCCAGCTCGGCCAGGAACTCGCTGGGGGCGCTGCTGCAGATGGTTGTGTAATCTTTGAGATGGGAGATCTTCTGGTATAGATCCTGGTTTCGAGTGGCAATCCAGCCTATCCTCAAACCAGCAAGACCATAGGTTTTTGACATTACGCCCAGAGATATTCCAAATTCCCCCAGATCACCGGCGGCGGGGAGTTGATCAGCTGGATCATGTTCGGATTCTCGATATACTTCATCACAAAAGAAGAATATACCCCTGGATTGAGCGATTTGATAGGTTGCCAGGTAAGTTTCCAGGGACATCAAATAACCGGTCGGGTTGTGGGGCGTGTTGATCACAATGGCTTTTGTGTTGGGCTGGATCAATGTATTTAGCTCATCAATATCCAGTTCCCAATTATTCTCTGCTTTAGCTTCCCACCTGGATATCTGACAGCCTATGCTGGCTCCTATCTCAAACAAGGATTGATAGCACGGCCAATGCACAATCAAGTGATCACCCGGCTCCAGGGCGGCCTGCATGAAAGTGAAAATTGCCTCTTCTGCCCCTGCGTGAACCAGGACCTGGTCAGCTGAAATCGACTCATAAATTCGACAGATCTCTTTCCGCAGCGAAGGGCTGCCCAGGGATTCTGTATAACCCAGCCAATGTTCCTTCAATCTATCTGCAGCCCCTGGTTCTAGTTTTAGGAGGTCATTGATAGATAGTGATTCGCAATCTGAGCTTGCCAATAAGTATTCAGCACTGAATTCGTATTTTGCGAAATACCGTTCCAGCTTAAATGGTTTGATCTTCATCTGGGTTTCCTTGAGCAGTATTAGCAATTTCCACCAGGCTCTGGCGCTCTCGATTGACAACCAGTCGGGTGACATCTGGGCGGCTGTAGTGACCGGCAGGGTCAAAGTTCTGTCTCTCTTCTCTCACTTTTTGATGTGAGATCTCAGCACTGAAAAGCCCTTCTTCTTCGATAATGGGTTCGATGATCCACTCCCCATCCGGCCCTGCCAGGCAGGATCCGCCGTCAGCCTGGATTTCCTCGAAGTTCTCTAGCATAAGCTGACTGTGGGGAAGGTCAGAGGTGATATCCGGCTTGCGCATCAAACCAGAGACAGAGATCACAAATGAACGGGATTCCTTGGCGATGAATTTTGTTATGTCAAACGTATTGCGCCGGCTTCCGGGCCAGACCGCCACATGCAGGTCTTCCCCCAATCCGTACAGGGCAGTCCGGGAGAGGGGCATCCAATTCTCCCAGCAGTTCAAACCACCTATGGTGAATGGACCCAGAGCATGGACTTGCAGCCCATGACCATCGCCAGTTGCCCAGACCAACCGCTCTTCATAGGTGGGCATCATCTTCCTGTGAACCGACCCGATTTCCCCCTCTGCATTAATATAGACCAGGGAGCAGTACAGGCTGTGCCCACCCCGATCAGCAGGGCGTTCGATGGTGCCCAGGTAGACGGCAGTTTTGTTTTGCCTGGCAGCCCTGCAGAGATCATCAAGATGTCCGGCTTCGATCTGGACAGCCTGGTCTTGGTAATGGGCATGGAGCTCTTTCTGGATTCTACTGTTGAATCTGGCTCCATCTGTACGCTCAACCCAGAAGGGATACCCGGGAACGATAGCTTCCCCGAAAACCACCAGATGACAGTTCTCTTTGCCTGCTTGATGCAGGTAATTTTCAACTTTTTCAAGAGTTAGCGCGCGATTCAACCAGATGGGTGCCATCTGGACCAGACAGACTTTGATTGTGTCCATAATTGATCCCTTTTAGTGAAAGACCTCTGATAAGAAATTTTCGACAGCTTCCATGGATTCGCTGCTGCCCTTTATCTGCATATGACTGGCATCCGGGATCACGAGCAGCTCCACTGCTATTCCTGTATCTTCAAGGATCTTGGCAGCCTGGATAGACTGCTCAGGAGAGATGCTCTGATCATTGCCACCGTGGATCAACAAGAAAGGAGGGTCTTTGCTATCGACCCAATTTGCTGGTGACGCTTCCTGCCAGATCTTTGGAATTTCCTCATAGGAGCCGCCCAATAAATCGATGGTGTATTCCTCGAGGCCAGGAGACTCAGCTGCCGCTGTTAAATAATCAAAGATCACTGTAAACGCAATCACACCCTTGATGGCATCTTTGTTACCGAGGGAGTTGGGACAGTTTTTTAGATATTTATCTGGATTGTCCATCAAACCAAGTGTCGCTGCCAGTGTTCCACCTGCGCTGTGGCCCATGATGACGATCTGACTGCTGTCAAGCGAATAATCATCAGCTGAATTGATGACCCAGGCCAGGGCACAAAATGCATCTTCAATGTGGTCTGGATAGGAATAGTCCGGCCATTGACGGTGATCGATGGAGATCGCCGCAAAGCCTTTCCTCGCGAATGTTTGCCCCCAGATGAGCAGATCATCCTTATAACTGCTCCCTCCATGGATCATTATCAGAACCGGGAATGGGCCATTAGTATTATTAGGCAGGTAGAGATCCAGGAGATGATCATCACTCTCGTCAGGATAATAGGCTTGATCCTGGATCACCTCAACAGCTTTTGGTTTTGGGGTTGTTGTTGGTATGGCGGTCTCCCGCGCTGAACAGCCCGAAAAGAGGATCAGGCAGAGCAGGAGTCCTAGACTATTTTTTTTGATGCCCTGAGTATTCCTTGGCGCTGATCTTCTTCTTTTATCTTCCATCTGTTTCTCCCTGCTTGGCAGTTTGAATAGAGGTAGCAATCTGAATTCCGTTTGTATTATATAACGGTATCGCGTTGAATAGAAAAGGGGTAAAAGAGCACTCTTTCACCCCGGGAATCATAATAGAACAATCCGATGATATAAATCAACTTGTGATAATTCTTTGCCCTTCATAATAATTACGATTGGGTTGTGATGTATTCCTTAAGATCAGAGGTCAGGATCCGATCCAGTTCATCTTTTTTCTCGATACTCGTTTCAGTGAATAAGAATCCGAAAATTGGATATTCTCTGTAATCGAATTGCCTTAACTCAAGGGGATTTTCAAAGTCATTCAATAGTTTTTCGTAATCAAATTTCAGGATCTTCTCTGGATCGATTCCTGTGGAATTATCGAGGATGATGATGCTGTAGAGCTTTCCCGCCTTGTGTTTTAGAATCTGTGTCCAATCCGGTTCCAGTTGGGAATAATAATATACATATGGGTTGAATCCATAGGCGTGATGGGTCAGATCCGCGGTGGTGCACCAACCCCCGAATCGAACTGGGTTGATCTCGATCGGGATCAACGTGCCGTCCTTGTTCCGTCGGAGCTCAATGTGGGCCGGGAAATATTTGACTCCGGCCAGTTGACCGATCCTGGTTGAAAAGTCGGTGAACTCCTGGAGGTTCTCTTCTATGATTTCTTTTGACGATGTATACACTCGATCACCCACATCATCAGCTGATGAGAAGGTATGCTTAAGGATATTCAGTATTACTGCTTCACCATTGGAATTGAAATATGCATCAACGGCAAATTCCTCTCCCTGGATGCATTCCTCGATGATCAGGGCGCTTGCATTCACAACTTCAGGTGGATATGGGCCTTTAGATCTCTCCCCATCCGACAGGATTTTCTGCTTGGTTTGGTCCCACTCGTCTGCGTTTTTTACTTTATATACACCTTCGGACATAAATCCGGTTGCGGGCTTGATCACCAGAGGAAGGTCTTTTGCTGGATGAGGGAGATCGACCAGATCCTCTAAACATACTTCCTGGAAGAAGAAATCTGGCACGAGGGTTTTGGTCAGCTCCCTGAAAGCTACTTTGTTTTTAAAGAGTTCTATCTTCTCCACCAGATCACAATAACTAAGATTCTTGATGATCCACCCCAGAGCATTTTCGGAGGTGGTATAGATCATCTGATCCTCAGGACCCAGGAGAGCATTGACCGCTTCAGCTTCGGGGATGAGTGTGGTACCTGGATATAGGCCCAGTTTTCGGGAGACATCAGTATCAACGACAGGAATGTCGTGATCCCGTACAGTCTCTTTGAAGAAATCGGAAACAAAAGGTTTTTCTACTAAGAACAAATTATTCTCCTGATATGGCTGCCTGGGTCGAAGGGTCGAACTTCAGTTTTCACTTCCTGAAAGTTTTATCGATCTTTGTGCTTTATCCATTTTTGGGGGGATATAGTTATTAAATTGGCTCAGCAGGCCGGCAGCGCTCTTATTAATCAGCAGCATGGCACGCTGTTCTGGGGCGATGAAATCCTCTTCAACCATCTTATCTAGAAAGGTGAGCAATGGATCAAAGAAACCATTTACATTCAACACGCCAACAGGTTTTTGATGAAATCCGAGCCCTGCCCAGGTCAGAATCTCGATTAACTCTTCGGCCGTGCCCACACCGCCGGGCAGGGCGATAAAAGCGCTCGCCAGCTCAGCTATTAATGCTTTCCGGGTGTGCATATCTTTGACTACTCTCAGATCCTGAATTTCGTTATAAGCGACCTCCATCTTGGCGATCGCTTCCGGGATGACGCCGATCACTTCTCCACTTGCTTTGATCACGCTTCTGGCAAGAACCCCCATCAATCCCACACTTCCTCCGCCATAGACCAGGGTGATATCCTCCGAAGCCAGAATCCTTCCAAGCTCCCTGGCAGCATCTGAATAGATAGGATTGGATCCGGGGCTGGATCCGCAATAAACAGCGATACGTTTCATGTGAGTAATCCTTGGGAAGAGTTTATCACCATTTGTGGGCGATAACCTGATTGAAATAGCGAGACAGGATAAGATTGTCCCCGTTTCCGATAACCAGATCAAAGTTTTAGCTTAAGGACTTTTTCTCCATCCGCGATATCACCGGTTTCTTTAAAACCAAGTTTGTAATAGAAGTGGGATGGGTTTCCTTCTCCCGGTACGTAGCTGGTCAACAGCTCTACAGCGCCAGGCAGGGTTCTTACATGGGCTATGACCAGTTCCATGGCCTGATAGCCGTAGCCTTTGCCCTGATGCTCAGCGGCTATCATCAAGCGCCACAGGAAATATTCCGGTTCTTTCTCATCAGCATACAGCATCACAAATCCGACTGGATCATCATCAGCGTAAATCGCTCTGAACCAGGCTTCCTTGCTGAAATAAGCTTCAGCGATGGAGTTGGCATTGGGCGTCACGAAGCTCTTTTGATCATCAGCCACGTCTAACTTCATGATTGGCCAGACCGTTTCTGCGGTAATTTCTTTCAGTGAAATTCGCGGGGTAGGTTTGTTCATTTTGTGATATTACCAGATTTTCATTGAATGTGATTAGCAGTGTTACTGGTTTGCTTGTCTATCGTATAAAACAGGGAAAACTATTTGATTTCTACAACAACCAAATACCAAATGCCATCTCGATTTCCGTAGAACGTAATCGCATTGCCTCTGATCATAGGGTTATTCAAAGCCAGACCACAGCAGTATCCATGGACTATCTCGTGGTAATAGTTCGGCAGGAATTGCCCATCATATGAAATTCCGGTCCTGGGCCCTTTGCGGAAAAAAAAGAAAGGTTTATTGTCGATCAAGTACCAGTTAAATACTTCTTCGAATCCCATTGATTCGTTTAGGGTCTTTCCATCTTGAATGATGAAACTGCTTACTCCCAGGATCCAATGGTTGTCCCAGGCCAGGAATTCTTTGATAGGGATATGGGTTCCAAAATAGGTACTAAAGGAATCCAGAAGGTCATAATGAGAGTTTCGAACTTGCAGATCAATATTTTCACCCAAGCCCAGAATCAATAAACCATCCTCATTCCAGATCGACCACCCTTCGGTAAACATCGGGTTGGGATATTTATTTTCCCAGAGATGAATGGATTCATTCTGTATCAAATAGCTAGCTGCATTCCCTTCGTCATAAAAAGATTTCTCATGGTCTATGGCAGTATGGACAATAAATGCAAGTTTCTTATCCTCCGATGAATCATCTAAGTAAACATCTGGTAATTTGTGGATATTTTCAATTTTTTGAATCCCGTTCTGGTAGAGGTCATATAGATAGGATTCTTTTCCTGCCCGCAGTTCATAGCCAAATGGTGTGATCAAATTGTTGATGCTTTCCTGTGATTTTGGAACATAAGCTGAATCTGATCGCTCCACTTCTGGAAGAGCTGCCAAGATCTCAGGGGAAAGGTAATGGTAGAAGATCTCTTCTGCCGGGCTAGCCGCCTGGGCTTCCGGTGGCAATTGGTATTCGGTTACGCTTAATCCGGGAGGCAAGGGTTCTGTGTTTTCCCAAAAGGATTGATCTGAAGACCTTAAGGGTGCAGTTAGATAATTCAACTTCGCATTTTCATCAACAGGTTGCAGCCAGCTAAAAGTAGATGCAATTTGCGTGAAATGATCCGGATCTGCTTTCAGGTAGAAAACACGTTGAGGAAAATCGGCTGATGGATTAATGATGACTTCCATGATGGATGCCGGCGAAACACCAGGAAGTGAGATGAGCTGGCAGCTGTTCCCGATTGTCCCCAACCAGGAAATTGAATATGTATTTCTGGTACTGATATTTGCTATCCATTCACAGATGACGACATCCTGGTCAATGAACATCATCTCAGGCAGATATCCTGTTTCAAAGAAACCATCACCTCCTGAAAAATGATTTGGATTGTCCGTTGTCTGCCAATCAGCAGGAATCTTGACCGAATACCAGCCTTCTGGATCAATGTATACCTGTTCGTTGGATTCGGGAGTGGTTGGAAGGAAAGATGCTTGAGGGGTGAGGCTTCCAGTAGGAATGGGAGACGCGGTGAAGAGGGGTGGCTCAGAAGTGGATAGTGTCTCAGGAGAAGATGGAGATACAGTTGATGGGCTTTGGGTCGTCACATATCCACAAGAGCATAATAGAGATCCAGCAATTATTATGAATACTAATCGAAAAAACGGTTTCGCCTGATACATGCGATCTCCTTCCATCAACTAGCCTCCGATGAGTCTTATGGCCTCAAAAATGCCATCTTCGTTGAGGATGTCTTCAGAAATCTCTTTGACACGCCTTTTCATATCATTATCATCGATTGTGGATTTGATTGCTTCAGATAGTTTGATTGCGTCGAGTCTTTTGGGTGATTTGGGCTTCGGTCCTGCTCCCAGCTTGTACACCTGCCGGCCCCAAAAGGGTTGGTCGCTGGTGAAGGGTATTATGATATTCGGGACACCAGCCCTGAGGGCTTTGCCAGTTGTTCCTGCTCCTCCATGATGGATCACTGCAGCGGAACGTTTGAACAGCCAAGCGTACGGGAGATATTCTTCCTGCCAATAAATCCCTTTGGAGTTCAATCCAGCAGGTTTTTTACTCACAATGATTCCTCTTTGCCCGGCGAATTTCAGAGCCTCTACTACCGTATTAAGTAACTCATCCAGTTTGGCGGTAGATGTGCTTCCAAAAGCAACAGCGACCGGGGCAGGGCCATTTTCCAGAAATTCAGTTAAATTGGTATCGGGCTCCCAATCTGTATCTTCTGCTGAGAACCAATAGCCAGTGATGTGGACATCATCCCGCCAATCCACTGGACGGGGTATTACACTAGGACTGAAGGCATATAGAATCGGGGTTTGCCTGGTATTTCTTCTATCAAAAGGCCAGTGGGTCAGAGGGGGCAGCTGGGGATTTTCTTTGCGGAGCCAGCGGTAGATCAAACGGCTTCCCTGCCAGAATGTTTGGGTTACAAAAACATGGGTTAGACGCCTGTACAAACTTCCCAGCGGTAAATCAGGAGCGACCGGAGCGGGAAAAGCACCAGTGCTGGTGAAAACTGGAAAGGTTTGAGCCGAGATATCTGGTATGCCGTTTTCCCGGGCAATCTCGTAACCAGTATTGGTCAGCAGGAAAGAATGGACGATCAATTCTGCATCGTGACAGGCATCGCGGGCGATCTGACTGACCGCTGATCCAAGTGGGAGAACAAAACCAGACATGGCCCGGACCATGCGCCACCAGCTGCCTCCGGCCTGGTCTACCAGATCCTGGACCAAGGATTGTGGATCTCCTGGGAACGGTGCAAAAGTGATCTGTTCTCCCCTTATCAGATGCTCGTATTTCTGCGGCGCTGCCAGGGTTACCTGGTGACCTGCGACTGTCAAACCTTTGCTAAGCTCTACAAAAGGCAGGATATCTCCCTGAGACCCATAGGTTAATAATGTGATCTTCATTCCTGAATCCGTGTCATTTTTCTGTAGTATAGCCTAATAATTGCCTGACTTTTTGCAGGTGTGGGTAGGTGTAAGGATCCAAGCGGAGATCACTGCTCCATCTGGAGATGTCTTTAAGATCGAACCAACGTACTGCTGTGATTTCACACTGATCCGCTGCTTCTGGTTCCGACCCTGGTTCTAGTTGACCTCCAACTGGAGTACAGAGATAGGATTTGAGCCTTCTGTATTGATCTACATCAGGGGCTTCTATATCGAAGATCAATCTTTCAACCTCAACTTCCAGCCCGGTCTCTTCTTTCATTTCCCGGATAAGACACTCTTCTTCTGATTCGCCGGGTTCTAGTCCACCACCCGGTATGACCCAGAAAGATACACCTGTCTGAATTTCATATGCCCGTATCAAGAGAATATTATGATCCTGGATTATCAATCCCTGAATTCTTGTCTGTCGATTTTTCATTCTCTGTCTTTGATGATCTCTTCGTGTTTTGATTATCTGCTGAGTTCTTCCTTGTATTTCTTGTCCAGCTCCTCCAGAGTGATAAGATTCGATGAGCTGCCCTTTTGAGAGCAGGTATGCCGGGCTGTTATCTGACCCCTTAAGATCGAATCTGATAAAGGGAGATCTTCCAGGAAATAGCTGGAAAGGAAACCGATCGCTAAACCATCACCGGCACCTGTTGTATCAAGGATCGGTTCGGTAAGATTAACTGGATCGAAATATTCAATTCCCTTCTTTGATCCCAGGCAGCAGCCCTTAGCCCCCATTCCAGATACCAGGATCTTTTCTGGATGTTCCTCAAGAACCGTATTCATCAGAATTCCAGGATCGGGAATATTCACGCTTGAGAAGAATATGACGTCAGCAAAGTAAATAAAATCTTCCCGATAAGGATCTTTAAGGTCAACTACATCCTGGATATCACAGGAGATTGTGAGACCCAGTTCTTTCGCTATCGGCAGGAGATAACGAGCCCAGTTCGGGATGCTGAAATGGGCTAAATTGGTTTGACCTAGAATGGATTTGCAATGCTCGATATTTGGAGAGAGCTCCATATACTTTTTGCCATCATAAAAACTCTTTCTGGTACCGTTTCGAAAAAGGATATTAATACTGTGAGCTGTACCTGACGGATCAATAAATACTCCATCAGTATTGATCCCATCTAGCTGAAATTCATTGAGGATGAATCTTCCATTATGATCATCACCAACATATCCGATAAATGATGTCCAGTATCCAAGCTGGGCAAAACCGCGGGCTGAATATCCTCCAGAGTTGCCAATATAATCCAGATTCTCTGTAAATGATGTTTCAACTTCAAAATCCATCTCATTTTCAGGATAGTAGATATTTGTATCAATTCCTACGTTTCCGATGACAATTACATCAAACATTATCTATAAATCTCCTCATTAGCTTTGTATCATCCTTATATCTAGCAATACCGAATGCCTTTCTAGATATAATTGGTTGGGGTTGATGGACATTAGATCACTCAGCTCTACTGTAGCTGAAGAATCAGCGTAGCGTAGGGAGGGATGGAGGGCAAGGGGGCATACTCACTAAAACCACCGTTATTATCCACTTCCAGATTCGAAAAACTTCCCTCTCCAAGTATAGGAGCAAGTTGGTAGCTGCCCTCGATCAGACAGCTATTTTCCAAATCCAGATGAAAATCCCAAAGTGTGTTTCCGCCGAGATTTATAAGTATCAATACAGCTTCTTCCTGACTGACGCGCAGTATGCTATAAAGGGAATTTTCGCTGGCGCTCACAACATAGGGATCTCCAACTCTCAATGAAACATGTTGATTTCGGGCCTGGATCAGATTGCGGTAATGAGAAAAAAGAGACCCTGGGTCATCAATTTGATTGCTTAAATTATAGAATTCCCAATCAAAGCCAACCTCTTGCCAAGGAGTTCCAGTCGAAAATCCAGCATTTTGTTCTCCAGACCACTGCATCGGATTCCGGGCTCTGTCATGGCCTGTACCCTGTAAGCCAACCTCCTCACCGTAATAAAGGAAAGGGACTCCTGGAGCGGTGAGTAATAAAGAAGCTGCAATCTTGTTTTTTTCCTGAGAAAATCCCAGTTGGTCCATCAGTCTGTCCTGGTCATGATTGGTCAAAAACGAAGAATATTGATGAGGGGGTATAGAGTTAAAAGACAGGGCGACCTGATCGTTGATAATTGATACATCCTCCGCATTTACCGCTTTGATGATCTCATAGGCCAGAGAAAATTCAAATGATAGGTCGAATTCATCTCCCTGGAGATATTCTGCGTTGACGGAAGTATGCTCCCAAACTTCGCCCACTACCATAGCCTCGGGGTTGATTGCTTTATAGAATGGGCGGAATTCCTTCCAGAATTGATGCGTTGAATCTGAATTGGCCTGGATCTCGCCTTCTTCGATGACATGTTTGGCAGAATCTAACCGGAAGCCATCTACACCGATATCCTCAAGCCAGAAACGAACTGCATCAAAAACCTCGGCTTTTACTTCCGGGTTTTTCATATTTAAATCTGGAGAGTATTCAGAATATGTGGAGTAGAGATAACTTCCATTAACGTAGGTCCAAACTGGTTGACCCCAGGATCCTGTGTAACCTGGATCGTGATCTTCCCAGATATACCAATCACGATAACTTGATCCGGGATTAAGTGAGTTTAGGAACCAGGGGTGCTGGTTGGATGTCTGCCCAATCATGAAATCAAGAATGACCCTTATACCCCTTTGGTGGGCTTCATCCAGAAGGAGTTGAAGATCTTCAAGTGTTCCAAGTTGTGGATTGACATCCTTAAAGTCAGTGATGTTATAACCATGATTTGTCGGGGATGGATAAATGGGCATCAGCCAGATTCCTGAAATGCCCAAATCTTGGGTCGTTTGAGGATCGCCGTCGTTCAAGTAGTCCAGTTTTTCAATCACTCCCTGAATATCCCCGATGCCATCTCCATCACTGTCAAAAAAGGATCGCACATAGATCTCATAAAATATACTGTCATTCCACCAGGCATATCCATCAGTTCCCTGCGGTAAGCCGATCACCGGACTGATTGATTCTACATCTCTGACCTGGTAGACAGGGGCTTCTATAAGTTCAGCCTCACCGAAAAATACATTTGCTGGGATCTCTATCTTGAAGTCATTAAGTCCCCCGGTGATCTGCCCAGATTTCACGCGTTCAACCACGACCCATACAGCTTCATCTAGGATTGAGATCTCCACTTCGGTTGCACCCAGGTCTCCTCTGCGAGTGCTCAAGACAACTGGCCGGCCGCTTTCCTGAGGCAAGAACGTGGCTTGCACGATCATCTCCACTGTTTCGCCATCCAGGGCCCTTTCTAAAGTTTGGTCAAGAGCCAGTTGAGTCTCGTTTATGTAAGCGTTACATTCTTCGCTGGAGGAGATTAAATCCAGATCAGACCAGGATGTGCCCGAAATCAGATGAAGTTCAGTCCAATCGGATGTTGTTGATAAACGGATCTGGACACGAGTTTCAACAGGTTCCGGAGTGAAAGCAGGCTGGGCTGTCTCAGTAGGAGAGGAAATAGTCAAGGCGGGTGTAGTTTCTGAAACAGGAGAAGTACAGCTTCCAACCAGAATGAGTGCTAAGCTTATCAATGTGACCTTAAATACAGATCTCATCACGTCCTCCTGTGGTTATTATTGAATCTCTGATTGATCAACGTATATGATTTATACAAATAACCAGATAATTGAAATCAAAAAGATGAGGATTCCCCAAACCCAAACCAGGTCTGACCTCAGGGGAGCAGGCCCTTTCCTGTCAACCTGATCGAATCCCACAAAATAGACCAAATCTCTTTTCTCCATTAATTCATCCAGGTTTTCTTCTATGCCAAGAGAAGCTAGCCAATCGCTAAAATGGGAATCACCACCGCTATCAAAGAGAGCCTGGGCGACAGCTCTGATCTCATTAATATCTTCAACGCGCCTGGCATAGGCTGAATAAATCCTGCCCCCTGACTGGACTGTAACCAGAGGATCATTTATGAAGTTCTTGACCCAATCAGAACGATGCCACCATCCTGAAATGGCGTAATCTTTCTGGTCATATCTTATATTGGACACCATGGTGTGCCGCGGCAGCTTACTTTTTCTTCCTATGGTTGTGATTACCATCATCCTTTTGCCATCCCTCGCTGGATGGCTGAGGAGGGAACCAAATCCCAATCTCCACAGGAGTAGAGGAAGTTTGTAGATGAACCGGTTAAGAGTTCTCTTGCTTGGGTATGCCATTGAACCTGGATGATCCTTATCTGACATATTGGCTTCCTTTATAAAGGAGGATGGGAAATGAATATATATTAATTATAGGGGAATAATTAGATCCTCAACCCGGTTTTGCGATTCTTCATTATTCTAGAGTGTGGGTTAAAGAGAAAAGGGATTGTTTGATACCAAACAATCCCTTTGCAGGTTTTCAATTTTTGTTGAGCTTCTTCTTATTCGAACAAGTCCTTGGCTTCGCGAAGACTGAATCCTATGCCTACCATCAAGGCGGCCAGACAGGCAACAGAGATGATGATAGCCACAGTCCGCATACTGCCGCCGCTTGCCGCAACGCTGATGACCAGGGGGGCAACCAGCAGGGAGACCAGGTTGACGACTTTAATCATCGGATTGATGGCTGGGCCAGCGGTATCCTTGAGCGGATCACCCACAGTATCACCGATAACGCCAGCTTTATGGCGCTCAGAGAACTTACCGGTATTGTTTGCTGGATCAGATGGTTCATCCTCGATCTGTTTCTTGGCGTTATCCCAGGCGCCGCCAGCATTAGCCATAAAGACTGCCAGCAGCTGACCGGTGACGATAATGCCTGCCAGGAAGCCGCCCAGAGCCCGAACGCCGATCAGGAAACCAACGATTATAGGCACAAGAATACCGAGCATGGCTACAACGATCAACTCTCGCTGAGCTGCAATGGTGCAGATGCGGACCACTACGTCATAAGCGGGTTTGACTGTGCCTTCCATCACTCCAGGGATCTTGAACTGTTTGCGTACCTCTTCGATAATCAATCCTGCTGCGCGCTCAACAGCTCGCAGGAGGATGGAGCTGAACAGGAATGGTAAAGCCCCGCCGATCAGCAAACCCACAAATACCATTGGATCTGCGATATTCAATCCCTCTACTTCGAGTCCTGTGACTTCGATAAAGGAAGCGAAAAGAGAAAGGGCTGCGATCACGGCGGACGCGATGGCAATACCCTTGGTGATGGCTTTGGTTGTGTTGCCCACGCTGTCCAGGGTGGCCAGGGTTCTCTGGCTTTCCGGATCTTCAAAATCTTCTTTGGACATTTCAGCGATACCGCCGGCATTATCTGCCAACGGTCCAAAGGCATCCATAGCCAGGTTGTTTCCCGTGTGAGAAAGCATGCCGATACCTGCCAGCGCAACGGAGTACATGATGAATATGAACTCATGTCCTGCTGGTGCGGGTTTAAAGCTGCTGATGATCAAACCAATGACGACCACACCTACTGCTGCGAAGATTCCATTTTCGATTTTCTTGGACTTGATGGCCAGGTAGATACCAGCGATCACTCCTATGACAATCGAAGCGATAATGATGATCGTTACCAGGGCAGCAGGAATGGTAACTGTGTAGATCCCGACCGAAAGCATGATACTGAGCACAATGATCATCACGGCCCATACAGTGCTTTCGTAACCAATTGCCAGACCGGCCAGGATGATAGTAGCTTCACCGGTTTTGGCTGATCTTACCAACCTGTTCACAGAGGGTGTTTCACGTTCAGTAAATAAGGCTGTGTATTTATTAAATCCAACAGCCAGCAAGATCCCGGCAGCTGTTGCGGCAAAGAGCCGCATATCATCGGCGTAATACACTGCCAGGAAGAAGAAAGACACTGTGGATATGATCGATGATAGATCGTAGGAGAGGTCCATAGACCGGAACGCATCTCCTTTTGTGGGCCACAAAGAAACAGCGTATGTTCCGATGATGCTGGAAAATACGCCGATGGCTCGAACCAGGAGTGGGAATACAATCCACTTAAGGCTCTGGGTGGGATCTAGCTTCATAACAGCCAATCCCAGGATCATTGCTGATACGATGGTAACCTCATAAGATTCAAAGACATCCTCAGCCATACCGGAAAAATCTCCCACATTATCGCCGACCAGGTCAGCGATCGCAGCAGCGTTGCGGGGGTCATCTTCGGGGATGCCGGCTTCGACTTTCCCAACCAGGTCAGCACCAACGTCAGCAGCCTTGGTGTAAATTCCGCCGCCGACTCGCATGAACATGGCCAAGAGCGTTCCACCGAATCCAAAGCCTAAAAGCACTTCAGGGGCATGTTCTCCATAAAGGAGGAAAATAACCGTCCCACCTAAAAGGCCCAGGCCATCAGCCAACATACCAGCGATGGTGCCGGAGCGGTAGGCCACGCGTAGTGCGCCCGCGAAAGAACCCATGCGGGCCTGGTTGGCCACGCGGACATTACCCCGGGTGCCAATCATCCGCAGGCCGATCTGGCCGATAGCTAGCGAACAGGCAGCTCCCAGAATGAGCGCCGCGCCGCGGCCGATGGATATTGCTAGAGGGGCATCAGCAAGGTGTGCTGTAAAGAACAGAACAATCGCGAGGACAAAGGCAAGGGGAATCACCACTTCCATTTGTTTATTCAAATATGCGATTGCTCCTGTCCGGATCGCCTCTGATACCTCCTGCATGCGTTCTGTGCCGGGATCTTCTCGCAGTACCTCGCGGGCAAGCATCCAGGCATAGATCAGTGCGGCAACGGCCGTGAGCAGGACGGCTCCAAGGCCGATCTGTTCAAAAAGGGTTGCCTGTCTTAGTGTTTCTAGTCCTCCCATCATGCCTCCTAATTAAGATGAATTGTTAACAAGTCAATTATCAGCAAAGGATTAACCAGTGCTATTGTTTTGAACATAGCTATTATGTTTTCCAATTTTGGTAGAAACTCCCGGAAAATATGTCCACATACAGGTCTTTGTTCCTGGCCTCGAGTGATGGGAGCGGCGATGATTTGGAATCACTCTTCAATAATAAAGATTGATGACAAATTTATGAGAATACTCAGTAATTATAATGATTGCCGGGAATTTGACAAGCAGAGATTGCCTAATAGCTGGTAAATCTTATAAATTTTTGGTTTTAGATAAGGGATTGATATGGTTTTCTAGTTACTTTACGTCTTTTTGAGGAGCAGATGGTATCAATCTGACAAAAAATCCAGGTTAATAACATCAGTCCACCTGGCAGCCAGATTGAAAAGAAATGCTTCCAATATCCCTAAAATGAAGCCAATCGCACTAAAGATGATCGGCATACCGATCAGCGCCAAGAATGCCAGCGCTGAACCCGGGTTCAACCTCCCTGTGCTGATTAGATCATAGATAGCTCCCCCAAATGAATAAAGGATTCCAGCCAGGCACCCAACCAATGCGAATAACACTGCCTGGAATTTCGCGAACTGGAGAATATGGATTTTGGTTATTGTCGTCATTCTAACTTCCTTATCGAAACATATAATAAATCTGCAACAGAGGAGGAAGCTATGGATGATGTGGGAATATTAAAGCTCTCATCCTTATAATGATCCCTTGCAGTTCTTAACTGGATATTCAGTATAGCATACTGATCTGAGCCTTTTTATCGGAATGATTTTGAGAGAAGTATGGAGTTTTCTTGCCAAATTAAAAGGAAACAGGCGATTTCTCACCTGTTTGATCATTGAGATTCTTACCTTCAATCTAGATCAATCCCAAATTCATCCCAGATCTCCTGCCAGCTGCGAGTCCTTAAACGGGCTAGCAGAGCAGCGGGATCCTGATCTACCATTTCTGACGTTTCCAGAGCGAGTAGAATATCTGAGAAAGCGTACCCATCACAATACAAGATCATAACTTCATCGTAAGTGATATTAAAATTCTCAGTCATACCTTCAGCAACTGGATGGGGGTTGACAGCAGAGCAATTCGTCTCCGGATTCTCTGTTGGTATTCCTTCAGGCGCATCGAGAGAATTTGACTCTGGTTTAGTGAGAGAATTGTTAGTACTCAGGGAATTATCTTGACACCCAACAGTAGTGATCAAGAGTAAGATTATTCCGATATAGACAAGTATCTTAGTTTTTCTATTCATATTTTCTTTATAGCATAGACACCTGGATGTGAGGTCCAGGTGTCTAAAGATTCTAATTACAAATTTGATAATCTAACTCCAAAATCTGGTTAGCAGGTTAATGGGATTATTTATTTTTCCCTTTCCCTTTCTGAGTTTGATACCATTCATAAGCCTGGCAGAGTAACTCACCTTCTTCACATTCTTGTGATTCTTCTCCATCCTTATTCTTTTTTCCCTTGGTATCACCCTCTTCTCCATCTTCTTCGCCTTGTTTGTCCTGAACTTGTCCAGGAGGTGTACCGTGATCTGGTTTGCCTTTTATTTCTAGTCCCTGCCAGATCTGACCCCAGCTGATGTTCTCAAATCCATCCAGGTATTGAGTGTAGTCTCCATCGGATATAGCTGCTGTCTGCATCGCCAGCATGATCTGACCCAGAGGGACCGGATTCTCACCACACAGGTAATTTTCGATGACGCTGTAATCTACGCCATAGGTGTCGGCTGCTTTCATTGCAACGGGATGAAATTGATCCTCTGCAGTGCAGTAGTATGATTCGAGCTCTCCATCCTGGAGTTTCACCTGGTCTCGAGCTCGCTCCTGGATTTTCAGTTCGGTCAGAACCAAGGCACCATCTTCGTTCAATGTCCCTTTGACTTCAATGATGTCTCCCAGGACAACGGCTTCGAAATCGAAGTTCTGTCCGACCTGGACCAGGTAGACTTCCGGGACACCTTCGTTGTCTACTTCGATCTCAAGAGTGAAATCTTCTGGATTGATGGACAGGATTGTGCCTACGAATTCCACCTCTTCACCTTCACTGGCAAAGGCGGCTCCAGTTGTAAGCACTGCCATTATTAAGGCTAAAAGAATTGTTCTGCCCAGTTTTTTTGCTTTCATGATGTACTCCTTTTTCTATCTAACACTGATATGTATGAATGTATTTTGATTCGATGATGATTTCTTATTTACCTGCCGGGCCCTGGCCGTTCCCATTACCAGGCATGCCTTCACCTTCTTGAGATCCAGGACCACCTTCACCTTGGCCGGGAGAGTCTGAATTGCCATTTCCGTGTTCTGGCTGATCAGAATTTTCAATTCGCATCTGCTGCTGGATACCCTGCGGTTCGTTGATGCCATTTTCCACTAACCGCAGTCGTGATTGGATCTCTTCCTGGGCTTTGACCAGTCCTGGCACACCCCCGCCGGGAGTCTGTTTCTGAAGTTTGGTCATCACTTGGTTCTGTAATTCCAGGGATTGCTGTACCTGCCTGAGGGCATTTTCAATATTGCCTTCGCCCATCTGGGATGCTTGCTGCATCATCTGCTGGGTATGTTTGCCAAGCCTGGCAAGTGCCTTTTCCGAAACAGGCCCCCCAGCTTCTACCTGGGCTTCAATTTCATCAAGCCGCCGGTTCGCAAATTGAGTAATAAGGTCCAGCTTGTCTTCCGGGTCATTTTCCAGACCCAGCTGAATATCTTCAGTGAGTGTTTTTACACCATATAGCAAGTCATCTGGGCCGCTGGCCTGCGCGGCATAGACTGTTCCACCAATACTTCCCAGGGCCAATGCCAGTACAGCTACGATCGAAGCCATTCGGAGAGCCCAGGAACGCCGCCGCCCTTTCTGTACAGGCTTTTGGATTTTTATCGGGCGGGGTTTCAGGGAGCGAACCTGCATCATGAAATTTTCCCTACCGGCATGTTGGGCCTGTAGGCCGCGATCAGGAATATCCTGCAGGTGTTCCAATTCTTTTTTCAGTATGGGGTTGATCTCTTTTTTATCCATCATTAATCCTTTGTTCAAAAATACTTGCTTTCTACCTCTTTTGACGCCAAAATCCAAGAAAGGATACGGTCTTAACAAAAAAAATCCCATCAATAGGGATCATTTTCTTTTAGAAATTATTAGCGTGAATTCCGAATTATTCTGGTATTTGAGGATGTTTATTCTCCAGCAAAATACGCTGCAAGGCTGCCAAACCGCGGTGCTGGAGAGCTTTGATCGAACCGAGGGATTTTTCCATTGCCTGGGCAATTTCCGGACCGCTCCAGCCTTCGAGGAATTTTAAGACGATCACCTGGCGCTGCTCTGGCGTGATCAGGCGTAAGGCACTTCTGACCCGTTCAGCGACCTGCATATCGGCCACAATCGATCCAGGATCTGTTCCTTCTTCGGGTGTTGTCTCTTCATCTAGCTCAAGAGTTGGGGGTGGTTCTCTTCGATAAGAATCTGTGATCAAATTGTGAGTGATCCTGTACAGGTAAGCCCGGAGATGCTCATCAGGTCCTCCACCTCTTTCCAGAGCTTTCAGGAAACGGCTGAAAGTTTCTGCAACCAGATCTTCAGCCATCTGGCTTTTACCGACTTGTTTGAATGCGTAGGCGTATAGGGCTCCGCTGAAAAGGTCATAAATCTCCGCCAGGGCTTGATGATCGTATTCTTTGGCCTTTTTTAGCAGCAGATCAGGATTTGGATGCATACTCACATCAGATTAGACGGAAATAGAGTGAAAAGGATACGCAATCTGGTTTTAAGATATCAGGATATCTTCTGCAGGGATGATTTCTCAAAGAACCTGGATTGATTGCCACCTGTCCTTTTCACGTCATACATGGCAGAGTCTGCTCGCCCGATCATATCCTCCAAATAATCAGCATTATTCTCAGGATAGGATGCGATGCCAATACTTGCGGTTAGTTCAATATCGAGGCTGGTACTGGAAATCGATTCCTGAATGATGTCCTGCAGCCTTTCACAAAAGGCTATCGCTTGTGCAGTGTCTGTATTGGGCAGGAAGAAAGTGAATTCATCACCGCCGTAGCGGCAGGCCAGATCACTTTCACGTAAAGTATCCAGGATCGCCAGCCCCAGCGTTTCCAGGGTTTGATCTCCTGTTTGGTGGCCAAACTGGTCATTGATCTCTTTAAAGTTGTCCAGGTCTGCTATGATCAGCGAGTAAGTCAGGTTATCACGTTGCGCGATCTTATGAAAATAGTTTACCCTCTCGTTAAATTCCCGCCTGGTCAGGAGGCCGGTCAGGGAGTCATAGGTTGCCCGAACCCGCATTTCTTCTTCAAGTCGATCAACTTCCAGAAATAGCTTTACCATATAGAAACTCATCAAAGGTGTGATAGTCAAGGAGATTAATATGGAGATGATCAGCCCGGCTGTTAAATTTAGCTTGAAATCCAGTTTCATAAGAAAGATACTGACTAAAAAGGTGGCAGCTACAGAAAAGCCAACGGATAAAAAAGTGATGATTATTACGGATCTCGTTAGACCTAGTTTACGGATGAATTGGCGCATAAATGACCTGAGGATAGGTAATAAAACATATAGATTTTCCCATGTACTATTATTCAACCATATTTACTGGGTTTATCTGTTTACAATCTTGTCATTTATTGCAGTATCAGATTTTAACTTGATCTTTATTTACTTTGAAAAGGTAGCAGTAGTACACCAGACTTGCGCTGCCTAATCCTCCCCCGATACCGATGTATAGGATTCCCAGCAAAGGTTTAGGTATGGGTGTGTACTTTCTGAGAGTTATCCCCAAGCCTATCATGAATAATATCAACGGGTAGCTGTGCCATTCCTGGAAGGCAAATAAGCAAGGTTTTTTTTCTGTTAGGGAAATGATCCTGAGGCTGTTTTTTTTGGCCAATCTTGAAAATCCAAACTGGAAGATAAGGTAAGCCAGGCCAATACCTGGAAGCCAGTAGATCCAGGGAGCCTTTACGGTAGGCGTGAAGACCCAATCGAGTGCCAGTGATATTAAGAAAATTCCCACACCGGTCCACAACAGCCCTGCAGTGAGCAGAAGCCAATTTTTCGGTACGCCAGGTTTGAATTTCTTTAGCCATTCCATAATTGCTATTTATACCACTGTATTCACGATGTATATCGTGGCAGATCTGCTAGGAGTAATACCCTGCAGGATGGGGTCATCAATACCAGGGTATCTGTACTATCCAGAAATTCTAGATATACTTACTTGAAGTTGCCTGATCCATCATCCAAAGGAAATAGAAAATGAGATTCAACAGAGAGCTTTTCGACTTCTTCAGAGATTTGAAAGCAAACAACAATCGGCCCTGGTTCCAGGAAAACAAACACCGCTATGAGAAGGATGTGAAAGATCCTTCATTGGCATTTATCGCTTCCTTTGCTGAACGGGCGCCGGAGATCAGCAGCTCGATCATGGCTGTTCCCCGGATTACAGGGGGCTCAATGTTCCGGATTTACAGGGATATGCGATTCAGCAAGGATAAAACTCCCTATAAATCAGGGGCAGGGATCCATTTCCGTCACAAACGCGGAAAGGATGTTCACGCCCCAGGTTATTATCTACACCTTGAACCAGGAGATGTGTTCGCGGGTTGTGGGATCTGGAAACCGAATACAGAAACAGTCACCAGAATCCGCAGGAAGATCGCTGAACATCCAGACCAATGGCAGGGGATCATTCAGAACATCAAGTTTGCCAAAACCTTCACTCTGGGTGGAGATTCATTAAAAAGGCCCCCCAAAGGATTCGATCCAGATCATCTCTTGATCGAGGATCTTAAAAGGAAGGATTACCTGGCGTCGATTGTCCTCAATGAGAAGATCGTATGTGAGCCTGATTTTCTAGACTATTATGTTGAGTTGTGTAAGACAGCTGCCCCGTTCATGGAATTCTTGACAAGAGCAGTTGGTTTGGATTGGTAAATATCATCAAAGAAATCGGAAGTCTTGAAGCGGTTCCATACAAAATATGATCGCCAAAAGACTTCCGATCTCTATGTTCTCGTCCTACCCTATCAGCTCCTTCAGCTTCTTCTGTGATTCCTCTTCTACTTCCGCGTGGATGCTTTTCCCATGGGAATCCATAGTCACCACGACCGGGAAATTTTTGACCTTTAGGACCCAGATCGCTTCAGGAACCCCAAAATCCAGTTTGTGGACTTCGACAACTTCTTCTACAGATTCGGCTATCAAGGTCGCTGCACCGCCGATGGCATGGAAATAGACTGCTGGAACATCCTGGCAAGCTTGGAGAGTATTTGCGCCCATACCGCCTTTGCCAATCACACCCCGCATATCAAAGTGGTGCATGACCTCACTCTGATAGGGCTCCTCCCGGATGCTTGTGGTAGGTCCAGCGGCCACGAATTTATAGTCGCCAGTATCTATTCCCGCCACAACTGGGCCGCAGTGATAAATTACGCTTTCTTTAAATACAGTCTTGATCTTTTCATAGACTTCAAGGTCATCACCCTGGGGTTCACGGGTTTTGCGAATGAAGGTGTCAATCATCCATTTGTGGACGGCGTCCCTGCCGGTTGCCAGGATCCCTGTCAGAGCAACAGTATCTCCCGTGTTCAGTTCCCGGATATCCTCAGCCGAGATAGGTATAGTAAGTTCTTTCATGGATCAATCCTCCAGGTATTTTGATACCAGCAAATCAAGTTTTTTTCGGGTGGATTCAGGTATGACGACAGGATTTGTGATCAATGCACTTTTCAAAGCGTATTGGCAGCCGCAGTTGCGCTCCCCTTCAGGGGGGTTTTGAGCAAAACAGGCCAGAGCGTCCTTGATGTATTCGGTGTTCTTTGAAATGATCTTCATGACCATTTCAACAGAGACATCTTCTTCACGGGAATGCCAAACATCATAATCAGTGATGTGGGCGATAGAAGCGTAGCATAACTCAGCTTCCCTGGCCAGAAAAGCTTCTGGCGCGCTGGTCATGCCAACTATGGACATACCCCAGCTTCTGAATGTGTTGGATTCTGCTCTGGTAGAGAATCGGGGGCCTTCAATCACCGCGATCGTGCCGTTATCATGCACGGTGGCATCGCTATCTTTGAATGCTTCCAGCAAATGCGAGGAAAGATCCGGGCAGAAAGGATCTCCTACACCAATATGGGCGACAAATCCATCTTCAAAGAAAGTGTTCTTCCTGTATTTGGTCATGTCCAGGATCTGATCCGGGATCACAAGATCGCCAGGTTGATAATCTTCCCGCAGGGATCCACAGGCATTCACGCTGATGACCCTTTCCACACCCAGGGATTTCAGCGCGTAAATATTGGCCCGATAATTGACTTCACTGGGGCTGATGGAATGACCGGTTCCGTGCCTGGCTAGAAAGAATATTCGCTGATCGTTAATCTCCCCCTCGACGATCAGGCCGCTGGGTTTCCCGAAAGGTGTATTTACTGCGTGTTCTTTGGTCTTTGATAATCCCGGAATTTGATAGATTCCAGATCCACCGATTACCGCCAACAGGTTTTTTTTTGCCATATTTCACCGCTGATTCACTCTACTATATGACTGTACTGGTGATTATAGAAGATGGGTACTCTTTCCACAAGATTGACATTTATCACCCTCTAATATTCCTGGGAATCCTGTCTTTGAAAATTTCATATTATGGGGGTACTGAAAAAAAGTCCAGAATTATGTATACTAAAAGAGATCATGATTAATTCACTTGCTGGCTTTGAAGAACAATCTCATACTGCTGATCTGGAAATTAAGGTCTGGGGTGAGGATCTCCCATCCCTCTTTACAGCTGCTGCGGACGGTATGTTCCATCTCTCTGGCATAGAGGATTATGAAAAGGGCTTCTCTGCAGTCAAGGAATCAATTTCCCTGGATGCGATGGATTATGAAGGGCTTTTAATTCTTTTTCTGGAGGAATTACTGTACAGATTGACAGAGGACTATATGATGTTCGCTATAGATAGTATGTCAGTCAGCACAGATTTCTCTCTCAAAGCCAAACTGAAAGGCACCCAGATCAGGTCTTATCAGCGAGACATCAAAGCAGTAACCTACCACCGGCTGAATATCCAGGAAACTGATCAGGGTTATGAGGTGAATATTATCTTTGATATCTGATTTAATCGTTTTTAAGGGTAGTTCTGCATGATTTCCAAAACCGATCTTATAAAGATCTCAGCGTATGAGTGGGAAATTCCGGCTTCTTATCGGCCAGATATGCGCGTCCCTGTACGAATCTTTGCGTCAGAGGAGATTTTGAAGGACGTTACCCGTGATAAATCATTGGAACAGGCAGTTAATGCCTGTTCACTGCCCGGGTTGGTGGGGTCTGTGAAGGTCATGCCGGATATGCATCAAGGCTATGGTTTCCCGATCGGAGGTGTCGCGGCGACTCGCTATCCGGAAGGGGTAATCTCACCAGGTGGGATAGGCTACGATATCAACTGCGGAGTGCGCTTGTTAGGCAGCCAAATAACATATGAAGAAGGGGAAAAGTATCTTGGTGAGTTGTCAACCGCTTTGAACCAGACCTGTCCCAGTGGTGTAGGGACAGGCGGGCACCACCGCTTTTCAACGCGTGAAATCGATGAAGTTTGCCGAAAAGGATCGAGTTGGGCCAGAGAAAAAGGTTTTGCGACTGAACAAGATCTAAGACGAACAGAAGATAGGGGTCGGCTGCAGGGGGCAGACCCAAGGTTCCTCAGCCCCAGGGCTTTAAAGAGGGGCACAGACCAGGTCGGGTCGCTAGGCGCGGGAAATCATTTTATCGAGATAGACCTGGTATCAAAAGTTTACGATGATAGAGCTGCCAGGGCGATGGGCTTGAGTGAAGGGTATCTGGCACTCCAGATCCACTGCGGCTCTCGTGGATTGGGCCATCAGGTTTGCTCAGATTATGTGAAGAGCATGCAGGGCGCGGTTACAAAATATGGTATCGTTCTTCCCGACAGAGGGTTGGTATGTGCACCAATGGACAGCCCAGAAGGAGAAGCTTATTTGGCAGCCATGGCCTGCGCGGCAAATTACGCATTTGCCAATCGCCAGGTATTAAGCCATTATGCCAGGGAGGCATTTGAGAGCGTACTGGCTGGCAGGATCAAAGATTGGCATTTGCATCTGGTTTATGATGTCGCCCATAATATTGGCAAACTTGAGTCGCATGATATCGATGGCAAATCATTGACGGTCTGTGTGCATCGCAAGGGAGCCACACGGGCTTTTGGGCCTGGATCTCAGGAACTACCTTCGGAATATGCAATGATCGGACAGCCTGTTCTGGTACCAGGCAGTATGGGAACATCATCCTGGGTTTTGAGAGGCACGACAGCAGCCATGGCCCGATCATTTGGATCCAGCTGCCATGGAGCGGGCAGGGTCATGAGCCGCTCCCAGGCAAAAAAAGCGATCTGGGGTGAGGATCTGTTGAAGGAGCTGAAGAGAGCTGGAATAATGGTCCAGGCTGGTTCTATGGCCGGCCTGGCGGAAGAAGCCCCGGCGGCCTATAAAGATGTAGATGCAGTTGTGGAAACAGTGGTTGGCGCTGGTTTAACCGATAAGGTTGCTCAGCTCAAACCCCTGGTTGTGATCAAAGGTTGATCTCTAACTGATATCTGTGACTTTGGCCCTGGTGATATCGATCAGGTCACGGGATGAAAGTCGGATATTGACCCCCAGTTCTCCTCCCGAAACGTGTACTTCTTCCTGATCCTGAACTGATTGGTGGATTACGATCTCAAATCCGCGATTGATCAAAGCCAGAGGAGAGATGCCCCCGGCCTGCAGCCTGGTGATCTGCTCAGCTTCCCTCTGGGTGGCGGGAGATACTTTCTTTTCTCCGATGGCCCTGGCCATCTTCTTCAAATCGACTTCTACATTTCCCGGAACAACGGCCAGGATCGGTTTACCCGGTCCTTTGCGGAGGATAACGATGCTCTTAAAGATGATCTCAGGTGGAGCATTCAAGTACCGCGCGGTTTCCTCTCCTCCCATTTTTTCGAGTGGAAGATCGAAGGTAGTATGGGGAATTTTCCGGCTGTCCAGGAAGCGGGTCACATTATTTACTGCCATAATTCCATCCCTGATTCTATTGAATAGTATTCTATCAGACCGAACCGGTCGCGATCAAAAAGGAAATATGATAAGCTATCTGTAGACCAGAAATTATTTGAGGTGAGAATGAAAGAATACCTGGACTTAATGCAGCATATTCTTGATCACGGTGTAGAAAAAGGGGATCGAACCGGAACTGGGACTAAAGCGGTTTTTGGGTATCAAATGCGCTTTGATCTCAGCCAGGGGTTTCCACTGCTGACAACCAAGAAGCTCCATTTAAAGTCCATTATCTATGAGTTATTGTGGTTTTTGAAAGGTGAGACCAATATTCAATATCTTAAAAAGCACGGCGTCCGGATCTGGGATGAATGGGCAGATGAGAATGGAGAACTGGGTCCCGTTTATGGCTTTCAATGGCGATTTTGGCAGGATCCCGATGGGGGAGTGGTGGACCAGATCGCTCAGGCAGTAGAGCAGATCAAAATCAATCCTAACTCGCGCAGGATCCTGGTCAGCGCCTGGAATGTGGGTCAGATCGAGAAAATGGCCCTGCCACCCTGTCATTTGCTCTTTCAGTTTTATGTCGCTGAAGGAAGATTATCCTGCCAGCTTTACCAGCGATCGGCTGATGTCTTCCTGGGCGTTCCATTCAATATTGCATCATATGCGCTGCTGACGATGATGATGGCCCAGGTTTGTGGACTAAAGCCAGGAGACTTTGTGCATACGCTGGGTGATACCCACCTTTATCAGGATCACTTCGAGAAAGCTGAACTGCAGCTAAAGCGCCAACCCTTTCCACTGCCGGTAATGAAAATAAATCCTGATGTGGATTCCTTATTCGATTTTGTGTATGAGGATTTCCAACTGGATAATTACCAGGCCCATCCTCATATCAAGGCCAAGGTTTCTGTATGATCGTATCCCTGATCGTCGCCACGGATGAAAATGGAGGGATTGGCTTTGATAACCAAATTCCCTGGCACCTGCCTGCTGACCTGGCCAGATTCAAGAAATTGACCATGGGGCATTACCTTATCGCCGGCCGGAAAACATATGAATCGATTGGGGGAGCACTGCCTGGCAGGCATATGATCGTCCTGACTCGAAATCCTGAGTTCAATGCCCCGGATTGTTTTCTCTCGGAGAGTTTAGCGGATGCTTTTGACCTAGCAGAAGAAAATGGCGAGAAGGAAGTATTTATTATTGGGGGAGCTGAGATTTACCGGGAAGCTTTACCGTTGGCAGATAGACTATACCTGACTGTGGTTCATACTGAAACAGAAGCGGATACTTTTTTCCCGGAGATCGCAGAAGAGGCCTGGACTGAGGTCTGCTCCCAGGAGTTTTCAGAGGATGAGAAGAACACTCTGGCGACTACGTTTATACACCTCGTTCGTAGATAACAAATTCCCTTCAGTATTATCATTCTGAGATTGACTCCGAGAGGAATCGAGGAGGAAAACGAAGAAACCATATTCATTTCGATGCAAAAGAGACATGGGACAAGACATGTTTCTGCTCAGCGATGGTTTGATGGATCCTTCACCCTTGCCCTTGAAAGCCTGGGCTCAGGTTCAGGATGACAGGACCTGCATACCTGCTGGAGAATGGAGTGGATTATCAATCATTCCCCGCCAGTAGATTGATCTTCTCCCAGGGTTTCATATCCGTTTTTAGGGCCAATAGTTCCCGGAGTTCAAATATTTGATCACGCAATCCGGCAGCGGTTTCGAACTCCAGGTTCTCTGCAGCCACCAACATTTGTTTTTCCAGTTCCTCTATGATCTCCTTCAACTCCGGTGCTGGGATGCCTTCCAGACCGCCCTGATAATCAGCGCCTTCTTCCTTGATCGCGCCAACTTTCACCCTGTCTGTGATATCGGAGATGGTTTTTTTGATGCTTTCCGGCTCTATGCCGTGTTGCTTGTTATACTCAGTCTGTTTCTGACGCCGCCGATCAGTTTCATCCAGGGCAGTTTGCATGGCGGGTGTGGTTTTATCAGCATACATGATCACTGTGCCCTGAACGTGGCGGGCAGCTCGCCCGATGGTCTGGATCAAAGCTGTATCAGAACGCAAAAATCCAGCTTTATCTGCATCCAGGATCGCTACCAGGGATACTTCTGGCAAATCAAGGCCTTCCCGGAGCAGGTTAATTCCGACTACTACATCGTAAATCCCCATCCGCAGATCGCGCAGGATGCCGACTCTTTCAAGGGTGTCGATCTCCGAGTGCAGATAATGGACTTTGATGCCGCTGTCTTCCAAATATTTTGATAGATCCTCAGCCATGCGCTTGGTGAGTGTTGTTACCAGAACTCGCTCATTACGCTCTGTGCGCTGATAGATTTCTCCGATCAGGTCATCTACCTGTCCTTCAATTGGACGGACAATTACCTTGGGGTCGATCAATCCGGTGGGTCTGATCACTTGATCAACTACTTTTTTCACTTTATTCAATTCGTATGGACCAGGAGTGGCAGAGGTGTAAATGGTATAGCCCATTTTGCCTTCAAATTCCTCGAATTTTAATGGTCGGTTATCCAAAGCGGAAGGCAGCCTGAAACCATATTCCACAAGAGTAGCTTTCCTGGATCGGTCGCCGTTGAACATGCCCCGGATTTGAGGTACTGTCATATGGGATTCATCCAGGATCAGCAGGTAATCCTGAGGGAGGTAATCCATCATCGTCCAGGGTGGTGAGTTGATTGGGCGTTGATCAAGATGGCGTGAATAATTCTCAATGCCGGAACAGTACCCAATCTCACGCAGCATCTCAAGGTCGTATTTGCAGCGTTGTTCGATTCTTTGTGCCTCAAGTAATTTTCCGTGCTTGTTGAAAGTGATGACCTGCTCATTGAGCTCATCTTCAATATCTGCGATTGCCTGCCGGAGCTTCTCTTCATCAGTGATGAAATGTTTGGCGGGGAAGATATTCACTTCCTGGATCTCTTCCAGAAGCTCTGCCGTCACCCGATCGATCCGGGTGATGCGCTCAACTTCATCCCCGAAAAATGAGATCCGGTAGATGAATTGATCATCGTAGGCAGGGGCGATCTCCAATGTATCTCCCCTGACCCGAAAAGTCCCGGGTTTTAGATCAATGTCATTCCTGCTGTATTGGCCTTCGATCAGCTGGCGGAGCAGGGCGTTTCTGCGATATACAGATCCCACTTTGAGGTCGATGACAACTTTTCCGTATGCTTCGGGATTGCCGAGGCCGTATATGCAGGATACCGAGGCGATGATGATGACATCCTTGCGGGACATCAGAGCCGTGGTGGCCGCCAAGCGCAGCCGGTCAATTTCTTCGTTAATATCCGTTTCTTTTTCAATAAAGAGGTCATGATGCGGCACGTAGGCTTCTGGTTGGTAGTAGTCATAATAACTGACGAAATATTCCACCGCATTTTCCGGGAAAAAAGACTTGAATTCAGCGTATAGCTGAGCCGCCAGGGTCTTGTTGTGGGCTATTATCAGGGCAGGGAGCTGCGTTTCCTGGATCACATTAGCGATAGTATATGTCTTCCCTGTTCCAGTAGCGCCTAGCAGTACCTGGTCCTGTTCCGCATCCTTGATACCTTGAAGGAGTTTCTTAATAGCCTGTGGCTGATCCCCCATGGGCTGAAATGGCGCCTGTAAATTGAATTCCATACACCCTCACTCACATATATAGATGGGATTGCTGAATATCCAGGCTCTCTTGCGTCCAAGGAAAGGGCGATAGACCTCAACTCTGTAAACGCCTGGCTGTTTTGCTGAATAAGAACAAACTTTTTTATTTTGCCATTCCTTTATTGGCTGGCCATTTCTTATTAAAATACAATCTGCAGTTTCGGGTAGGGTGATTTGAAGGGTGATACCGTCACCAGCTGGGATCTTATCACCCATGACCGCGCTAACGTCAATTCCTGTTCCGCTGAATCTGAATCCTCTAGTAGAGCCAGCCAGATCATATCCAATAAAAGCATGGCCCTGGCGCAGCGCGTCATAGATCAGGGCACTGTCGGTTTCCAGATCTCCAGAGAGCTTTTCCGGAAGAAGTAAATGAGTGTTGACACTCTCGAAATGATACTGATATGGGAATACAGTGCGTTTGATAGGGCCCAGACTAGCATGCATGGCGTGTGCGTCCGACCCGCCGACAGCGACGATCCTTTTACCCCCTCCAGTTAATCTGTCCCAGATCATAAGTGTTTCTGGAATGGGGCCGCGAGCGATCCTGGCCGGGTTGAAGGCATACCAGAGCGCTGCGGGAATTCCATTGAGCTTGGTCTTGAATTCTGAGAATCCATTCCATAATTCAATACCTGTAAAACCCGTTACATCCCATTTGTCCCAGGAAAAGTCTCCCTGGTTGAATTTCGGTGCTGCCGGATCGATGGGGTGGGCGAGAAATGATAACCCTTCAGCTTGGGCGATTTCCGTGATCAATCTCTGAGTGTCTGAGGCCAGATCCGCCAGTTCTCGATCTACGCCGAAGACCAGCAGGTGATTGTTCCTTTGTTCTGTGTCATTGTCGTGGATTTCTTCTCCGACTAAAACGAGGACAGATTTCTCACCCCTGGCAAAATAGCCTTCTTGGTCCTTAACGAGTATATTATGGTCAGTAACGATCACTGCCTCTATGCCTGCTTTGATTGCTGCCTCGGCAATATCTTGGTGGGTTCCCGTGCCGTCTGAATGGCGAGTGTGCATATGAAGATTAATTGCGATCTCTATCATAATAAGGTCCGTTTTGAATAATTTATTTTCTGGGGCGTAGTGGTCCTGAGAGGAACTTCTTGACGTTCTTCATGTAGAGAAGGTATAATCGCCCTGCTTGTTATCAGAACACCAGTTTTAATATGAATAGATTGGTGGAAATGAGTATCAATATCCCGTTTTCTACTGATCTGGGAGGTATTTGTGTCAACATATTTGAATATAGGATTAATTATCACCTCTGTTGCCCTGATTGCCAGTGTAATCCTTCAGAGTAAGGGAGCAGGACTGGGTGGTTTGACCGGCGGCGATGCTGGTGGTGTTTTCTCTGCTCGTCGTGGTATTGAAAAGACTTTATTCCGGGTAACTATCGGACTCAGTGTCTTGTTTTTTGGATTGGCAATTGCCTCAGTAATTGTAACAGTTTAATATGAAGACTGGCTTGATTTAGAATGCCGTTCAATGCCAAAGAATCGCCGGAAAATGTGGAAACCCATATTTTCCGGCTAGGTTTAACGCCAAGGGGGGAGTAGGCTTTTACTACAGCAGGAAAATGCCCATGAAATTAATCAAAAAACTTCGCTGGCAGATTTTAATTATCGTCCTGGCTTTAGTTGTCATTGGTTTTGTGTTGTGGGGACAGCAAGCAGAACCTGTCCTCGTTGAAGCGCCAGAGCCAACCAGCGGTGGAATCTACACTGAGGGTATTGTGGGTTCCTTGATGCGTCTAAATCCGCTCCTGGCTGTATTCAATCCCCCAGATCAGGACCCAAGCAGTCTGATCTATAGTGGATTGATCCAGTTTGACAGCACCGGTCTTCCTCAGCCGGATCTTTCCGACTTTTGGGGAATCTCAAGGGATGGGGATGTTTACAACTTTTCGCTTCGGCCTGATGTGTTCTGGCATGATGGGCAACCCGTTACTAGCGAAGATGTGCTGTTTACTGTGAATCTGTTAAAAGATCCTGATTTCCCTGTGCCAGAAGATTTGGCCCTTTTCTGGGAGGAAATTGAAGTGGTTGCCCTGGATGATATGACTATCCAGTTCAGACTTCCTGAAGCTTTCTCACCATTTCTGGATTATCTTGATTTCGGGATTCTGCCATCACACCTGTTGGCTGATCTGTCGGTTCCGGAAATTGTTGATGCGCCTTTCAACCTACAACCCGTCGGTACAGGCCCATTCCAATTTGAAAACTTGATCATTGAAGATGATCAGATCACAGGTGTAGTATTAAAGAAGAATGGCGAATATTATGGTGAAGAAGCCTTTTTAGATCAGGTTGCTTTTCTATATTATCCTGATTCACAATCTGTTTGGGATGCTTACGTGGCAGGGGAAATCCAGGGTATAGGAGAAATCCCCGTAGAAATTTTGGTAGAAGCGCTGGCTGATGAAAATTTGAGACTTTACACCAGTCGTTTGCCAGAGATGTCCTTGATCCTATTGAATCTGGACAACCCGGAAACCCCCTATTTGCAGGATGTAGATATGAGGAAAGCCTTGCTGCATGGTATCAACCGACAGTATATGGTCGATCATATCAATCAGGGCCAGGCTATAATCGCGGATGGCCCGATTTTCCCAAAGACCTGGGCTTATTATGATAATATTCCCCGCTACGAATTCGATCCGGAAGAAGCAGTTGAGATCATACGCAGCCTTGGTTATACATTTCCCGGTGAAGGTGGACTTGCCAGGGAAAATGAAGATGGTGATCGCTTATCTGTGGAGTTGATCTATCCTGAAACTGGACTTCACACTCAGCTTGCTCAGGCCATTCAGGAAAATTGGACTGCACTGGGATATGAAGTGACCTTGTTGTCCCTACCTTACCAGGAAGTCCTGAATAGGTTGGATTACGGTGATTATGAGGCTGCCCTGGTAGACTTGAATCTCACAAGCATGCCGGATCCCGACCCTTATCCTTTCTGGCACCAAACCCAGGCTACCGGCGGCCAAAACTATTCCATGTGGAATGATCGTCGAGCAAGCGAATATCTGGAACAGGCTCGCATAATCCTGGATATAGGTGAAAGAGCAAGATTATATAAGAACTTCCAGGTCAGGTTTCATGATCAATTACCGGCGCTGCCACTTTATTATCCGGTTTACACGTATGGAGTATCCTCTGAGGTTAAAGGTGTCAGGATAGGCCCGATCTTTGAGCCCGCCGATCGTCTGGAAACCATCCCGGATTGGTATTTCTTTGTTGAAGTACCTGGGGGCTTAGAACTGACTGAAGACCAACCAGCTGGAGAGTAAGCCTCCAGCTGATTTCCTGTTTTGGAGAATGGAAACGTGAGTAAAGAACATAAACAAAACGAAAAAGTTATGGATCAAATCTCTGAATTTTGGCATGCGCTCAAGGGCGCAGATGTGATCTCCCGGTTGGAAATAGACCGGGAGCAGGGTTTATCGAATGCCGAAGCAGCGAAACGAATTAATTCCTTTGGAAGCAATGAGCTAAAGGAAGCGCCGCCCACAAGTATCTGGGTGAAGATCTATGAGCAATTCGCTAATTTCCTGGTGATATTGTTGATTGTAGCAGCTGTGATATCTGCCGTGTTGGGTGACTGGGTGGAAGCCGCGGCTATTATGACGATCGTTCTCCTGAATGCTGCCCTTGGGGTGGTTCAGGAAAGCCGGGCTGAGGAGGCTCTGGCTGCCTTAAAGAAGATGGCGTCTCCAGATGCAAATGTGCTCCGTGAAGGGCACCGACAGGCGATTCCTGCCCGTGAGGTTGTTCCGGGAGATATTGTGTTCCTTGAAGCAGGTAATTACGTGCCAGCTGATGTGCGTTTGCTGGAAACAGTGAACTTGAGGATCGAGGAAGCTGCCCTGACAGGTGAATCTGTGGCGGTGACCAAAAATGCTCAGCTGGAATTGGAGGAAGACGCAGCTCTGGGAGATCGTAAGACCATGGCTTATACCGGAACAGTGGTTAGCTACGGCCGCGGTGTTGGTGTTGTTACCAACACAGGTATGTCCACCGAGATCGGACAAATTGCGACTTTGCTGCAGGCCGTTGAAGAGGGCGATACTCCTCTTCAAAAACGTTTGGACAGCTTCGGGCGAACATTGGGTTGGGTGTCCCTTGTGATCAGTGGGTTGATCTTTGTGCAGGGTATGTTCTCCGGAACACCGGCCCTGGATATGTTCATTATTGCTGTCAGCCTGGCAATTGCAGCTGTTCCGGAAGGGCTGCCGGCCGTAGTCACGATCACTCTCGCATTGGGTATGCAGGAAATGATCGCCCGTAATGCACTTGTACGAAAGCTTTCATCAGTGGAAACTTTGGGTTCAGCGACCATAATCTGTTCTGATAAGACAGGAACGCTAACCCAGAATGAAATGACTGTAACGAATATTGCTGTCGATGGTGAGTTCCTGGATATAACAGGAACGGGATATAGCCTTGAAGGTGATTTTCTCTGTGATGGAGAGGTAGTTAATTTAGCAGAGGATTATCCTGGTATCCGGACAGCATTGTGGATCGGCGCTTTGAATAATGATGCGATCCTGGAAACTGATTATGACGAAAAGGGAAAGAAAACTATCCGGATGGTGGGTGATCCAACTGAAGGAGCCCTGCTGGTAGCTGCTGCCAAAGGCGGCGCACTTCCAGCGCCTCTTTCGCAGGCTTATCCCCGTATTAAGGAAATTCCTTTTGATTCTGAACGCAAGCGTATGGTGACCGTGCATGCCATCAAGCAGCCTGAAGCTAGTGATGTGTCCCCATTCCTGGATCAGAAGCAGCAGGCCTGGTATGTAGTTGCTCAAAAAGGCGCCCCGGATGTTGTACTTGAACGCTGCACACATTATCAGAGCAGGGAAGATATTGCAGTCCCGTTGGATGATGAACAGCGGCGGCGCATCCTGGCAGCAAATGACCGGATGACATCACAGGCACTGCGAGTGCTCGGCGTGGCATACCGGGTTGTAAAAGAACTGGAATATCATCAGAATGGTGATTTGAGTGAAGAGATCGAAGAGAAGTTGATCTTTGTGGGTTTGCTGGGCATGATTGATCCTGCCAGGCCAGAAGTATTACCCGCGCTGGAAACAGCCCGCGGGGCAGGTATCCGGACAGCGATGATCACTGGAGATTACCCCAATACTGCCAAAGCCATCGCTCAGGAAATAGGTTTGCTTCAGGAAGGTCACCGGGTAATAACCGGAAAAGAACTGGATGAATTCTCTGATGAAGAATTGAAGGAAGCCGTGCTGGATACAGATGTGTTCGCCCGGGTTTCTCCTGAACATAAGGTTCGCATTGTGGATGCATTCAGGGCTAATAATGAAGTTGTTGCTATGACTGGGGATGGGGTCAATGATGCTCCATCAATCAAGAAAGCAGATATCGGCATCGCGATGGGAATAACTGGCACTGATGTGGCCAAAGAGACCGCTGATATGGTGCTGACCGATGATAACTACGCCAGCATTGTTTCTGCTGTAGAGCAGGGGAGAGTGATTTACAGTAATATCCGGAAATTTGTCTACTTCCTGCTGTCCTGCAATATCGCCGAGATTGCCACTATTTTCTTGGCCACCATGCTGGGATGGAAATCTCCCCTGAGTGCGATCCAGCTTCTGTGGCTGAACCTGATCACAGATGGCGCTCCGGCCCTGGCCCTTGGTTTGGAAAAAGGGGACCCGGATTTGATGGAACAGCCCCCCAGGGATCCAGAAGAGCCGATCCTGAACCGATTTATGCTTACCGGGATCAGCATCCAAACCGTGGCAATCACCGCGGTCACTCTGGGCGCATACTGGATTGGTTTGCGGTTTTATCCGGATATGGCTCCGACCATGGCTTTTGTTACTCTATCTTTCTCGGAATTGATGCGGGCCTTCACAGCTCGATCAGAACGGGTTCCGATCTTTAAGATTGGAGTATTCAAGAACAAGGTGATGAACTGGGCTATTCTCTCTTCCCTGGTATTGTTGTTGGCGGTTGTTTATCTGCCTTTCCTGCAGGGTATTTTTGATACAGTACCCTTGGGATGGACCCAGTGGGAGATCATTCTTCCCCTGTTATTGGGACCATCTGTCGCAGCGGAATTGACCAAGTTGATCTTCGCTAGGCGGAAAAAAGAATAATTAGAACAGTGAATTAGAAAAAATCCACCATGCATGGTGGATTTTTTTGTTAACTTGTGATCAAGGTTGAAATTTCCTTAATTTTATATTAGAAGATGGTTTTCAAATCGATCTGCGTGTAAAATGGGTATATTAACCGTTTTACATTTAAAGGCAGATATTTATGAGTTCAAAACAAGCTATTCAGGAACGTCGCCGAAAAAGGCAGCGTCAGAATAATGCAATTATTTGGATCATGGCCGCGGGTGTGATCCTGGTGATCGGGGCAATCGCCTATGCGATTATCTCCTCAAACCAGGTAATTGTCCCAGAGCAAAGAGCCTTTGATCAGCACAATCTAAGTGGATTGGGAGATCCAGATGCTCCAGTTGTAATTCATGAGTTCTCTGATTTTGGCTGCACTCACTGCGCTGATTTTGGATTAGAAACCAAAAAATTGCTTGAAAAAGAATTCATTGATACAGGAATAGTCTATTTGCAGTTTCACAGTGTGGGTGGTCTATTGGGATCAACCGCGACCCTTCAGGCTGCTGAAGCTGCCTACTGTGCGGGAGAGCAGCAGAGTTTTTGGCAGTTTCATGATCTTCTTTTTTCAAACCAGATCAGTCTATTCAGTAATAGGACAGGTGATAATTCCAAGAATTTGATTGAATTTGCTGATATCTTGGATTTGGATTTGGATCAATTTGAAACCTGCCTTTCCGAACGCACCTACCAGAGTGTTGCAGCTGACGATGAGAGATTAGCCCGGCAGAATGGAATTTCTGGTACACCCTCATTTTTGGTGAATGGGACATTGCTGCGCGGAAATCAGCCGATCGAAAATTTCCGACTGGCCATTGAAGAAGCGCTGGCAGAAAGTAGTAACTAGTATCTAAACGGAATCAAAAAGCCCTCTTTTTGAAGTGAATATCAAATCGAGGGTTTTTTTTATTCAATTTTTGTCAACCGGGTTTTATAGAAAATCCATACTCCCAGGAATCCAACGAAAATAGCAAGGAATCCCAAGGCTGCTGGCGGAGCTCCGTTAATGATACCCAATATAAGCGCCAGGATAGCGCCGGAAGCCCAGATGATCTTTAACCGCAGAAGCGCCTTGAAAGCCTCCCTGGGGGCGTTTCTGCTTAAGAGGGATTCTCCTCCTATCCCAAGCAGGGCGGCCCCTACCAGGCGCGGCATGACTGGATCAATGATTTCCCAGCCAAACAAGGGCAAAATTTGTTCAGGGAGAAATAATAATGGGATGGCAAACAGCATGTCCACGACAAAGTGGATCACAAACCACCTTTTCAATCCCCTGGGGGATTTTGAAATATTCTCCATATTACCTTTCTAAGGCGTGATGTGATCTTCAGGCCTGGGGCCTGGATCGTCCAATCCGCTTTCACTGAAAGGCAGCAGCACCCTGACATGCATGTCATGATCCACCGAGATCTGGCAGGACAACCGGAATTTCTCCTGGGATTTTTGGCTATCCAATTTGGCTTTTTCTGCTTCGGTCATGCTTTGTGGTTCTCCATCCAGGAATTCTACCCGACAGGTTGTGCAGCGGGCATATCCACCGCAGCGGTGGAGAGGTTCTCCCCCATGATCTTCAAGAGCATTTACCAGCCTGGTCCCTGCAGGAACTTCAAATTCCCCTACATTTTCTATTTTAAGTTTTGGCATGTCCTTCTCCTTTTATAAATTAAGTTTACCCTAACTAATTAAAACCAGACCTGCCACCCAGGAAAGTTGATCATCGGCAGGTAGATTCTGACCTTCGTTCAAATTTGTATCCCATCCACAGCTTTCTATCAAGCGGAACACATCCACTCCATAGCCAGACATGGATGGCCTGGCAAGCTCAGGGTGGCGGCAGAGGGCTCTTTGCTCGATTCGTTGGCAGTAGAGCTGATCCTGGCAAAATATTTCTTTACAGGACCCTCCGGCAAATCCTGTAGATCCTGGATACCCCAGTTCTTTTGCTCTCGATTCAACTCTGGCAACCAGTTCATGTAGAACTCTACCCACATCAAGTCTTTCCCAGGAAAGAAGCATCTGAGAAGGGACTATCATCCGTAAGACAATAGCCCGGTTGTGCGTTTTGATCAACTCCCGGAAGGCATCAGGGCCGCCCACATAAGGTGGGCAGCTGAACGACTGCCCATAATTTTCGCACATTGGCTCAATGCATTTCACTGCCAAGTGATCGTCCACTTTTATTTCAGCGGTGGATAGACTATGGGCTTCACTGGCCCCCAGTGAGAGAGCCAGCCGTGATAATTCCTCTAGATTCTCTTTCATCAGGTCCTGAAAACTAGGCGGAAATTCAATACTTAATTATCCGATTGTCTCCTTAAGGGTGATTCCCCGTTTATTATACTCATCTAGCAAATCTTCATAGAGATGGGGAATCTTGCCCAGGAATTCCGGTGGGCAAATGCCCTGATCGGTGATCATTCCTTTAAGGAATTGCCGGGCGACAATTGTGCAGGTGTACCCAGTAGTCCGGGCCATCGAAGTGATTCCGGTCTCTTCGTTAAATCGGTCAAGCAGATCATATTGATAGACAACTTGCTTGTCTCCCTCCATGCCTTTTAAGACTACCTGCATCACAGTCAGATCCTTTTCTCCCTCTTTCATCTGCCATTGATCGAAAAGCAGCCTTGAAGTCAGCGATAGGGGTATTACCTGCTTTCCATCAACTTCAACTGGATCAGAGTTGAAAAACCCGCTCTCTCTGAAAACCCGCATTAATTCTGCATGGCCAGGATAACGCAAAGTCTTTTCCTTCATGGTTGGGAAAGCCAGGGTGTGTGCCAGGGTTCGAAGGCCGTCTGTATTGAAGGCTTCCAGTGTTCCTGCACCTGGGAAATCCAATAACTCCACGCCAGACAAAGCTGGATAGATCACTTCCTGTCCATTTTCTACTAACCGGGCAGGCCGTGTATATTCCTCGATCACATCTGAGGGAGAAAATACAGCTTTATATTGGTAAGGCCATTCTGGAACTTCCGGCAGCCCGCCAACATAGCAATGATAATAAGAAGGTTCAGAAAGTTTTTCGGCAACATATCCGGCGATAATATTGCATAGGCCTGGTGCGACACCGCAGTCAACAATTGCCGTTACATTTTTGTCTTTTGCTAGTTCATCCAGACCAAAAGGATCTTCAGGGAAGAAGGAAATGTCTACCACATTCTTGCCAGCGGAGATGATCCTTTCCAGGGTTTGATAACCCATAAAGCCTGGGACAGCACAGATCACCAGATCAACATTTTCAGCCAGGGCTGCAATTATCTCGTTCTGTGATAGATCAGCCTGCCTTGTTTCAACTCCTGCAATTCCATCCAGTTTGTTTAGTGCGTTTTGATCGATATCCGCGGCGACCACTTCAAATTCATTATCTTTTGCCAGGTCCTTGATAATAGCGCTGCCAACAAGTCCAGCACCCAGAACTAATATTTTATTTCCCACAAGCCCATCCTTATTTTGAGATTGATGTAGATTGTCCTCGAGATTTTTCCAATCTGTAGAACTGATAGTTATTTTTCCCTTTCTGTTTTGCCTGATACATCGCGACGTCAGCTCTCTGAAGCAATATCGCAGGATCTGTTCCATGTTCCTGATAAAGACTGATACCAATGCTCAGCGTTATCTCGATTGACTCGCCATCCTTATAGTAGGGTTCTTTACTCATCTCAAGCACCTTTTTTGCTACAGTGACGGCTTGTTCCGGATCTGAGATCTGTTCAAGAATCATTATGAATTCATCCCCAGAAACTCGCGAAATTGTATCGCATTTTCGAGTTTGCTTCTGAATTCTTTTCGTGAATTCCTGTAATAGGTAATCCCCGGCGGCATGACCATAGGTATCATTTACATCTTTAAAATTATCCAGATCAATATATAAAACAGCTAGCTTATCACCATTCCTTTCCGCCTTCGCAATAGAATGGATAAGACGATCCTTCAATAGATTCCTGTTTGGAAGGTCAGTCAGGGAGTCGTGAGTAGCCGCATGCTGTAAATGCTGTTCAAATTTCTTTTGCTCACTGATATCACGGATAGTCGCTCCGTAGAGAGTGCCAGTGCTGGTTTTGATTGGAAAGGATGAGATCTGAACGTTTTTTCGGCTCCCATCCTTCGCTTGAATCTCAATATCTCTGGAAATCTCCTCTTCGACAAAACCACCTTCTTCTATGATCTGGAGACTCCTTTCCTTCAGGTGCTCCAGGAATCCCGGTGGTCTGTTTTCTTCTGGCACAATATCATACTGGAACTGCCAGATGGGTGTGTTGAGCATTTCCTTTTTTGAATAACCGAAGATCTTTTCCTGACTGGAACTCCATTCAATGATCTTGAGTTGCTCGTCAGCAACCAGGATGCCATCTGCTGATTGGTTGACAGTTGCCCGGAAGCGTTCTTCGCTTTCTAAAAGCAATTCTTCGGTCTTTTTCCGTTCAGTAATATCGCTGGAAAAAACACCGATCATATATCCAGCGTTCGTTTTGATTGGGTATTTTCTGATTTGAATAAAAAACCGGGAGCCGTCACTTTGCTGGATCTCCCTTTCTGTAAGTTGATTTAGCCAATATCCCGTCCCGGTGTTAAGTGCTTCTAAAACCTGAATTCGAAGCTGATCTTTTTCTGAAGGGACTTTTTGTGTATCAGGTCTCAAATCATAATAGATATCCCAGAAATATTTTCCACAGACATCCTCTTGTCTGTAGCCTGTGATCTTTACCTGGCTTTGGTTCCATTCGATGATTTTCCCCTCCTCATCCACAAGAACGATGCCATCGATCGAACTTTCAACGATACTGCGATATTTCTTGCTATTTCTCTCCTTCTCTTCTAACTCCGTTTTTAGTTTTCTTCGAAGATCGTTCACTCGTCCGATGACAATCCCGCCAAATAGTAATAAGAAAAATCCAAGATAACTTCTCTGGATAATGTCGGACCAATTGAGATTTCCAAACAAGTACAATAATATCCAGTTAATTACAGTGATAATAACTGCGGAACTCAGGCCACCAAGAAGCCCGGAATGCCAGGCAGTTAACAATACAGGAAAGCCAGAGAATGATAAAGCTACCGGACCCATACGTTGATATAACATGGGGAAAGAGAGAAGGTAGCCCAGCCAGGTTGCCACAATCAACAACAAACGAACCCGGTTTATAGTAGAAGATGTTTCTTCGGGGCGCAATCGATTGAATAGCTCTTGAATTCGATCCATAGTAATTAACTGAGTCCAGCATAAATGTGAGTAATAAAAATATTGAAATTTCTCCGAAACACTATTCGTTCAAATATTGGTTTCCACTGACATTGTATTATAAGAGGAATTGAATGATGGTGAGAATATCTAGACGATTAGCGATGTTACCCCTTCGTGTTTAAGTGAGTGTTCAGAAAACCCTCCAGCTGTGAATAGAAATCCTCCAGTGTGGAAATATGCTTGAAACTGTGGCCTTCCTCAGGATAGAGGCGATAAAGATAGGATACCTGATTTTTTTCTAACGCTGAAATAATCTGCTCAGCTTGATCCTGGGGAACGATCCGGTCTTTGCCGCCCTGGAAGACGGCAACAGGATCCTGGATATTATCCGCAAAAAAGACCGGTGACCGCTGAAGATAGAGCTCTGCTGCTTCTGGATAGGGGCCTATCAGCCAATCGGAGTAATGACGTTCAAATTTGGGAGGATTTTCCAGTAATGAGAGGTGGTTGACAATCCCGTAGAGAGCTACCCCGGCTTTGAAAACGCCAGGATACTTGACCAGGATTTGATAGACTGTCATACCACCGGAGCTGCTGCCCATGACGACCATTTTGCTCCGATCCACTAAACCTTGATCTGCAAGATGGATCGCTCCGCTCAAGCAATCGTCCACATCTGAAACGCCCCAATTTCCCTCTAGTGCCTGGCGGTATTCCCTCCCATACCCTGTGCTGCCGCGGTAATTAACTTCCAGAACCGCGTAGCCCCGGCTGGTGAAGTACTGGGTTCGGGTCTGGAAATCCACCCATTTCTGTCGGGTTGGACCGCTGTGAATGATCACTATCAACGGTGGATTTCCTTCCCCTGTATACAGAGGATTATGGGGTGAGTAAAAAAGACCGTGAGCTTCCTGTCCTTCCTGGCCTGTCCAGGAAATGGCTTCTGGAATTGAAAAGTTCTCTTTTCGCATATGAACAGGAGAAGAGTGCCGAATAATATTGGTTTTCCCTTCCAGATCCACTGTGATCAGGCGGGCAGGGAGGTTTGCTCCTGAAGCGACTATAACAAAACGCTCTCCATCAGGTGCGAGGGCAATATCCTCTAACCAGGTGTAATTCTCATCTAACCGGATCCTGGTTTCCTCTTTTTCAGTCAGGTCCAGGGACCAGAGAGAGCGGATACCTTCCTGGTTGCGAAGGAAGAAGATCTGGCTGCTGTCATGACTAAAAATATACGATTGCTGATCTTGCACCCATTCAGGCAGTCCATGTTCAGCATTGACGTTTGTCAGTTGTTGGTGTTCTTCTGTATCTAAACTGTAAAGATAGATCTGCCACCAACCATCCTGATCGGAAATATAAGCCAGAAAACGGCCGTCGGGCGAAAATTCTGGCTGCTGGACTGAGATACCTTCTCCGCCAGCGACCATAGATTGGGATACGAGTTTTGGGTCTGGATCTGATGTTCGATCCAACACGGCAATCCATAATGAACTGCTGTTCCAGGGCATATGAGGGTGATCCCAGCTGATCCAGGCAATACGCTTGCTGTCAGGATGCCAGCGGGGGTAATTGTAGAAATCTGCTCCGGAGATCAAGGTTTTAGCTGGATTTTGATCTGATAGCCCCTTGATATAGATAGAGTCAGTAGTACCATCTGAGTGCACAAATAAGGAATATCTCCCGCCAGGAGATATTCTGGGTGAGGCAGCGCTTATCAAGGAAGATGTAATTTGCTCGGTAGTTGTGTTTTCAAGATCAATTCGGTGCAGTTGATGAGATATCTTGTCAATAGCGAGCAGGGAATTACCAGCGATTGTATAGCCACCGCCGCCGTAGAGCAGTTCCCCACCAATATTCAGATCCTCGCTGACGGTGAGAATATCACTGCTGCCAAATTTCTTCATCTTGATCTCAGTCAATGCTGAAGATCTTTCCCGCCAGAGGATTGAGCCATTCATACTCCAGGTTGGTTCACTGATCTTTAGCATATTGGCGAATATTGAGGGAGTTATTTCAGATGGCCAATGGCCGAAGGTTTGGATCTTTTTCTTAGCCATAGTTTTTTTATCATACTATGATGAGCTCATTCTGTCCGCAGAGGTGAAAAGCTCATTCGGTGCAGGGGAGTGGCTCCGAACTTTCTGATAGCTTCCCTGTGAGCGGCGGTACCGTATCCCTTATTTCTTCCCAGATGATAGGCAGGATATTTCTCTGATATTGAGAACATCAAAGCGTCTCGATGAGTTTTGGCAAGTATGGAAGCTGCTGCAATTGAGATCGATCGGGCATCTCCTTTTACTAGCCTGGTTTGGGGAAGGGAGTTATTTGGTAAGGTAATATAATCGACCAGCAAATGTTGGGGTTTAATCTTAAGATCTTCAAGAGCTCGACTTACCGCCAGGCGAGTAGCCGGTACTATCCCGAAATGATCGATCTCCCTGTTGGATGCAAAGCCAACTCCCCAGGCCAGGCAATTTTCTTCGATGTTTAATTGTTCTCTTTCTCGCGCTTCTCTCGAGAGCTGCTTGGAATCCCTGATCGCAGTGAAATGAGCTGGAAGTTCCTCCATTTGAGCCAGGATCACGGCTGCGGCTGCAACCGGCCCCGCCAGACATCCTCTGCCAGCTTCGTCTATCCCGGCAATATTTAAGACGCCCTCTTTCCAGAGGGAGTGTTCAAAGCTTAGATCAGGGGCAGATGGGATAAGGGATGGATCAATTCTCCGGGTCATAAATACCCTGATTGGCGCTGCGGCGAATGGTCTGAATATCCATCAGCATTTTCAGCGCATCACGAACAGCATTGACTTTACTTTCCTGGTGAAAATACCAGGGAATGGGAATTTCCTCGATCACATAACCCCGCTGGCGAGCAATGTACAGCAATTCAATATCAAATGACCATCCTGGGAGGGTTTGGTGAGTGAACAGATCTTGAGCGGCCTGTCTGGAAAAACATTTAAAACCACATTGAGTATCATTCAGTCCGGGAAGGATCAATAACTGGATCAGCCAATTCATCAACCGACCGCCAAGATGGCGGAAATGAGGTTCGTTATATCGAACCGCTCCGGGAGCTTCCCTGGATGCGATTGCCAGGTCCACACCTTCCAATTGGGGCGGAAGAAATCTGTTCAGTTCATCGATCGGCATAGAAAGGTCAGCGTCGCACATGAAGGCGTACTCCCCCTGGGATTGGAGCATGCCGCAGCGGACTGCAGCGCCTTTGCCCGGTTTATCTTCGAATAAACCTCGCGTATTTGGAAACTTGGTGCAGAATTCCTGGATAACATCTTCTGTGCTGTCCGTGCTGTTGTTATTCACGATCAGGATTTCAGATGAATAGGATTGGGATGCAAGGAATGAGCCTACCTTGTTCAGGGTTTCCGGCAGGCGGGTCTCTTCATTATAGGCGGGTATGATGAGAGAAAGGAACACAAAGAATCGTTTTCCTACTAAACTGTGAACATGATCAGCATGATCAAGGCAATAAGGACGACGATCACACCGACTACAAGCAAAGCAACGACCACCCATTCCCTGGTGGTGAAGTTGATCTTGCGGGTGACCTTGCCGAGGCTTTCATCAACTTTGGCCATTGTCTCGTCCATTTCTGTTGGTTCCGGTTCTAATAATTCCGGTTCGACCTTCTTCTTGGTCTTATCAGGCAGGCGGGGATTAGTCAGTAATTTCACCGCCGATCGAAAATCCATATCACTGAAAACCGGTTTTGATATGGCTAGTTCCCTTGCGAAATTCCTGATGCCATCTGCCTGGATGACGCGCACCCGGGGGCGGATGGACTCTACGACTGTTTCGGGAGATACAAAAATCATCACACCGCGATCCATTGGCGCTGAAAAGTTGTGCTGTTTCAGATAACCTTCGACTGTTTTTTGGTACAGCCAGGTTTCCCGAATGAGGTTGGGCTGCGCCAGGCGGTATTCATCATCCCGGCCTAATTCTTCCCAGCGTTTTCCCTCTGCCCTGAAAAAGCCTTGCTGTGATTTTGGGTTGATGACCAGCAGCATGGCAGGTGTGAGCAAAACGATTGGGATGGGACGATTCACTTTAGGAATATTGACATCCCTGAGAAGAACACAATCGTTCCCAAGAACTGTCTCAAGGATTTCAACTAACTCCTCCTGACTTTTTCGATTCTGCTGCCAGGACCAACCATAGGTCAGGAGACCCTGGATGGTTTGAACGATATTCGATGAACCTGATTCGTCTTGAAATTTAGAAAGGTCTATTGTCCTCATAGCGGTCTACCAGGTAGTGGTTTTCTTAGATTATACCAGTCTCTTTTCCTCAGAAATTGAACTTAAATAATTGATAATTATTTTAAATTGAGTGGATAAATGCCTAGATCACATTTAAATAAAAAGTCGGGGTGGACGGACTTGAACCGTCGACCTCCGCGTCCCAAACGCGGCGCGCTTCCAACTGCGCCACACCCCGATGTCCTGATTATTAAGCTCAAAGCAGTATAATCTCTATACAGTCGATAGTCAAGGACTCCCGGTTATTGATGGATAAATAATGAATAATACCGACCTGGTTAGAATACATCATGCGCACTACAAGGAAGACATTCCTTTTTGGGCTTCCTGGGCAAAAATAAATCAACCGACCCTGGAAATTGGTTGCGGCCACGGCCGGGTGCTGATTCCACTTCTGGAACTGGGTCGAGAGGTTGTCGGTGTGGATATTAATCTGCAGGCTCTAGAGTCTTTGCGGGAGGAAATTGGAGAAAAAGAGAAGGATCTCCAGAAAAGGGCTCGGATCATTCACACGGATATTATCGATTTTCAGTCCGAGGATGAATTTGGGGCAGTGATCGTCCCCTGCAACACTTTCAGCACTTTTCTTCCAAAAGATCGCCAACGGATAATTATCAAGGCTTATGAACTCCTCCTGCCGGGCGGGGTGTTCGTGTTCAGTACACCTAATCCTGTTCAGGTGAAGTCCTTATTTGATGAGCTGAGAGAGAATCCAGAGCTGGCTGGATCAGATTTGGAAACGACTTTCCCTCATCCAGAAACAGGATACCCGGTTCAGGTCAGCAGCAGTCTGAGTGCCCGGGAGAAGAGCCTGGGATGGGATTGGATCTATGATCATCTCCATCCAGATGGACAGGTCGATCGATTCGTCCAATCTACAGAGCATTATCTGACTCCTGTTGATACATATCATCAAGAGTTGGTTAATGTTGGATTTAGTGAGATCTGTTCCATGGGGGATTTTGATAAGAGTGAATTTTCTGAAGAAACCCCATATTTAATCCTGACAGGGAAGAAACCAGATAATTGAAAACCAGATTCCTGGTACAAAGATGTGTTCAATCCCTGTTAATAATTCTTCTATAAAGCATTTGTCTTTCTCTAATGTTCCGTTTGTGATTTTCTTATATTGGGCATGTATCATCTATTCCAGATAACACATAAACTTACTTTCTGTTTATTGGAGGAGTGAAAAATGTCCATGTATATTAAACCTTATAACCGAATTCAGCGCCGACCTGTATATCGCTGGGACACAAGTGAACAAGAGATCCATGTTCCCCTGGACGTGACCGTAGAGGATGGTTCTTATGTGATCGATATGATCGTGCCAGGTCTTGAACCAGACGATGTAGACATTGAGATTGTTGAAAAAACAATTGTAATTTCCGGTGAGTTCAAGGCTGCCGAGGAAGATGTCAAATTCCTGCGCCGGGAACGCCCCAGTGGAAAGTTCCGCCGCGTTATTCGTCTCCCGAAACTGCTGAATATGGAGAAATCCGAAGCGAATCTGGAAAAAGGTATTCTTAACTTACGGGTGCCTGTCGCTGAAGAAGCTCTCCCGAAGACCATCAAGATCAAAGCGAAATAATCCATCCATATCTCTCCTAAGATTAGTGGATAAGAGGAGCTGGCTTTAGGCCAGCTCTTCTGCTATAGTGTAGTTAAATCAGACAAAGAATGAACTAGATACGCGAGGTATTATGGCAGAAGCCCAGGCCAAATCAGGAAAAATACGTGTCTCCAAGGCAGATATCTATTACGAGATCTCTGGAACAGGAACTCCTTTTGTGATGATCCATGCAGGGGTTGCAGACAGCCGGCAGTGGAATCATGAGTTCAAACATTTTTCCCAGGACTTTGAGGTTATCCGCTATGATATGCGTGGATATGGAAAGAGTGAACCGGCTGCCGAGAAATTCAGCCATCTGAATGACATTACAGAATTATTTCAAGAATTGCAGATCGATGTCCCAGTAATATTGATGGGATGTTCGATGGGGGGAGGATTGGCAATGGACTACACATTAGCAAACCCAGGACACGTTAAGGCATTGGTCATGGTTGGTTCCGGACCCAGCGGATTGGAGCTGGATGTGGAAGAGCCGGAAGAATTTGCAGATGCAGTGAAAGCTTTTGAAGATGGGGACCTGGATCGGGTTGCTGAAATTGAGACTCAGATCTGGTTTGATGGTATGGGACGAGCTTCCAATATGACCAACCAAGAGATGCGTCAGCTGGCTTATGAAATGAACAGGACTGCTTTAGGGCATGAAGTAATGGGAGAGGGTGAACGTCAATCTGACACGGATTCACCTGCCTACAATCGATTAGATGAAATCGATATCCCTGTACTGATCATTGTTGGGTCCCATGATCTACCCTATATGCATAAAGCGGCAGAATATATGAAGCAGGGTCTAAAATCAGCCAGGTTCGAGCTGATAGAAGACGCAGCCCATCTGCCTAATATGGACCAACCAGCCATATTCCAGGGTTTAGTGGATGATTTTCTAGATGATTTGAAGCTGTAAATATCTTTGTTAGATCCTTATTAAGTTTAAGTCTCTCCATCTAGAGAGGAATTGTAATCAGGTATAATACCCCTTGCGATTTTTAGAATCACCAAGGAGGTCAGTATGACCAATCAAAATGATATACCCCAGGAAGAATTGGAACAAAAAATAACTGAGGCAGAGTTAGAAGCCCAGATAGAAGAGGAAGCACCGGTAGAAGAGGAACTAGTAGAAGATGTGCCCGCTTCTGTTGAGACAGAGGCTCCAGTTAGCCCTGAGAAAGTGAAGAAAGAAACTCCATCCAAGGCGCGTATGATCTGGCGCAAGTTCCTGATCTGGATGGTAGTGATCGCTATTTCATTTGCGGGTGGTTTTTTCTTTGATACTATCTTCCGGTATCAGCCCCAGTCAATTGAATTGGCTGATGCAAAAAATAATGTCCAATCCCTGAAAGCTGAAGTCGAACGCCTCAGCCTGTTTGAGGAAGAAAATATCGCATTGAGTGAGCAGGTTCAGGAGATCACCATTCATATAACCTTGTTAAGCACCAAAGCAGCTGTCTCAGATGCTTCCCTGGCCATAGAACAGGATCGCACAGCAGATGCCAAATTGGCACTAGATTTAGTTGGTTCTACCCTGGAAACTCTAAAAGAAATGTTGAACGAAGATCAAGCAGAAGTGGTTGAGAATATGATCCAGCGCCATAACCTGATCATGATCGAACTTGAGGGTGATGGAGCTACTGTTCAAACTGATCTTGAGCTGCTTTCCAATAAGTTGAATACCCTTGAAGCTGCCTTATTTGCTTCCCCGTAAGAGAATAAGCTCCTTAATATAGCGATACGGTTTCCTTTTAGAAACCGTATCGTTTTTTTTAATACTCTCAGGCTGAGTTTATTCAGCTGTCGATAATGCTTCTGCGTCCGCTGCGGTTTCTGGCATGCCGTTCAATACCCAGGTTTCAAAGATCGAGATGTATTCATCTTTCATCAACTTGGTAGGAGGCATTTGCTGAATGATCCTCTCACCGCTCTCATCGAAGATGCTTTCACCATTCATGGTCTGGATCAGGTAGCTGTTCAAGTCACCAGCTATCAGGTTGTTGGCAGCATTATCTCCAGTTGTGAGTATTTCCTGATAGGTTCCCATCAGGTAATTATTATTTTCCTTCCCGGGCCGGTGGCAGGAAATGCAATAGCGTTGGGTAATCCTGGAGATATGGACTTCATACGATGGGATCTCTGTTTCCCCCAGGGCGGGGATTGCTCCAGCGGAAGCTGCGTCAGCAGGAAGCTCGGCCCGATCATCCCAGGTATAGCGCATATAAAACACAAGGGCGTCGATCTCTGATTTCTTCAGCTCTCCCCCATAAGCCAGGCCGTAGGGTGGCATACCCAGATCCTGCTGGCCGTAATCAACGATGGCATGCAGTGTATCATCAGACCGGGTGTACATCTCATCCCGGCTGCTGATCGATTTGACAGTCACGCCTTCAAGGCCTTCTACGCCTATGATTTCACCACCTTCACCATCGGGGCCGTGGCATTCGACACAGTAAACCCCATATAATTCACCGCCGAGAACCATCTTTTCCGCAGGTGTATTTGCTGCCAATCCCTCTTCATTTTTGGGTGTGGTGATGACCGATCGAATGGTCAACCCAACCATGCCCAGGACTACGACACCCATGATCGAGATACCCGTCAGTCGGTTCTTCCAGTGGCGGAGCGGGTTCCTGTCCAGGAATGGCAGGGCAAAAAGGACAAGGATACCTATAACTGGAAGAACAAATGTGCCCATCCATTCGATCTTTCCTGGAACGAATTTCAGGAATTCGAACAGGAAGAGGAAATACCATTCTGGACGGGGAACATAAGTGGAATCACTGGGATCAGCCTTCGGCTCAACGGCAACTCCCACAAATGCTGCCAACCCGATCAACAGTATGAAAATGGCAAATGATACCAACAGGTCTTTGTAAATGATATCGGGCCAGAATTTAACGCCGTTCTGCTTGGCCTGGTCATATTTTTGCTTGTATTTCAGTTTATGTTCTTCGTTCACAGGATCCCTCCTCAATCATGTCCGGGCTCTTGCAGCAAGTGGATCAGCTGTCTTTATCAGGAATATTGGAGATACCCAGGCGTATCACCAGGTACAGGTGGGTACCGACGATAACCAGGACGATGGCAGGTATGATCCAGATGTGCAATGAGAAGAATCTGGACAGGGTTAAGGCGCTCAGGTCGCTGCCCCCTCTCAAGGCCCGCATGATGAAATCCCCCAACCAGGGCACAGTTCCCGCTATTTCTGTGCCAACTGTTGTCGCCCAATAAGAGCGTTGATTCCAGGGGAGTAGATATCCGGTGAACCCCATACCCAGGGCACAGATCAGCAGGGCGACACCAGTGATCCAGGTGAATTCACGGGGATATTTATAAGCTCCATAAAAGAAAACCCGCAGCATATGGATAAAAGCTGTCAGGATCAGCAGTGATGCACCCCAATGGTGTATTCCCCGGATCAGCCATCCAAATTTTACTCCGGTCATGATGAAGGTGATACTGTCATAGGCATGATCAGGAGTGGGGACGTAATACACTGACAGCAGCATTCCAGTGATTCCCTGCATGACTCCCAGGAAGAGACTGGCGCTGCCCAGTGTGAACCACCAGTTCACCTTGGGGACTTTACGGTCAAGAATGGTATCGTAGATTGTTTTTAGACCTAAACGTTCATCCAGCCAGCTGAAGACATTCTCTGCCATATTAACCTTCCGTAAGATGAATAAAGAGCTGATCCCCGTCCAGCTTGATTTCATAACGGTCTAGAGGGCGGGGGGGGGGTCCGGAAATAACCTCGCCATCCTTAGCGAAATAGGCGGCGTGGCAGGGACAATAGAATTCATTGATTTCCTCATCCCAATTCACTCGACAGCTGAGATGCGTGCAGACATCGGAAAAGACGATCGGTTCCTGACCTTCCTTCCGTATCACATAAGCACCATAACTTTGGCTGCTTCTTTCCCATCCATTGACTTTTGTGATGTTGAAATTGAATAAGGTAGGAACGTCAATTGGGTAATTTTCGAGAGAACCCAGGGGGATCCAATCATCACCCTGTGTTTTACCGAGGGCGGGAGAGATGAAATATTGGATCACAGGCAGCCCAACGATGGCGGCCATCATAGACCCAAGTGAGGCAGTAACGATCTTTACGAAACTTCGGCGGTCCATAACAGGTGAGCGATATTTAGAGGCCATAAACCACTCCAGAAATGATTTTGATCAATTTATCTCTAGCGGAATAACCGAATTCCTGAAAATCATTTCATCATTATAGACTAGAACATCATTCAGGGCTGATGATATCTTGGACTAACAAACTGTGAGATATGTCACTTTCAGAATTCAGCCCTTAAATGACATAATGAAGGGATAATTGCTCGGCTAACTTTTTTATTCTTTTTAATCTGAATACCCGGATTGCCTTTCGAAGGAGGAAATAATGGCATTAAGCCGCAAGGTGGGTTTGCTCGCAAGCGCAAAATACAAAGGTGGGGGACCGATGTTAGCCTGGGTTCTGCATCGTATCTCCGGATTGGGAATCATAGTTTTCGTCACGCTGCACGTACTGGCTTCGTTTCTCACTCAGCAGATGGGCAGCAGTCTGGGGATAACAGTCAATATCATCTATGAATCAATCTATTTTCAGCTTTTCATCGTCTTCTGTGCCATTTTCCACGGGGTGAATGGATTCAGGATCATCCTGCTGGATATCTGGCCGCGGCTGATCCGCTATCAAAAAGAATCTACCTGGCTGGAATGGTTTGTGATCCTCCCCCTATATTTGCTGACAGCTTTTATTATGATCCGGCGTTTCCTGGCGGGTTAATCAGTCACGGAGGTACTAATGCGATCGAGAGTTATGCCAAAACCCAGCTGGAACCTGGAATACCTGATGTGGGTCTTTACCCGCATATCAGGCCTGACCCTGATCCTGCTGGCAGTTCTGGGCATTGGCCTTGGTTTGATCATGGGCGCCAGAACACAAATGGACCTGGGAACGCTGATGCGATGGGCATTTTTTCCAAACTCAAACCATGTGCTGGACAGCGAGATCCCGGACTTATATCTATGGGCCAATGGATTCTGGCAGATCATCCAGATCCTGGCAGTCGCGTTCGCGGCTACCCATGGATTCAATGGCCTGCGGGTAGTTATTGAGGATTACACCAAACCTGGATTTTGGCAGGCATCGCTGCGTTTCTTTATTTTCCTGTTGTGGATATTTTCAAGCCTGGTAGGCATTTACGTTATTCTCGGCTCCTGAGAGAGCTGCGTGGAGACCCAATATGCAAAAACATCAATATGAAGTCTTAGTAGTTGGCGCAGGTGGAGCGGGATTAACAGCGGCACTATACGCTTCGAAAAACGCCAGCACAGCCGTGATCAGCAAGCTATATCCCACCCGGTCCCATACCGGTGCAGCCCAGGGAGGTATTGGAGCAGCGCTGGGGAACACGGAAGAGGATCACCCGGAATGGCATGCCTACGATACCGTGAAGGGCAGCGATTATCTGGGAGATCAGGACGCAATCGATTTTATGGCCGCGGAAGCGGTGGATGTGGTTTATGAGCTGGAGCATATGGGATTGCCGTTCAGCCGCAACCCAGATGGAACGATCGCTCAACGTCCTTTTGGAGGACATACCAATAATGATACGGGCAAACCTGTTCGACGAGCTTGCTATGCAGCTGATCGGACAGGCCATATGATCCTGCAGACCCTCTATCAGCAGAGTATCAAGAATAATGTCAAGTTCTTTGATGAATTCTATGTTCTGGATTTGCTGATTGTAGATGGCAGGATTGCCGGATTAGTGGCTCTTGAATTATCAAGTGGGGAAATGCATATTTTCCAGGCTAAATCAGTCATCATTGCCACAGGAGGTCACGGCCGGGTTTGGGAAACAACTTCCAATGCCTATTCCTATACCGGTGATGGCGTGGCCCTTACACTAAGAAAAGGGATCCCCGCTGAGGATATGGAGTTCTTCCAGTTCCATCCAACAGGGATCTACCGGATGGGTATCCTGATCACTGAGGGTGTGAGAGGGGAAGGGGGTGTGCTGATCAATGGGGAAGGGGACCGTTTCATGGAAACCTATGCTCCAACTGTCAAGGACTTAGCGTCCCGGGATGTGATCAGCCGAGCGATGTACCTGGAAATGAAAGCAGGCCGGGGAGTTGACGGAAAGAATTTTATGAACCTGGATGTCACACCGGAAGTTGTTAACCATTATGCTGATATTGATGGCAGAAAGAACCCGGATGGCTCGCCTTATCGAGTAACAGCCAGTGATATTCTCAGCAAACTCCCGGATATCATCGATTTTTGTGAAACTTATATCGGTGTCAACCCGGTTACTGACCCCATGCCGGTCCAGCCTACAGCCCATTATGCTATGGGCGGAATTCCAACCAATAAGTATGGCGAAGTTGTTGTGGATGAAAAGAACACGGTCCTGCCCGGGCTTTATGCAGCAGGAGAAGTCGCCTGCGTTTCGGTTCACGGCGCCAATCGCCTGGGTACCAACGCCTTATTAGATTTGATCGTATTTGGGAAATATTCTGGGTTGAAAGCTGCAGAATATGCTAACGGGGAACCTTATATGGATCTGCCAGCAGAACCAGAAGCATTTGCTCTGAAACAGTTGAATGATCTGCGGAACAGCAGTGGCAAAGAGAATATGGTGGATCTTGCCGCGGAAATGAAAACTGTCATGGCCGATCATGTGGGTGTGTTCAGGATCGAAGAAGGTATGAAAGAAGCCGTCGATAAAATGGCTGAGATCAAAGAACGCTTCAAAGACGTCAAGGTTGATGACCAGGGCTTGAAATATAACATGAATTTGATTGAGGCCTGGGAACTCAGCAATTTGATTGACATTGCCAACGTAACAGCAGTATCCGCACTGGCTCGAACGGAAAGTCGTGGTGCCCATTCCAGAGATGACTATCCAGACCGGGACGACAAGGGATGGCTAAAACATACCCTGGCCTGGATGGATAATGGGGGCGTTAGGCTGGCGTATAAACCCGTGACGATCACTGATTATCAACCCAAGGTCCGGTCTTACTAGGAGGGAATCCCATGCAGGTAACACTGAAGATCTTTCGGTATAACCCGGAAGACGACCAGAAGAAACACTACGATACCTTTACTCTGGAAGCTGAACCCACTGACCGGGTGTTGGATCTATTGGAAAGGATCAAAGGTAAAGAGGACGGTACCCTGGGATTCAGAAGAGCATGCGCCCATGGTGTATGTGGATCCGACGCGATCCGGATCAATGGGGTCAACCGCCTGGCATGTAAGGTGTTGGTCCAGGATCTGAAAACCAAAACTGTGCTTATTGAACCAATCCTGGGTTTGCCGATCGAGAAGGACCTGATCGTGGATATGGAACCGTTCTTTGATCATTACCGATCAGTGATGCCATATTTCGTGAATGACGATCCCCCGCCCAAGAAAGAACGTTTGCAGAGTCCTGACGAGCGGGAGCGATTTGATGACACGACCAAATGTATCTTGTGCGCCGCTTGCTCGACCAGCTGCCCCTCATTCTGGGTCAATGGGAATTATGTGGGACCGGCAGCTATTGTCAATGCCCACCGGTTTATCTTTGACAGCCGCGATCAGGCCGCGATGGAACGGTTGGAAATTCTCAACGAGCAGTTTGGCGTTTACCGCTGTCACACGATCTTCAACTGCACAGATGCCTGCCCGCGTGATATCCAGGTCACGCAGGCCATCGGAGAAGTGAAGAAAGCCATCATGAAGGGCAGTGTGGATTAAATTAAGACCTCCGAGGTCCAAAGGACCTCGGAGGTCTTATATAACCCCGCCTGCTGCAGCAAGCGGGGAGTGCTAGGAGAATGCTCTATAAAGCCTGGGGGTTTCCATAGCCGCGTCCGAATGGCAGCAAGGCCAGAGGGATCAGTTTGAAGTGTTGTTTGGCAAAAGGTATACCAACGATAGTGATGGCCAGAATGAGCCCATGAACCAGGTGAGCGACTGCGATCTCCCATCCAAAGAGAATAATCCAGATCATGTTGAAGATGATATTGCCAACGCTGTTGGCGTTTTCAAAATCGCGCACTTCCTTGCCAAACGGGGCAAAGGTAGCCAAACCAATCTTGATGGACTGGACCCCGAAAGGAATGCCTACGATAGTTGCGCAAAGCACGATCCCACCGATAATGTAGCCCAGCCCGGCTAAAAATCCACCAAAGATTAACCAAATAATATTTCCAATAAGTGACATTAATTTTCTCCTGTTTTCTGTCATTATATACGGGTTTTTGAGTGAGAAGTTTCAATCATCCAGGAGAAGAATACCTATGATCATGGGTGGAAATGTGATTAGCGCGTAAGAGATTTGGTTTGCTTTCACCTCAAATTATTTCCATGGACCTACTACTGCCCGGTAAATTAACGGGGCGAAACATGAAATATGTTACATATTAAATGGCAAATACTGGATTAATAAGCAGAAAATTGCTTATAATCCCTTGCAATATGTGCTGATTTGATGTATATTGATCATGTAGAAATATTTATACTAACAAGCATATAATTGCTTTTTATATAATAATATTAGTGTTAACAAGTAATAAATTACTAGATATTTCGGGGAGAATAAGTTTATGGCATATAAAGTTGATTTTTCCTTGGCGAACAGTTCTCAGGTAGAGCTCGCTCTGTGTAGAAGAATTGAACAAATCCGATTATCAAGAAATATCACTCAGGCTCGCCTGGCGAAAGAAGCCGGGGTAGCTTTAAGGACGATTGGCAGATTGGAAAAAGGGGAAGGGGTCTCGTTGGATACCTTTATTCGGGTGATGATTGCCCTGGGATTGCAAAATAACCTTGAAGCCCTTTTACCTGATCCGGAAATAAGGCCTGTAGAGCGGCTGGCTTCCGGAGGAAAAGAGAGGAAACGAGCCAGGCCAAAGAAAGGTGATGTTGAAAGTCATCCCTGGACCTGGGGTGATGAGCGAGTGGATGGTGGGGAATGACAACAGCGAAAGTCATTTTGTGGGGTTCTGATATTGGTGCGATAACCTGGTTGGAGGATAGAGAGATTGGTGTATTCCAATATATGCCGTCATTTCTTAATAGTGGTATTGAGATTGCCCCGCTAATGATGCCTTTAGGAGAATTCCCTTATGAATTTCCAGCCCTGTCCAAAGAAACTTTCCGGGGGCTGCCGGGGTTGTTATCTGACTCACTTCCTGATAAATTTGGGAATGCGTTAATTGACGCCTGGTTAGCATCCGAAAATCGAACCGCGGATAGCTTCAATCCTGTAGAGCGCTTGTGCTACATTGGTACGAGGGGGATCGGGGCGCTTGAGTTTGAGCCAGCGCATCATGGTCCTTCTACAATTGAGAAAGAGCTGGAGATTGCGAGCCTTGTTAGACTGGCGAATATCATCCTCGACGAGCGGGGAAATCTGCAGGGGCGATTTACCGGGGGGGATGATCAGGAAGTCCTCGAAGATATCTTGCGGGTAGGAACTTCAGCCGGAGGTGCGCGGGCTAAAGCACTCCTTGCCTGGAATCCTACCACAAATGAATTCAGATCTGGCCAGGTTGAAGTTGATTCGGGATATGAACATTGGCTGCTGAAGTTTGATGGCGTGACGAACAATCGCGATAAAGAAATCGCCGATCCCCTCGGATATGGAAGAATTGAATTTGCTTATTATATGATGGCTGTGGATGCAGGTGTTGAAATGATGGAAAGCAGGCTCCATGAAGAGGGTGGAAGGAGCCACTTCATGACCAAACGTTTCGATAGAACTGATAGCAATGGAAAACTGCACAAGCAAACGCTGGGAGCCATGGCCCATTTCGATTTCAACCAACCAGCGGATTATTCCTATGAGCAAGCCCTCCAGGTGATCAAAAGGCTGGGTTTATCCAGCGAAGATATCGAGCAGCAAATCCTTCGTGCATATTTCAATGTGGCAGCCCGGAATCAAGATGACCATGTTAAGAATATTGCTTTCCTGATGGACCGGTCTGGCAGCTGGGCGTTATCTCCTGCCTACGATATGACCTATGCCTATCGACCAGATGGTGCCTGGACAAGCCAGCATCAGATGAGCATCAACGGGAAAAGGGAGGGTTTTTCCCGATCTGATCTGATCGAGCTGGCGAAAACTGGGGGGATCAAACCATCGCGGGCCAATGAGCTGATTGACCAAGTTTTATATTCTGTATCCAAATGGCCTGATTTCGCAGCAGACGCAGAGATTGATGGGATGACGATTGAGAGGATCCAAAACAGCCACAGGCTCGGGATGTAATTCATATGGGGTTTCGGTTACCTGGTAAATACTAATCACCTTGTTCTTCTGTCTCCTCATGCGTCGGAGTATTAATTACTTGATCAAGGGAAGAAGCTTTGGATATTGGAGAGACTGCGGAACATGTCCTGATACTGTCCACCCAGGCCCAGATAAAAAAGGCACCACCGATCAGGCCTTGGACTGTATAGATCGATTGGAAACTGAGGCGAAGTAGATTTTCTGGGGGTGGGAAGAAAGCCGCCAGTCTATAAACAAAGCTGGCTGTCAGGGGAATTACCAGCAGGGGCATGGTTTGAGAGAATTGGATCCGCCCAGCAAGGCTTTCCAGGATGCGCCCATCAATTTGATATTTTTTCTGGATATTAAGCGGAATGATAACAAGCAGGATCAACCCTGCCAGTTTCAAGAAACCAAGCGGAACGATCGGGAAAACCTGGAATGCGTAGATGAATACCATAATGAGAACCAATAAACCAATTTCCCATTTTCGCAATGAAAACCGGGATTGCCAAAGACCCTGACCAAGGAGCAAGTGTCCGATCATCAACATTCCCGTGAAAACGAAAGTGAAGAAAGCAAAATCCAGGGTGGGCCAGGCGCCAGGCAACCAAGATTCACCTGCCTGCACGTACCCCTCAAACTCCTGGATGCTCTCGGGCAGCCGATACGTGAGTGACCAGACCCCCCAGTATGATCCAAAAAGGAAACTGCTAATTGCCAGCTTTTTCCAGTTTCCTTCCACCAACCATTTACGGAGCAGGTACCAGCCAAAAACCACACTAAGCAAACCATGCCAACCCACAAAATAGGCTGGCATGATCGGATCCAGGAGCCCGGCTTCATATATAACCGGGGTTAGAATGCCTTCGACAAGGAAGCCAAATAGCCCTCCCACCAGAACAACACCGGACAATCGCTGGACCTGAAAGTGGTCAATGACCCAGATGCTGGCAGCAACTGGGATGGAATAGAACAGCATTAACTCGAAGATCGCATATCCCTGGATGTACCAGAAAGTCTTTTCCGAGAAGAAGACCATGATCGCAGACGAAAGTAGGACGAAGAGGACTCTGGTTAGATAGGGTTTGATCTTATCGAATAGCATGAGTTTTCCTAAAAGTGTAAAGTGTTTGGTGTAAGGTGTGAGGTGTGAAGTGTGAAGTGTATAGCGAGTTATCTTGGGATAGGTAATTGTCCGATTATCTCTCCTCGCTATGACAGTGTATTTCTTTCAGCTCAAGGGGGAGCGGCAGCTCGCACGTTTTCAGCATCGGGAGATCTGGCGCTCTCCCTCGAGCGCGATTAATAAGGACTTGATATGTCAGTGGAAAGGTGAGGAATTGTTCTGTCCTTATGACACAACCCCTACAGGCTCAGGTTCATACCCTGGGAAGATCTCCGCCTGGGCAGGATTATGCAACCGTTTGCTGAGTATCTCGCTCAACACATCCCGGTAATCGATGGTCACTGCCAGATCTCCAGGCCCAACCAGGTTTTCTTTTTCCAGGCCGGGCCATTTTGTGACCACCTGCCCGCCGTTAACAGCGCCTCCCAGGACGAACATCAACCCGCCGTGGCCGTGGTCTGTACCCAGGCTGGCGTTCTCGTAAGCCCGGCGGCCGAACTCGGTCATCACCACCAGGGTGATCCCATTCATTTGAGATGCCAGGTCGCTGTGAAAAGCCGCTAAACCCGCGCTGAGATCATCCATCAGCCTTGCCATCAGACCGTCCTGCACGCCCTGGGCGAAATGGGTATCCCATCCACCCAGGTCGATGGCTGCGGTTTCCAGGCCTATCTCTGCTTTGATCAGCATAGCGATCTGCTGCAGGCCGCGTCCAAACTCACTATCGGGATAATCGCTCCCGGAGGAACTGTAGCTGCCTGGGTCGAGTTTTCCCAAAGTCTCCATGATCTGCAGCGTTTCCTGACCAGTAATGCAAAGGTCCTTTTCACCAGCATAGAGAACAGACAAGGCGGATGCCAGGGCCTGGGCAGCATTTGAATCACCCAGATGGAAATCTGCAATTGAACGCAAGGAAGAAGCTGGAATGGGACCGTACAGGCTGCGCGGGATCTGTTCGCCCAGGCCGATCGCGCGTAAAGGGAAGGGATTATTTGTATTCAAGCTGGAAAGGTGGCGCCCGATCCAACCAGTGGCAGGACCGCTTTCCTCGCTGACGCCGCGTTCCATCAATTCCATGGCTTTGAAATGGGAGCGGGACTCGTCCGGGGCGCCGCAGGCCTGGATACAGGCCATCTGCCCCGCTTCCCAGGCCGGCAGCAGCGGCCGGAGAGCCGGGTGGAATCCGAAGAATCCATCCAGATCGATCGCCCGCCTGTCCTCTGCTGCGCGGGGATCATCCGGCCGCGGCAGGCGCAAGCTGGGCCGCAGGCGGTGATATTCTTCGTCGGCGTGCGGGATGACCATGTTCAAGCCGTCTGCGGCACCGCGCAGGAAAACCACCACCAACGTGTCACCCCGGGGTGCGGAATTTTGTGGTGCGAAGGATAATCTTGTGTTCGGGGAATAATTCTTTAGCCCGGTGATTCTTGGCCGGGGAGCGCGGGGCAGGGCTGCCTTGGCAGCCGCGGCGCCTGGAAATCTTTGATTAACTAGCATATTGCATCCTTTATTCTTACCAGCCGCGGACCTCTGCCTCGGCCAGGAAAATATCAAACCCTGGTTTATTCTCACCAGCTCCGGGGAAAGTCCTTAAACCGAGGGTCCGCAAGAATTCTCCAAACGCTTTGTCCTTCAGGCCGTAATAGGATTCCAGTTCACGGACAGAACTTTCCGGCAAGTCAGAAAGCCAGGAATAGGACAGGGTCTTGATCTGATCCCTGTGTTCATCCCAGGCCTGGAACATATAGTGGATGAACGCGGCTTGCTTCTCCGGGCTGCTGCCGTTTTCAACGCTGCTGGGATAGCCTATCTCTGTCATCAGGATCTCTTTCCCGGGAAATAGTTCCGCGAGGGTTCGGAAATCTTCCAGGATGACCTCTGGTTCCTTCACTGTGAAATCGCCGTTAAGGGGATAATACGTGGTCATCACTAGATCTGATTCCTGGTAAATCTCCTGGGCAGTTCCTGCTATTGAACCGGTCAAACCACCAAAAGTGACCTTTGTGCTGATAGGTAGGCCTGGCCATAACTCCCTGGCATGATCTGCAGTGAATTCAAAGAACTCACGGTATTCCTCCCATTCAGCCGAATCGCTTCCTAATACTCCGTCGATCTCGTTGCCGATGGCCAGGTAGCTCAAATCTAC
>Ga0180430_10000172_pt1 | contig 73562 bp, 50 predicted proteins | sample SS_ome_9_FD_132999 | JGI IMG/M metagenome (GOLD analysis project Ga0180430, IMG submission 132999) | Hypersaline lake sediment archaeal communities from the Salton Sea, California, USA - SS_1_S_2 metaG | ecosystem: Environmental > Aquatic > Non-marine Saline and Alkaline > Hypersaline >...
CAAAGCCTGGGCCAGCGATTCCAACAAACATCAGCGAGGAGTCGATTGGCAATTCAACGTGCAGCAGGCCCGCGTCAAACTCAAATCACTCTACCCCAAAATCCAATCCTGACGCGGCACTAGCACCTGCCCATTTGGTTCGCCCCGCTGATAGGCTCAGTTTGCTCATTTGGTAATCCCGACCTCCGGGATGCACCAGATCGAATCAGCTGAGGACAGTTCCAGCGCTCAAGCAAGCTACTCGCGCGTCACTTCTCGCGCGTCACTTCATGCAATTCCATCGTTGCTTCAGCAAATGCACGAAAGGAACGGCTGCGCGTCGCCCGGCCTTCATGGCTGAGACGGCTGGCAGTCAGTGTACCGAGCTGAAAATCCTCAACGTGACACTCGCTCTCCGGCAACGTACAATCCACGACGCAACACACGCCTCTTATTCATTCCTTGCCGGTCGGGACGATCGATTCGGCCAGCGGTCCTCATCGATCAGGAGCTGTCATGAATCGCACTGTTGGACTCACAATCCTGCTCGTGGCACTGGCGGGATCCACAGGAGCACTGCTTTACACTCAGACAGTTCTGAACGCGCCGGCAGAACTGCCCCCTGGCCAGCCATTGCGTTCCGTCCCCGTTAGCGGCAGCAGCTATGATCTATATGGCACAATTGATCCCGCCAGTATTGTCTTCCCCGACGCTGACGCATCCAATTCCGACACAGACGTTCGGCTAAGCGAACTGGATCTCGTCGATACGAATCTCAACGCCGTCACTCTTTCAGAAATCCAGGGGGACCGGAATCTCCTGCTTGTCATTCTTCGAGGTGCCCCGCTTTGCCCATTCTGCACGGCTCAAACATCACGTCTGAAGAACAACTATGAAAAGTTCGTTGAATTGGACAGTGAAGTGGCTGTCGTGTTCCCTGGAACTGTCGATGACCTCAAACAGTTGCTCACCCGAGCGGTTGAAGAAGACCAAAGCCTCCCCTTTCCGATTCTGGTCGATACAGAATTCAGCACGATTCAGAAGCTCGATATCGCCGGCGACAAGGCACTTCCATCAACCTTCATCATAGACCAAAAGGGCAGAACTCAGTTCGCCTATGTCGGTGCGAGTATCAGCGATCGCCCGTCAATCAAATCACTGATCGCAACGCTCGAACGGATCCAGCCTTCGACCGGTTCGGAAGCCAACGATTCGTAAACACCAGCCCGGCTTTCGAATCTCCGCAGCCCGAATTCCGCTGGCTCATCAGGAGCAGAGCGTGAAGAATCGCACACTCGCGTGTACGATTCCCGCAGGCACGCTTCTCACGGAACCCAGACCGGCACGATGACTTCGGAAAACGACAACACGCAGTTTATCGAAGCAGCCCTGTCCCATGGCATGCTGTCGCAGGAACTTGCCACGGATGTCCTGAAGAATGCCAGTCAGACAGACGTTGCCGCAACCGTGGTTTTGCAACGAGGACTGATGAATGCTCATCAGGTTGACATCATCCAGACACTCGTCGCCGGCGCTCACTCCATTCCAGGCTACACCTTGCTGGACATCATCGGATACGGCGGCATGGGCGTCGTGTTTCGAGCTCGTCAGAATGCTCTCGATCGAGAAGTTGCTCTGAAGACAATTCTGGTTGGAGGACGCATCGACGAAGCGATTCAACGATTCCGTAAAGAAGCAACCAGTATCGCTCGACTGAATCACCCAAACATTGTGACAGCATTTGATTCCGGCCAGCACGACGGGCGCATCTACCTGTCAATGGAGTTTGTCAAAGGGCAGAATCTGTCTCAGTACGTCCAGGAACATGGCACGCTGTCAGAATCTGACGCACTGTCATTCACCCGCCAGGCGGCACTCGGGCTCGATCATGCCTGGGAACAGGGTATCGTTCATCGCGACATTAAGCCCGACAACCTGCTAATCACTCAACCCTCTGGAATCGACCGGGAACGCATCGTCAAGATCACCGACCTGGGCCTTGCACACCTGAATACCGAGCCCGACGCCACGCGCCTGACTCAAACAGGAGCAGCAGTTGGCAGCCCCCTGTACATGGCTCCGGAGCAACTGAGTGGTGAATCGGTCGACTGCCGCAGCGACATCTACAGTCTGGGAAGCACGTTGTACTTCATGCTCAGCAACCGCGCGCCATTCGCTGGTGACTCTGTCGCATCAGTGCTCTACAACAAAGCAGCTGGCAAGTCGATCCCGCTGACAGACGTCGCCAACGTGAGTGACGGCACGCGCCGGCTTGTCGAAACGATGATGACAGCAGCCCCTGACCAGCGAATTCAGAACTATGAGTCTCTGGTCTCGGAAATTGACAGCGTCCTGAGAAGAACGGCATCAAGACAAACGGCCGTAACGTCTTCCACTGACCCGATGCTCCCAACGCAACAACCGATTCCTGTCAACTCCGCTATGCAGGACACCACGCTGGTGGAATTTGATCCGGGGCCAGATCGAACACCCGGAACAACCCCAGCCCGAATGCCACGGTGGATCCCACTCGCGGGCGTCGCGGCGATCGTCGTCGTCACGTTCCTGGCGTGGCCAGCCCGCCGCGATGTTGCCACATCGAACCAACCGGAGGTCGAAATGCGGCAAACGTGGGCAGAACCCCTGTTCAGCGGAAGTTCACTCGAAGGCTGGCAATCGTCACACGGAACAGAAATGTCCATCGAAACTGACCCGATCGAACAAGCCACTGTCCTCTCGCTGACCCCCCGCAGATCACCGTCGGGCTGGGCAAGCAAACGTCTCCCTGTCCCACCGGAAGGTACACCGTGGTTCGAACTCGAAAGCCACATCCTGCTAGGTTCGGCCTCAGCAGGAGGCATGTTGTTTGGGCTAACAGACTCTGAAGCAGAATACCACTTGCGAATCACCGAGGAATCTGCCGTGCTGCTCAACCATTTCACCGGAGACGCACTCGCGCCCAAAATAAGGCTACCACCTGCAACGCAAAACTCAGCTTCCGTGGTGGTGCGTCTACAACCCGATGGATGGCGGGTCGTTGTAAACGGCTCCTTATACGGTGGTGCCCTCCCCATCCGAAGAGGAACGGTGCCAACAGTACGGCTCTTAACTGAAGGCGGTCAGACGTACTTTTCAGATATCAACGCCGCAGGTCTTGAGGCGGTAGACACGACCGGAAGTCCTGCTCGTGCTGACTGAACGTGTTCTGCAGATCGAGCAGTTCATCCGCAGCACACTAATCCAGTGTCCGTAAAAGCGCATACAGAAAGCCCGGCATAACTCAATATCCCGGGCTTCAGACGATCTGCGAAACAGTGCAGAGAACTACTTGCGGTGACGAATCTTGGCTCGCATACGACGCTTCTTGCGGCCGACTTTTCTTCGTCCTTTGCCTGTCTTCTTCGTTCCCATGCCCCAGATTTCTCCGACTGATGCTGCAATGCGCTGGTAATGTGATTGTCAAGATAAGCGAACCGGCCATTCTAACGCCGTCCTGCCGACGCATCAAACTCAGCTGGTTCAGACTGCAGAATTCGAGAAATCAGCCACAATCCAGCCCACCAAACTGCCGAATCGCCTCGTAAGCGACCGTATTGACCGTACTCGCCAGATTCAAACTGCGGACCCTCTCATCCATTGGCAACTTGAGCTTACTGGCAGGCTGCTCATCCAGAATCGATGGTGGCAGTCCTCGTGATTCGCTGCCAAACAGTAGAATATCGCCTCGCTCGAAACCGGCATCCCAAACCAGTCGAGTTGCCGTTTTGGTCAAGTACCACACATTGGCCTCCGGGAGTCGCTGCCGTAGTTCCTCCCAGCTGTCAACAACCTCCCAGTCCAGATGCTGCCAGTAGTCCATTCCAGCCCGCTTGAGATATCGGTCTTCCAGCCGGAAACCCAGCGGGCGAATCATCCACAACCTTGCACCAATTGCCACGCATGTTCGGCCAATGTTCCCGGTGTTCTGAGGTATTTCCGGCTGATGGAGTACGATATTCAGGATGGGTTTAGACATCTGTAAAACCAGCAGAGGATGCTCGGAGCCAAAGGCAGCCGCGAAAAACGTCGAACAGTTGAGCCAAATGGCGCGTTTCAATCATGTGCTATCAGCTGGATCCGCCAACTGGATTCAGCAATATCCTGCAGCATCGTCCGGAAGCAACTCAACGACCTCCTGCAATCTCTGGCAGGGGAATCCTAGGGTATACTCTGAATCACATAATCACACGACTCCACAATGCAGCTTCTGGGCCCTCGAATGCAGCGCCACCTTTCTGTCGCACTCCTGTCCCTGATCTTCTTGATCTGTTCAGCTGAGTTTCATGCCTGCCATGCTGAAATCTCAAGGGAAACCCGGCGCGAACTCAGCCAAATGTCGAAGGATCTTCGCAAGGTGTCTGGGCTCATACGAAAGAAGAAGATCGACGACGCGCTGGAGCTCATCAGGCGAACGGAAACACGGATCGCAGAACTCAATATCAGCGATGACGAGCGCGACAGAGTCTGGACTGTTTTCCAAAAGAATCTGGAGCGGGCCCGGAGCGCGGTTCCCGTCAGCTTCGAAACAGAAGTCGCCCCGGTCATTCTTGCCAACTGCACTCGTTGTCATGGCCCCGACCGTTCCGCAGCAAACCTTCGACTGGACACCTTCAACGGGTTTCGCAAAGGAGGCAGAAGTGGCGCGCTGATACGTCCACGCAAGCCGACCGCCAGCCTGCTCATTGCACGACTCACGTCGAATGAGGATAGGCAGAGAATGCCTCGAAATGCAGACCGCCTGCAGAACGACCAACTGCAGATCATCGCGAGGTGGATTGCACAGGGTGCGGTATTTGATGGTGACGACCCCGATGCCACCATCGGGCAATCAGCCAATGCACCACCCGTTAGGGTAGACATACCGATGGCAGATGGCACGGAGACGGTATCGTTCACAAAGGAAGTCGCTCCCATCCTGGTGAACTTTTGCCTGCGGTGTCATCGGGGCAATGAGCCTTCCGGTGGTTTCTCCGTCGTAACCATCGCGGATGTCATCCGAGGAGGCGACACAGGGGATACGATTGTGCCTGGTAGTGCAGACGACAGCTATTTGTGGGCCCTCGTGTGGCGACAGGATCCCATCAAAATGCCTCAGGGACAGGCCCTGCTCAAGAGATCCCAGGCCCGAACGATCCGAGACTGGATCAACGAAGGCGCACGCTTTGACGGCACGAATACAAAGGCGACGCTGCGCAGCATGGTTCCCACCGAAGCCGAACTGGCATCTGAACGTCTGACAACAATGACCGATGAGGACTTCGCAGAGCGACGGATCGAACAGGCAGGAACTTTCTGGAAGCAGGTCGCTCCTCGAGAAGAAGCTACGTCTGTCACAACGGACAACTTCTACGTGTACGGTAACGTGGAACAGACTCGGCTCGACGAACTGGGTCAGCTGGCAGAAGAACAGGTCACCCGTCTGCAAACCAAGTACGACGTCCAGAAAACTCCCTGGCGAGGCCGACTGATTGTTTTCGCGACAAAGGACCGGTTCGATTACACCGAGTTCAATACCGTCCTCAGAGATCAACGAACTCCACGCGAGGTCCACGGACATGTGGTACTGACTCCGCAGCTCGCGACGGCGTACGTCGCCTTGCATGACCGACCTGACGAACGAACTGAATCCGATCTGACACTGAAACAACTGATCGCCCAGGCATGGCTTGCCCGAGATGGCAGTCCCATGCCCAGCTGGCTGCAGCTGGGATTCGGGATCGTCGAAGGTAGATCCGACAAGGCACAATTCCAGCAGTTCAAACTTCGAACGTTACAAGTGGCACGCAACCTGAACACTCCTGCAGACGTCTTTAAGAGTTCCTCCTTTGCCCCGGCTGATGTGCCGGTGGTCGGAGCCATGCTCACTCAGTTTCTACTGACCCAGGGGAAGTCGAAGTTCACCGAGTTTGTGCAGGCCATAGGCACAGAAACCACTGTCTATGATGCGATCTCAGCTGTCTATCGGCAACCCGCCGAATCAGCTGCTCGTGCATTTCTGTCGAGCCTGTCAGGAAAGCACTGAGCCACCTCAACAGAACTCGATCGAAACAGAGGCGAACAGAGGCGCAATCGCGTTCCGGGCGACGAGGATTCCCCCAATGCCTACAGGCATCGGAACCTCGAACCACGACTCCTTTCGCGTTCCAGCACATCTGCAGCAGCATAGCGAAGCGTGAGTCCACAGCAACGACGGTTTGATTGATTCGCTTCCGGTCCATGCAACAGCAAGTCACTGTGAATGGAAAGCTGTCCGGCCTTGAGGTCATTGAGGCCTTCTGAACCGTACTGTTCGGGATCATCGACAGACTGATTGAGAACACTGTGTTCACCCGGATCACTCTCTCGGTAGGTCAGATGACCAAACACCTGACTTCCTGCAATGAACTTCATGCATCCATTGTCCAGGTCGGCATCATCAGTCGCCAGACAAACGGTCACCGCCTTTGATGATGACAACGGCCAGTAGCTGGCATCCTGATGCCACGCCACGGCTCTTCCGTCACCCGGCATCTTGCAGAAGAAATGGGACCCCCAGGCAATAACATCGTCGCCAGGAATGTCAGCCACACGATCAACAATTGCAGGATTGGTCAACATGTCATAGACACCGCCATACTTCACATGAGCCGTGCTGATTGAATAGCTGTCGCCACCAGCTGCGATAGTTTTCTCAAGCAGTCGATCGAAATAGGAGCGAAGTTCGGTGATCTCTGCGTTCGAATACACGTCGATTGGGCTGACGTAGCCATCCGTGTTGTAGCTCTCGATCTGGTCCGGCGTCAGTGTCGTTGGTACCCAAGAAACAGCCGGAGAAAACGCAGATCCCTCGTCATACTCGCAAGAGCGTTGTCATCGGGGGCAATGTCGAATTGAGGTTCAGATGCAGACATGAGATTCTCCACTATCACGTTGATACGAGACGTGACAAACTACGACCGTCGAATCCCTGTTACGTTGACTCCGCTGCCAATCAACAGATTGTTCTCGTACGCCCAGTTGTAGAATCGCCCTGTTTTCTCCGGCGGCAGCTCACGCAGGTCAGTGAACCCGGCTTCGCTAAACCAGCCCTGAAGCTCTTCAACGGTGTGATGGTACTGATACTCGGGAGCCCACCAGTCGAAAGTGTCGCAGACTCGGTTTTCGTAGCTCGGATGAGCACTGAAGTTGACGATCTTGTTCAGGCTCCGATTGACTACCGGTGTACCACCGAGGACAGCTCCGACGTGACACAGCGGGCGCAGTAGGCTTTGAGGCATTCGAGTCGTTACGGACCGTAATCCGCTGTTGAGGAGTTCCTGCCACCACTGATTCTTACGATACAGCCAGACAGAATACCGACCGCCAGGCTTAACCATGGGAGCAACGGCATCAAACACAGCGCGGGTGTTGGAATCGTGGTGCATCACTCCAATGGAAAACACGAAGTCAAACGAACCGCGTTCCAGAGGAAGCTGTTTCAGGTCGCCCTGAGCGAACTTCACATGGCCCAGATGGCTGCATAACTGGCGAGCTTTATCAACCGCGCGGGAATGATCCACTCCAACAACGGTTGCGCCGGCTTCGCCACAGATCTTTGAATAACGTCCGCCGCCGCAACCGGCGTCGAGTACTCGCAGTCCGTTGAGGTCGCTGAGCGACATCCCCGTCTTGGCTTCAAAGGTCGCTCGATCCTCGTCATCGTGAGCGACCTTAAACCGATTCCACTGGTCACCAAAACTCTGCAGGTGTTCGTCAGAAACGAACCGAGGGATCTCATCAACAACGTGCCCCAGCACATCGCCTGATGACGCAAGCAACACACCCTGGGCGGCATCCCATTGCAGAACACTGCCATCAACAGGATGCCGCAGATCAGCCAGTAGTTCCGGTGCGTCCATTAATCATCTTGCCTGCCAGGAATCAGAACACTACGACAGCTTGCGTTCCCGAATCCAGTCGGTGTGAAACTTCTCGCCACGTGGCTTATCAGTTCGCTCATACGTGTGAGCACCAAAGTAATCCCGCTGAGCCTGAAGCAGGTTGGCAGGCAGGGATGCTCGACGATAGCCGTCGAAATATGTTAACGCCGCTGAGAACGCCGGAACCGGCAGGCCAAGTTCCACAGCCGCTGAAACAACTCGACGCCAGGACGGCTGAGCTTTCTCAACGGCGTCCTTAAAGAAATCATCCAGCAACAGGTTTTCGAGATCCGGGTTCTTGTCAAATGCGTTCTTAATGTCCTGCAGGAAGACCGATCGAATGATACATCCACCACGCCAGAGCAAAGCAATCGGACCGTTATTCAGTTTCCAGCCAAACTCTTTGGCAGCAGCATTCAACTGAACATAACCCTGAGCGTAGCTCACCAGCTTCGATGCGTACAACGCCTGTCGAACGTCATCGATGAACTGCTGTTTGTCTCCTTCAAACTTTGCGTCAGGTCCGGACAGTACTGCCGACGCTCGGACGCGCTCGTCCTTCTGAGCCGACAGGCACCGAGCGTAGACAGCTTCTGTCACCAATGTCGTTGGGACACCAAGCTCCAGGGCATGCTGACACATCCAGCGACCGGTTCCCTTTTGTCCGGCCGTGTCCAGAATCACGTCAACCAGACTGCCTCCTGACTCTTCATCCTCCACGGTGAAAATGTCGCGAGTGATTTCAATGAGGTAGCTGTCCAGATCGCCTTCATTCCATTCCTTAAAGACCTCGTAAAGTTCCTGGTTCGACAACCCCAGCCCATGCTTGAGAATGAAGTAGGCTTCGCAGATCAACTGCATATCGCCATATTCGATGCCGTTGTGCACCATCTTCACATAGTGTCCGGCTCCGGCTTCACCCACCCAGTCACAACACGGGATGTCATTGTTCTCGCCAACCTTGGCGCTGATCTTCTGTAAGATATCTTTGACGAATGGCCACGCTTCCGGATGGCCACCCGGCATGATGCTCGGCCCCTTCAGCGCTCCCTCTTCCCCTCCGGAAACACCCGTCCCAATGAATCGAAATCCTTCAGCGGCCAGTTCTTCATGACGTCGATTCGTATCGGTGTAGTCTGCGTTGCCGCCGTCGATGATGATGTCACCCTTGTCGAGCAGCGGTTTCAGCTGATTGATCACAGCATCGCACGGTGCACCGGCCTGGACCATAATCATCACGCGTCGAGGTGATTCCAGGCTGTTGACAAACTCTTCCAGCTGCGCGTAGCCATGAATTCGATCGGGAGTGCCTTGTTCGACAACGCCTTCCGGACGACTGGCCAACCCCCCGATGAACTCCGTCATCTTTTCGGTGGTCCGGTTGTAGACAGCCACATTGAACCCTTTGTTGGCCATATTCATGACGAGGTTCTGTCCCATCACTGCCAGGCCAATCAAACCGATATCGTGCTTTGACATATTCGTACTTCAAAATCCTGTAAGCCGGCTGTGCCGGTGAGATAAAGATACAACGCCGTTCTGCTGCTGGCACCGGTGTCAGCGTTGAATTCGAGCGGACCCGCCAGCGGCGAACGCTTCCACCTGTGCGAGCGTTGCCATGGTGGTATCGCCGGGAAATGTTGTCAGCAATGCTCCGTGAGCCCAACCCAGATCCAGAGCCGTCTGAGGGTCCTTGCCGCTGAGTAATCCATAGATCAGGCCCGATGCAAAGCCGTCGCCTCCGCCGACTCGGTCCAGCACATCCAGCTGAGCTTCCTTTGCCTGATAGGTCTTCCCACCAGCCCACAGGACCGCGCTCCAGCGGTGTCGGTTGGTGGATTCGACCTCTCGAAGTGTCGTTGCTACGGCTTTCACGTTGGGCAGTTCCTTCGCTACGCTTTCCATCATCCCAAAGAATGCTGCCGGATCGAGCTTCGACTCTGTTTCGACGTCCTGGCCTTCCAGCCCCAGCCCCATTTGCAGGTCTTCTTCGTTTCCAACGAGAACATCACAGTGTTCGACAATGCTTCGCAGCGTTTCCTGAGCCTTATCCAGTCCACCGCTGATTGCCCATAGCTTGCCGCGATAGTTCAGATCGAAGGAGGTAACCGCACCAGCCGCTTTGGCCGCTTTCATGCCTTCGATGATGACTTCCGGAGTTGTCGGTGACAAAGCGGCGAAGATTCCTCCGCTGTGAAACCAGCGCACTCCACCGCCAAAGATTTCGTCCCAGTTGAAGTCGCCCGACTTGAGTAGTCCGGCTGCTTCGTTACTACGGTTGTAGAACACAACAGGAGCACGTACACCGCAGCCCTGATCGCTGTAAACAGTTGCCATGTTGGGACCACGAACGCCATCGTGTTCGAACCGCTTATAGAACGGTTGGACTCCCATCGCCCGCACACGTTCATGGATCAGATCGCCCAGCGGGCTGTCCACCATTGCTGTGGCGATACCGGTCTTGAGCTGAAAACAATCGGCAAGATTCGCCGCACAGTTGAATTCTCCACCACTGACGTGGACAGCCAGCTGGTTGGCCTTGCGGAACGGAATTCGACCAGGATCCAGGCGATTCACCATGGCTCCAACTGAGACAAAATCCAATTCAGCCTGGGCAGGAATGTTGAGCATGATCTATACAGACTACTTCGACACACAAGGAAATGTAACGAATCCGCAATGACACCGTCCTACGATGAAGTCGATCCAACTCGGGATCTGCGTGCTTCAAACGGACAAAGAGGCTACTCGGACCGACTTCCGGAACCTCAACAGCGGATACTGGCAAGTGAAGCCTGTATCCTACGGTTCCCCGAGTTGAATTCAAAAGAAAGGGATCATTTCACGCGGGCTTCTCGCAAAAGCGATTTCATGTCCGATTGAGGGGAGTTACCGAATGGCATCCCGACAACAATCTCAACAATGACCTCAACAGAAGACAACGATGTCACTCATTGATATGGCATGGTCACCCGACCATTTTGCTCAACTTGCAGATATCTGGCAGCGCCAGCTAACAGCATATCTCCACGCAGTTCAGAAGGATGATGCCCCGGTCCTGAACTGGACGGAGCCCGTTGAGTCAATCACCGCCGCTGCGAGATTTATGGAGCCAGCCAATGAGGTGAACATGGAGTCCCGCTTTGACGCCCTTGTCAAGCAAATCCTGAAGTCCGGCCAGAATCTCCAGCACCCTCGTTACATCGGTCACCAGGTTCCTGCCAACATCCCAATTGCTGCATTGTTTGATGCCATCGGCTCGGTCACGAACCAGGTCATGGCCGTCTACGAAATGGGGCCCTGGGCCACGGCCGTGGAATGTGCACTCATCAATAAGCTGTGTGAGAAGATTGGGTGGGCTCCGGGAACAGCAGGAGGCATCCTGACCAGCGGTGGCTCTCTGGCGAACCTCACAGCGCTACTCACCGCGCGAAACGTTCGTCTGCCAGACTCATGGGGGTCGGGAACATCTCGTCAGGCCGTTCTGGTAGCTCACCCGGATGCGCATTACTCGATCTCTCGATCCGCCGGAATCCTCGGACTGGGCACACAACAGGTGACTGCCGCGACAACGACGAAAGACCGGCATCTGGACGCCACAGCATTGCAGAAGCAGTTGAAACAGCTGCAATCCGAAGGCAAGGCTGTCGTTGCCGTCGTAGCATGTGCATGCGCTACTCCGACCGGAGCATTCGATAATCTGAATACTGTTGCCGATGTCTGCGAACAAACCGGAGTCTGGCTGCATGTTGACGCAGCGCACGGGGGCAGCGTTCTGCTCAGTCGAACTCATTGCCACAAACTGGCTGGTATCGAACGAGCCGACAGCGTTGTGTGGGATGCTCACAAAATGCTGTTCGTCCCTGCGCTTTGTGCAGCGGTTCTCTATCGAAATCCGGAGCATCGATTCGAAACGTTTCGACAGGATGCGCCCTACCTGTTTGACCCATCCAATCCTGGGATCGCAACGTATGACAGCGGCGTTGCCACGATTGAATGCACAAAGCGCGCTCTGGGATTCAGCCTGTGGGGCATCTGGTCATTGTTTGGAGAAGAACTGTTTGAACAGCTCGTAGATCGCACGTTTGAACGCGCCCAATTCCTGTGGAAACTGCTGACGGACGCCGATGATTTCGAACCGCTTCATGAACCCGAGTGCAACATCGTCAGCTTTCGGCATGTACCTGCCAGACTAAAGAACGCAAAAACAGAAACTCTGAATCAGTTTCAGTATTCCCTGCGAACGCAACTCATTCGATCCGGGGATTTCTACATCGTTCAAACGACGCTGAACGGCCAAACTGCCCTGCGAGCATGTGTCATGAACCCGCTCACGTCAGAACATGACCTACAGGAATTACTCAACGCGATTCGCAGGCAGGGTGAAGCGGTCTATTCTGCCTAATGCCTGTTGGACTTTTCGTCATCCTGCGTCCGAAGGACGACTTCATCATCCAGCACGTCGACGGTCACCGGCAACATCTGGAACAACTGAGAAAAGAACCGTTCCCCTGGAAGACGTCGCAGGTTCACTGTGACTGCTGTGTCCAGTTTTTCGCCGAGACCGGCTTCGTCTCGAATCCTGATCCCGGCCTGCTGCAGCTGAGCGATCACCTGGCGATACGTCACACCAGCCGGGATCGACAGTGTTAGCAGACGTGTCTTCAACGATTCATCAGCATCAGCGTGGTCATTTTCAGACCGCCGTCGCAATAGCTCTGCCACCTGTTCGTGTTCTTCCACCGTACCGCGAAACCGAACTTCGGTCTTTGTCCAGCGAGCAGACAACTCCGGCAACCGGGTTTCCACAATGGACCGCGCCGATTCGCGCTTCTCCCTGGGAATCGAGTGCCGCTTCTCAATTAGTATGTCGTCCGGTATCTCAACGACGCGGCAGGTGTTCCCCTCAGGTTGAACTTCGAACGTCAGGTCAAACTGAAGCAGCAACAACGTTACCGATTCCACAAACGACAGAGAGGGCAGTTGTCCGCCTGGCCATAGATCGTGTGGTATGTCCTGCGGATTCGTGAAGGCCAGACCGACGTCAGCTGTTAGACGCGATACGATGTCGCGAGGACTCGCCAGATCATCCCATCGCAGTTCAGACTTCAGCGCCAGGTTTGAGTAGGTTTCCTTCAAGAACGCACGATGAGAACTCCGGATGGTCGCTCGGTTGCATTCCACCAATGTACGAAATCGCTTTGTACAGTTCCGTGGGCCGACATAGACGAGATCATAGCCAATAGAAACTCCAGCCTCGGGTAGCTCCTTTGCAATCATCCGCAACAGTTCGTCCGTTCTGACCAACGGAGTATTCAATGACATTCGTGATGATGGATCGATTCGTCTGTCCAGGAAAATGCAAATCCCCGTTTCTGATTGCAGATCCAACAACAGATCACGCAGCGGTACCGATTTCACTGTCACCGAGCGCCGCTGCTCCAACTGGTCCTGTAAGTCATTCTCCTGCCGGAACGGTCCATGGCGACTCACGTCACGATCGGCAGAATATGCAATCGGCGGCAGCGTCACGAAAATCAGCAGAACAGACACTCGACAAACCGTGAGCCGGAATTTGCTTGTCATTTTCACAGCCGAATGATCCCAAAATGCCGATGAAGGCATGAGGAAACGACATTCTGTGCGGATTCTATGAGTCATTTCCCGTACTCTTGCAATGAAGCACCCGGCCAGTATCTGCGAGACAACCAAGACAAGCAACAGGCAATCCGTCGACCAGCAAAGTGAATGTAATGAAAAAGTCCCACGCCGTCGGAATTGACCTTGGTACAACGTACTCATGCATCGCCTGTCTCAATAAACATGGCCAGCCCGTTACGATTCCAAACGAGGAAGGCGAGCTGGCAACGCCTTCAGTAGTCTTCGTGGATCATGATGAGTACATCGTGGGCACCGAAGCGTTGCGGAACGCCATCGCGCACCCGAATCAGGTCGTTCAGAACGCAAAACGATTCATGGGCGACAACAAACGATCGTGGCAACTTGGCGGGAAGTCGCTGACACCACAATCTGTCTCAAGTAGAATCCTTCACAAGCTGTTGGATGCTGCGGCCCAGAAGATTGGTCCCGTCACGGAGGCTGTGATCACAGTCCCCGCGCAGTTCAGCGATTCACAACGGCGAGCAACCGCTGAAGCAGGCCATGAAGCAGGTCTGAGCAAAGTGGAAGTCATCAACGAACCGGTTGCGGCTGCGCTCTGCCATGTGCTGGGGAGCGAAGGTATCGCATTTACGGAACTGGCGATCGACCAGCAGCTGTTGCTGTTCGATCTGGGTGGAGGCACACTCGACCTGGCAGTAATCAGTTATACGAACGACCAGGTGAGTGTCGTTGCCTCAGACGGCGATCTGGAACTCGGTGGGCTCGACTGGACGAATGTCATTGTTGAAATCGCCGCTGAGCGATTTCTGAAGGAATTCCGCGATGATCCACGGCAGGATCCGGAAAGCCATCAGGCTCTGATGCTTGAAGCAGAGCAGGCCAAACGCAGCCTGTCAGTCAGGCCACGAGCTGCAGTCACAGTCCAGCACGCTGGCAATCGCCAAACCTATCAGATCGAGAAAGAAGAATTTGAAGAACAGAGCCAGCGACTGCTTCAACGAGCAGCTGCTATTACTCGTCGCATCCTCAAAGAGAATCAGCTCGGATGGGCGCACATTGATGCAGTACTGACCACCGGTGGAGCATCACGGATGCCGATGGTCAAGGACTGCCTGCAGGAAGTGAGTGGCCGGACACTGAATTCAAGTCTGTCACCCGACCATTCCATCGCGCATGGCGCGGCGTACTACGCTGGTATGTTGCTGTCCAACAGCAGTTTCGCGCGGACCGTGTTTAGTTCGCAGGTCTCGACACGACTGGCAAAGATCCGCCAGCAGAGTGTGAGCGCTCGAGCGCTGGGAATCATGATTCGAGACGAAAAAACGGGACGCCGCGTACCTCACTATCTGGTGCCGACGAACACGCCCCTGCCCGTCTCCAAAACACAGACGTTCGGCACAGTCGTCGACAATCAAACAACCGTCCGCGTTCGACTCGTTGAAAGCGGTGCCGGGCCGGATAGGCCACCGACAGAGCTGGGCGACTGTGAGATCAGTCAGCTGCCGGCAGGACTTCCCGAAGGGGCGCAGGTTGACGTTACGATCAGCTACGATGCGCAAGCGCGTGTTCACGTATCAGCCCGAGAGCTCACCACGAACAAGAAGGCGGAAGTCGAAATCGTTCGAGAGGAAGCGATCCTGCGTCCGCCGACTGAGCGCGAATCGCAACCCACAATGAACAATGCCCCAGCTCCTTCCGAACCGGAACAGGAAGACCAGACAGACTCTGCTTCGACCGGGATCGACGATTCCCTGGAAACTCTGGCCGGACTGTCACTGGAATTCTCCATGACCCCCGGCAACACGGACGAAGCAGTGCTGTTCTGCTGCGCCAAGTGTGGCCGACCTCTGACACCGGAAGCCGAATGCGAAGTGTGTGTCACAGACTCCCAGGTTCTCCGAAGCCTCGCGGCAGCCGACCTGGACATTCCATTGTCCAAAGAAGAAGCCGGCAGCAATCAGAAATCGGTGGCAAACAGCCCGGCGGAAAACGACGTCACGAAGGCGTCTACAGACCCCGACCCGGAAGAGGAGTTCTGGGAACTGGTCGACGAAAACTGAAACCGTTGTCAATCCATAATAAAAAGAACACCCCGTCTGCCTTCGTGGCACACGGGGTGTTGAACTCTCAGCCTGACGGATGCAGTTGGATTACAGCACCTGCTTGATCTTCTCCAGGAACACTTTGTTCGTCGGGAACTTCTCCATCGTCCTCGTCATTTGATCCATCGCGTCAACCGGAGTCAGAGAAATCAGGCTGCGTCGCAGCATCGTAATCCCGTCCATCATTTCCGGATCGAGCAGCTTCTCTTCCCGCCGTGTTCCGGATCGGGAAATATCGATCGCCGGCCAGATACGCCGATCTGCCAGGTCACGACTGAGAACCATTTCCATGTTCCCCGTCCCCTTGAACTCCTGAAAGATCGCATCGTCCATTCGATTGTTGGTTTCGATCAGTGCCGTACCACACACCGTTAGCGATCCGCCTTCATCGAATCGCCTGGCTGTCCCAAAGAGTTTCTTCGGAACATCCAAAGCTCGAATATCCAGACCACCCGAGCCGGTTCGACCGGTATTGCTCCACTTATTAAACGCCCGCGCCAGACGAGTGATACTGTCCAGCAGGATGAACACATCTTTGCCGGATTCAGCCATCCGTCTTGCACGTTCGAAGATGAGCTGACTCAGACGAATGTGACTTTCGACATCTTCGTCCAGCGACGATGCCACGACCTCGCCATTCACCGTGCGCCGCATGTCGGTCACTTCTTCCGGACGCTCATCAATCAGCAAAACGATCAGATGAATTTCCGGATGATTCTCGGTCACCGCATTCGCAATATCCTGCAGCAGCATGGTCTTACCGGTACGTGGAGGGGCCACCAGAAGTGCACGCTGACCTTTCCCAATCGGACACAACAAATCCATCACTCTCATCGTCAGAGGTCGAGCTCCCGTCTCGAGCACAATCTGCTCGAAAGGATTGATCGGTGTCAGATCATCGAAATGCTTAACCTCGGCATACTCTTCAGGTGTCAATCCATCGATCAGTTCGACTTCGCGAACACGAGGGCCCTGATTTCGAGTCCCCGGTCCCACGTCCGCTTTCAGCAGTACACCCGCTCGCAGACCGAACTTGTCGACGACAGAGCTCGAAACAAACGGATTTGAATCTTCGGCAGCGTAGTTCTTATTCGGATCACGCAGGAATCCATAACCTTTGGGATGAAGTTCGAGGACACCTTCGAACGGGCCTTCAATGACTTCTCCTGTCGACTGAATCTGACGACCTCGACGAGCCCCGCCACCTCCACCACGACGCCCGTCACGACGCGGGCTTCCTCCGCGCCGACCATCATTCCGACCGCGTCGTCGACCTCCACCAGAAGAACCTGAACCACCGCGTCCATTCTCGCTGCGAGCGCCATCACCACCACCGCGACGGCGACGGCGGCGGCGACGACGACGCGGAGCTTCATCCCCATCGCCCCCTTCGCTGTCACCATCATTCCCTGTGTCTCTTCCGCCACCATCGGAATCATCATCTGACATATCGACGGCACTCGCTGAATCGACCGAGAGGTCGTCTGCCTCCTCGGTTTCAACCTTCTTTCGAGAGCGGGTTGAAGCACGACGTCGACGCGGTTTCTCTTCCGAGCCCTCGCCTGTCACTCCATCACCGAATGCTTCTTCACGGTCCGATGATTCTTCCACAACATCCTCCGTCTTCGCTCGAGATCGGCGTTTGCGCGTGCCAGTTTTGGTTTTACTTTCGGATCCGGCGGAACTGCTCGATGGCATAGACTCAGGTTTCCAGATGGGCCGACTTTGAATTCCACAGACGCGCGACAATTCGCAACTGGCAGGAATCAAACCAACAGGCAGTTCGACCTGTTTGCGGCATACGATTCACTCTTCTCTGAACAGCACTGCAACGTGCAGCGAACAGAAAAAGGAAGTCCTCCGGCGGCGTCCCACTCGGACATCACAATCAAACCGGAACTTCAAAAAAAGAGACTTCAACAGAACGGGCCAGAACCAACGATGTTGCATCAGCAAAAGCAGTTCTGGCTCCCAAACAACCACGCATACTCACGAATGAGGGACAGATACAGCCTCGCAAACACTGCATCAACATGACCAGAATGCAGTCGAAATTGCGTAACGACCGAGTCCATGACCGGCTGTAGTTAGCCGAATAACCCAAAAACTGTGAGCCTCGGGACACCTCACGCGAACACAAAATCCGACGCCCGTGTTTGACTGTCATGTCAGAAGAACGAGGACTTTTCGATCGAGCAACGACCGGTGGTTCGCAGAAGGCGAATTGAGCTGTCGGAACCAAATTCTGAACGGTTCCATACGATGCGAAGAATCTTAGTGAGTCGCACACCCAAATCAATCAACAACATGTGACTGAACGCTGAGGCAACCCTCATCGAGATCTTTGTGACCCCAACTGTGATGCAGTATTATCGCAGAATTCTTCTGTGTCAATCGATCTATTCAGAATATCGCCACTGCTGCCCAGTGGAAATATCCTGCTGACATGACTCAACCCCGATCTTCGGTGAAACCGGCAGAACGCCCGAATGACTCCCCAGAGGTGGAAGCTGGTCATTTTGCGTGCCCGGTGATCACGTCCGAACTACGAAGCAACGCCTATCGGAACGTCTGACCGGACAGTTCGGCTGGCCGGATGGCATGTTGAATTCGAGTGTACTTCAGAGGGTGCCGGCGGAATTCCTCTCGATTCCGGACCGTTCGAAACAAATACAGATTTCCGTCAAAGAACAAACCATATCGGATCCGCCCCGTAATTGCCCGCTGATCTCTCGTCAGCAGAACCGGATCACATCCGAGGTTTCGCGGAGCAAACCGATCGGGGTCTTCAAGAAACCTCTCTCGCTGCGAATGGGCACTAAAATAGTACAGAACGCCGCGATGCCGTTCTGCGATATCAGCACTGCCGGGAATCCATTCCTTTCGGTCCGACAACATCACCGGACAGTACCCACTCAAGCCGATGATCTCTTCATCGATAACGTCGTCTTTCACTTCAGGAACAACCTGCACCGACGTCTTAGAACGTTGCTCAACGATCTGAGATTCAGACTTCTGTTCGCTTCGCGTCATCGCAATCATGCGTCCGCGTGCCGCTGTGTCCCGCAGGATCGCAAGGTACGAAGGCTGTGGCACAAATCCGACACCCAGAGTTTCCACCTGGCCGTCCGGATAGACCACAACATCACGAGGAATCGTCGTTGCACCAAAACGCTGTGCAAGATCCGGACGAGCGGTCGTTTCAATCTGGACTGCCGCAAGACCTTCCTGAAGCGCACGCTGAACAGCCGGAGAAGTGAACACTTCCTGATCCATCTTCCTGCAGGGACCACACCACGCTGCATGGAAATGCACCAGCAACGGAACCTGTTGACTCTGAGCAACCTGCTCAGCTTCGTCAAACGACGAATACCAACCAGGCCCATGACCGGCTATGGCTGACGCGCTGACGATAATGACCAGAATGAACGCACTTACCCGCTGGCTTAACATTGACCATGCCCTGTCCTGTCCGGCATCGTATCCACTCACGCGGACATCACGCCTGACAACGATAAACGTGTTATCACAGAATTTGCCACAGAAGTATCTGTCAGCAGAAGCGAATGTCGACTAGGGAATTCCACCGCAGCCTCATTTGGTGCATTCGCAAATCCGAATGCACCGGACTTCGCGATGGTTGCAATCAGGTCCTTCTTACGGCCACAACTCAAAGTCGAGCCAATCAGAACACTCTGCCACTTCAGAAATCTCAATCAGCACGGCAAATGGAACATCGCAAATGCGACAGCGCCAATCAACCTCGCAATGCTTTCAACATCCCTGACGCTTTGTGCAGTGTTTCGTGGTACTCATCCAGCGGGTCCGAATCTGCCACGATTCCGCCGCCGACCGGAAAGCTCACACGACCATCACGCAGAGTAAACGTGCGAATCAGTATGCTGCTGTCGAAGTCAGATTGTGGCCCCACAAAAAAGAGGCTCCCGCAATATGCACTCCGACGCCGGCGTTCCAGCTCCGCAATAATCTCCATCGCACGAATTTTCGGGGCGCCGGTAATCGATCCGCCAGGAAAACAGGAGGCGCACAAATCCCAGACATCCCTGCCGTCCCTCAACTCCCCCACCACCGTTGAAACCAGGTGCTGCACCGTTTCAAACACTTCCAGTTCACAGACTCCTGTCACGCGAACCGAACCCGTTCTGCAAACACGTGAAATATCGTTTCGAAGCAGATCGACAATCATGATATTCTCGGCGCGATCCTTCTCACTTGCCAACAGTTCGTCCGAGGTGAACAGGTCGGCGATCGGGGATTGCTGACGGCGGCGAGTCCCCTTAATAGGACGAGTCTCCACGGTTCGACCCTGCTCCACCTTCAGGAACCGTTCCGGCGATGCACTCACCACAGCAACGTCAGCCGTCTGCAACAGTCCGCAGAAAGGAGCCGCGTTGAATTCCCGCACGCGCCGATAGAGCTCCACCGCCGTCCCTGCCCAGTCAGCCGTCAACTGCTGCGACAGATTCGCCTGAAAGATATCGCCAGCTCGGATATACTCGATCACACGTTGTACGATCGCGATGTACTCGCTCTTCGAGAAGGTCGACTCAAACGTGCTGTCGTTCGGCATTGCCTCGAAGTCGTCCGAAGCGGCCGGTTCATTAGCCTGGTCGATCACAAGTGAACTCAAACGAGTTCGAATCCAGTCGATCCGCTGTCGCTGACGATCCGATGATGAACAGTCATCCACATCTTCTGCATCTTCATCGACCGACAGCACGTAGAACCGCACACTGGATTCCAGATGGTCCCACACAATCGCCCAGTCAAACAGGCCAGCCACAAGTGGCGGAGTCGCGAACTCATTCGATTCCGCTTGAGGCAATCGTTCAAACGCGTGTCCGAGGTCATACGACATCAGCCCCGCAACTCCACCGCAGAATGGAGGTAAGTCAGCGCCAGCCTGATCGTCAATTCGCGTCTGCCATTGTCTCAACTGTTCAAATGGCCTGTCCCCAAATTGCACGAATTCCATCACACAGGCCTGGATCGGATCTGATGTGAGGAAGGAGTAGCGACAATCCTGTTCGCGTGGCGAGGCGGCACTGTCAAACAGCACGACGAATTCGTCCTGTGCAAACACCGGCAGCAGATCCATGACCAAGGGGCTGCCGGGAATTTCCTCAATGTAGATCCTCGATAACACGCAGTCACTCTTTCCCGGATCCTGAGGATGGCAAATGTTCATGCACAGCGGACGACGCCTTCCACTCACCCAGTAAGCCCCATTGCATCGGTTCATCCTGGACGTAGTTCTTGTTCAGATGCCGAGCCAACTCAGCTCGAGCCATCTCGTACCCCAGGTAGAACGCATGCTCCTCCGAAAGTTTGCTCTTTGCCTGCTGCAAGGCTCTTGCAAACACTTCGAACGAATCCGACCCGGACCAGTGGCCATCGCGGTTCATTAGATGCACAGCCTTTGCGCCTGCAAAGATACGATAATTGGCATCTGTGAGTGCTGTAGCCATGTCATTCAGTGATTCTTCCGACTCGCGCCGCACCTGAGCATCTCGCAGCATCAAAAGGGACGAATCAACATGCTTTGGCACGACTCCTTCCGCGATCGCATGATGCACCAGGCGGCGCGACCGATTCAGTTCGGCCACGGACGATCCACACCAGTTGATAACCTGAGTCGTCAATACGCTGTGAATTTGCAATTCCTCGCAGATGGCAGCCAGGATCATATTCACGCCCGCCGAATCCACTTCAGTCAGTTCGGTGATATTCCCCGTCCCCATCATCACAGGCAGATCAGGATACTTCGTTCGAGTATCGATATAGCGTTGAAGTGACGCAGTAAATCCCATTCCAATCGGCTCGATGATTGGATCGATCCGAAACGAAACGTTGGCACTCATCAACTGCTCCACACTCCTGTCCAGCGACTCCATATCCAACGGCGTGTCGGGAATCACAACAACTTCCGTCCCGAGCTCGCTCACCCAGTCGATATTCGTCTGATTGCAGCTGAGGATCAGTTCAACGCCGCTCGCCACCGCCTGCTCGACCTCGGCTCGATCGAAACTGTCGATGGAAACACGCAAGTTCTGTTCACGCAACGCAGTGACAATCTGACTCACGCGACCGTCGTCGGAAGTCCCAGGCACGCAGCCCACATCAATCACATCCGCTCCGTCTGCTGCCAGCGCAGCGGCCTCCTCCAAGACAGATTTCAGTGACCGCTCCGTCGCGTGATTGATCTCGGCAATGATCTCAATATTGAAGTCTTGAAGTGACACGTTCTTCCGCTTCCCCAACCCAAAGTGCTCCGGGAGGTCGTACAGATTCTTGGGACCGCGTTCAAACGGGACGCGAAACTGGTCGTGGAGGTCAGAAATGTCCCCCTGACACCACCCGGGCAGGATGACTCGATCAGTGCCCTCCGGAATCGTCAGTCGCCGTCGCAACAGTTCCGTATGCAGCAACGCCGCCACCTGAATTCCGGGAACAGCAATCTCGTATTGAAACCCAAGTCGCTGCGACAGATCAGAAACCACTGTCCTCAGACTTGCTTCTGCCAGCCGTCCGGTGACGAAGAGTATTTTTGTGTTTTCAGTCTTCAGTTTTCAGTATTTCAATTGTACGGCAGCGATATCAGCGAACCGCTCCACCGTTGACATTGATCACCTGCCCGGTGATGTAGGCCGCTTCGTCACTCAACAGGAACCGAGCCGCATTGGCGATATCCTGAGGCTGTCCCCACCGTTGGAGTGGTGTTTCATCCAGTACGCGCTGCTGCCACTCGTCGCTCGCAGATTCTCCCCATTCCGTTTGGATCCATCCGGGAGCGATGCAGTTGACACGAACGATCGGAGCCAGACTCATCGCCAACGATCGGCTGAAACCCATGATGGCATTCTTTGCGGTCGAAAACAGCTCGCCACTGTCACCTTCCATGCCTCGGTCGGACTGATCCCAGCCCACCGTCAACAAACTACCACTGCCCTGCTCTTTCAGAACGCTGCCGAACGCTCTCGCCAGCCGCAGCGTTCCTCGGACGTCCACGTCAAGCAGTGCCTGAAGTTTCACGAAATAGTCCGCCTGCTTCATTTCCCCGGTGAGCAAATCCACTCCTGCATTCAGTACCACTCCATCAACAGCACCCGACTCGTGGCAATCCCCGATGAATTCATGACAGGACGATTCATCTTCAAGGTCCAGACACAGAACATCCGCTGCTCGTCCCGAACGCCGAACAGAATTGGCGACTTGCTCCGCATCGGCCTCAGACGTTCGATAACTAATAGCAACATCGGCCCCCGCTGCCGCGCATTCCAGAGCGATCGACGCCCCGATTCCGGTCGACGCTCCGGTGACAACAATTCGCTTTCCATCCAATGAACCAAACATGATCCACAGCCTACCGGCGAATACCACAACTGTCACGCCCCTGGACTGTCCCCTGCAGTGAGCCGTCAGGAGTGATCTCTCCGCCTATTTCCCGGAATCCCTGATACCAGACCTACGATTCCTTCAGCCGAACGATTTGCTGTGGTAAAAATCCGCCCCGAGTGCCACCCACTTCGGAGACCCTTTGATGACTCAACCCGCAAAACTGGCTCTTGCGAATGGATCCGTCTTTAGCGGCACCGGATTTGGTGCTTCCGGAGAGATTCACGGCGAGGTCGTATTTAACACAAGCATGACCGGCTATCAGGAGATCCTCACGGATCCATCCTACAATGGCCAGATCGTAACGATGACCTACCCACTCATCGGCAACTACGGAATCAACAGTGACGATGTAGAGAGCAAAGGCCTCTTTCTGCGAGGCTTCATCGTTCGTGAATTGTGTGAGGAACCAAGCAACTTCCGCTCCACAGAATCGCTCGATTCGTATCTCCAACGAAACAACATCATTGGCCTGCAGGGAATCGACACCCGAGCGCTCGTTCGACAGATTCGCATTGACGGGGCCATGAAAGGCATCATCTCCACTGAAGATCTCGACGATACTTCACTCGTTCAAAAAGCAAAGGACGGCGCCAGCCTCGTGGGAGCGGACCTGGCCTGCGAAGTCATGCCGGATTGCAGTTCCGACTGGACATCTCCCCTGGCAGATCTCGGTCGCCCTGCAGACTTCGAGTCCTGTGCAGAAAACGACAACCGCCTCCATGTCGTCGCCATCGACTACGGCATGAAATGGAATATCCCTCGCTGGCTCACAGACGCGGGATGCAAAGTCACGGTCGTTCCCGGCAAATCAACCGTCGAAGAAATCCTGGCACTCAATCCGGACGGCGTTTTCCTGTCCAATGGCCCCGGCGACCCGGAACCACTGGACTACGCCATCAGCACAATCCAGGGATTGCTCGGCAGGTTCCCGATGTTTGGCATTTGCCTGGGAGTCCAGTTGCTCGGCCTGGCCTGCGGAGGCAAGACGTTCAAACTGAGATTCGGGCATCGAGGAGCTAACCAGCCCGTGATGAACAAAGCCACGGGCCGAGTTGAAATCACGTCACAGAATCACGGCTTCGCAATCGATGCCGATTCGCTTCCGGATTGCATGGAAGTCACACACTTCAATCTCAACGACAATACAGTCGAAGGCATTCGGCACAAAGAACACGCGGCCTTTGGAGTCCAGTATCACCCTGAAGCATCTGCAGGTCCGCATGACAGTCACTATCTGTTCCGCGAATTTGTTGACATGATGCAGGGCGTCACTGCCTGAGACCATTTGCCATCGAACATTACTCATTTGATATTTTGAAAGTACATCATGGCCTCTCAACGAACTCTCATTCTTGTCAAGCCTGACGGCGTCCACCGTCGGCTCATCGGCACCATCATCTCCCGCATCGAAAACAAGGGACTCAGCATTGTCGCGTTGAAGATGCTGCAGGTCACACCGGAACTCAGCAAACAGCACTATGCGGAACATGTCGAGAAGCCATTCTATCCGCAGCTGGAAGAATTCATCACAGCCGCCCCAGTCGTGGCAATGATCGTCCAGGGACCGGAAGCAGTCACCGTGATGAGAACCATCATTGGAGCCACCAACGGTCGTGAAGCGGCTCCGGGAACCATCCGAGGCGACTACGGATGCAGCCGGCAGATGAATATGATCCACGGCAGTGACAGCGAAGAATCAGCCGCCCGCGAAATTGGCATCTACTTCACCGACGCGGAAATCTGCGAGTACTCGCCCGTCCTTAACGACTGGTCCTTCGCCTCAGACGAAGTGTAGGACCTGCTTACGGTCTGCCAAACGCAGCGTGACCATTGATTTCCACCGTGTCTGGACTGACAATTGGCGACTGGGTCCATTTTGACTCAACCTGTCGTGCAGCATTCCATGACTCGATGCCATCAATCCGTTGCATCCTCACGCCGCGAATTCGTTCGCCTGGGTTTGGGTGGATTCTCTGCACTCTCACTTCCGCAGCTGATGCAAAATCGTTGTGATGCCGCATCGGCTGCGCTCAGGAAGAAGGATACCGCTGTCATCCTCGTGTGGTTGCCGGGTGGGCACAGTCACCTGGAAACCTACGACCCTAAGCCTCTCGCATCAAGTGATTATCGAGGGCCATTCGCTCCAATCGATACCGCTGTGCCGGGAATGCAACTGAGTGAACTGCTTCCGCATCATGCTCGCGTGGCCGACCGGTTTACTGTGCTACGATCACTCGTGCATACCGGGTTTTGCCACCAGCAGGGAACTCATCAGCTGCTGACCGGGTTCCCCGAACGTGTCCTGCATCAGAAGCCACAATATCCCGACTTCATGTCGGTGACCAATTACTTACGTCAGGACCGGTCACGGCAACTGCCAAATTATGTCGGCATACGGCCTGTGAACTACTCGGGATCGTCTTACCTCGGAAACGCAAACGATCCCTTTCCCGTTCACGGCGATCCCAATGGCGAATCGTTCACGGTCCCGAATATCGGCACCGCCAACGAAGCAGCCGTCAGTCGGCTTCAGGAAAGAATCAGCCTGCGGCAACAACTGGATCACCTCAAAGCTAAAGCAGATCATCTGGGGGCGATGAACGCACTGGACGATTTTGAACAACAGGCGCTCAACCTGTTAACGGGCTCCGCAGCAACACAGGCATTCGACGTTTCGCAGGAAGATGATGCAACGCGCAACCGATACGGGCGGAATCGCTGGGGACAACAACTGTTGCTGGCACGTAGACTGGTAGAATCCGGAATCGACCTGGTCACAGCTCAACTGGACGGCGACCTCTGCGGAGGAGTCGGCAACTGGGATGATCACGCGGTAAACGCTAACTGTTTTGAAGCGATCAAGTACCGATTGCAGTTCATGGATCAGGCCGTCGCTGCACTCATCGAAGACATCTACGATCGAGGACTCGATCAACGTGTCATGGTGGTTGTCACCGGTGAATTCGGGCGCACCCCAAAGATCAGCTACAACAAGAGCACAGGCAAGAGAATCGCCAGTGCATCTACCGGAACCACGCAACCCGGACGAGACCACTGGCCACGAGCCACTTCAATTCTGTTTGCTGGTGGAGGGATCCAAACAGGCCAGGTCGTCGGAGAAACGGACATCCGAGGTGAAGACCCAACAGACCGCATCGTCGGCCGCGGCGATTTCATGGCAACGTTGTATCATCATCTGGGTGTCGACTTTGAGCGAATCAGCATCCCAAACCACTCCGGTCGCCCCATCCCCCTGATGCTGAGCGAAGGCAAACCGATTTCTGAACTGTGTGGTGACGTCGCGTAGAGATCCGAGTGTCACCTTCTACCGGTCCTCGGCAGTTCGCTGCTCTGCGTGTTCAGGCAGTGATTTTTGAGCTGCTTCATCTTTGAGGAAGGCAATCAGGTCCACGAATTCAGTGAGTGTCAGCTGAGATGTGGTTTCGTCCGGCATGAGGCTTCGTTTGCTGGGGATCTTTTCTTCGATTTCGTTGACGTAGATGCGGTAGTCGCGGCCGTTGGCTCCTCGCAGCACAAACTGAGGTGGCCCTTCTGAAATCCGCAGACCGCCGTAGACCTTGCCGGCGGTTGTTACCACTGTCCAGGTTTCAAAGCCTTCTTTGATTTCTCGCGACGGATCGACGATTGATTCAATGATCTTTTCAATCGTGTGCGTTTGAGAGATCTTGTTGAGGTCCGGGCCGATACTGCCTCCCACTCCTTCCACTCGATGACACTTCATGCACTGGCTCTTTTCCGAACGCAGAAAGATATCGCGACCGCGTTCGCTGTTGCCTGTTTCCAGTACCAGCTTCTTAATGCGTTCCACTTCCTTTGGTTCCAGTGAAATGGAGAGTCCGTCTTTGTAGAGACTCCTGAGAAGTTCTTCCGTCTTACCAGACGAATCTGCCGCACTATGCCGCTGCAAAGCAGCCGCGATTTGAGGACGCGTTTCCGCCGGCAGTGAAGCCGCCAGCAGACGATTCGCCAGGTCGATCGTGTGCTGCATGTCTGAACTCAGGACATCAATAGCGGCGCTGAGGATCGCCGGATCATTGGCGTCAAGCAGCGTTTGAGCGAGCGGCTCTGCTTTCTCCGGATCAATTTGCCCCACCAGCCACATTGCATCGGCAATGAGTTGTGGTTCCGTCCACGAAGCCATTTCTTCAATCAATTCGGGAAGAACCAATTCGACACCTGGGTCACCTCGATCAGCAAACGGCCAGTCTTCCGCTCGCAGTAGAGCAAGCGATTTGATGATCTCCTGCCGTTCTTCGACGGAACGTTCTTCATCACTGAGTGATTCATACAATGGACGAGCAGCCGCGATCACACGCAGTTGCCCAGCCGCTTTGATGGCAGACAAACGAATCTCCGCGTCCGGCCAATTCAACAACTTCACAGTGAGATCTGTGACGACCGGTGATTTGCCCCCACCAATCAACCCCAATGTTTCCAGTGCCGTCACCTGAAGGTCAGCAGAGGCGTCCGGATTCCGTTCCAGCCACGTGTACGCTCCGGCGGCATCGATCGACGGTCGCACCACAATGTGGCGATAGCCAGTCAACAAACGTCCCAGTTGTTCTTCAGTGAATTGCGAAGTGTCACCAGTAAGCAGTTTGTCGAGACCAGCCGCCGCCTCATGAGTTCGAAGAGCAAGGAACAACTCGGAAGCCAGTTCTCGCTGAGCGTCAGCGTTGCTGATCGCCATGGCTGTCAGTTGAGCGATCCCTTCCGCGCCGCACCGCTCGATTCCTCGCAGGATGCCATCGAACAGGTACGCGTCTGTGTGGTCTACCTTGCGCAGTGTCTCGAGCAGCTCGTTCGCGATGTGTCCTTTCAATTCGGCTGACGGCGCGACGGCTCCTACACTTCCGGCAGCAATAGCGGCTGCGCGCCGGACGGCAGGATGAACATCCAAGTCCGCACAGGCGAGTAGACCGGCTGCCAGTTCAAAAGTCGCTTGTTTGTATTCCGTGTGATGTCCAATGGCTTCCGCAGCGACACGTCGCATGTCGGAGGAAGGATCCGAAATCAGCTGTTTCGCACATTCCTCGGCAGCAGACCAGTCCAGTTGGCAGATCGCTCCGAAGGCGCTGACTCTGGCGGGCAGACTGGCGGACTCATCCAGTGCAATCCGTTCAAAATCCGCGTATCGGTTTCCATCGCGTGACAGCAATTGTCTCTGTGCCCGCTCACGCACTTCAAAGTCCAGTGTCGATGCGAATGTCTGTAACAAGTCTGCGTCGGACTGCTGAGACAACTCCTGCCATGCCGTCATCGATCCGAGCGGTATGGCGGGCATGTCGTCGGTGCCGGTCCAACTGAGTCGATAGACGCGACCGTGTTCGCCGTCTCCCCACGATCGACCGGCTCCTCCGCTGTTCGTTCGCCAGTCAAGGATATAGATGGCACCATCCGGACCGGCGACGGCCTGCACCGGCCGAAACATTCCGTCATCGGATTCCATCAATGTGAACTGTCGGACAACCTTAAATGTGCTGCCGTCACGTTCGACCTCGTAGGCTCTCACTTTCATTCGATAGACGTCGGGATAGATCAGCAATCCACGAAACTCGTCCGGGAAGGCGGTTCCCTGATAGATCAGAAGACCGGCCGGAGCACCTCGACCGGTCTTAAGCATGGACGGCATCTTGCCTGGCTTCTCGCCAAACACGGCTCCTCGAGCGAAGTCGGTCCGGCAGCACTTCGCTCCCATTTCCAACCGCCATCCGTAGTCGGCTCCTTCCAGCAGATGCATCAGCCGCACGCCCTGGAACCTGGAGCCGTCTTCCTGGTCGTTATCAACGTGGAACATGTTGTAGAGTTCGTCGAAGACGACGTTGCGATACGGATTACGAAAACCTCGCGCATACTCCGACAGCTTCGAGCCGTCCGGTCGAGAACGAAAGATCGCGCCCGTGCGCAACACAGTCGCTCGTGAACCATCGCTTCCCTCGGCAATGTTGTCGTCGTCCCCGGTGGTGGTATACATCCAGTTGTCGTGGCTGATTGTCAAACCGGAAACCTGATGATGATGATATCCGCACATGCCTCGCAGGATTTCTTCTTCCTCCCACAGGCTGTTTCCGGGAGACGCAAGACGACGACGAATGACATGGCCAATGGACGGGAAGTACATCCAGCCGTCATGCAGCAGCAGACTGGAAGGCATTTCCAAATCGTTCATCACCAGTTCGGCTTTGTCGTAGATACCATCGCCATTGGTGTCGTACAGGCGCTTGAGATCGTCGTTGACATTCTTGGTCTTGCGGTTGACAGTAGCAGTCGTGCCGTCCTGATAATGCACCTCGTAGGTGGTGTCGATCTGGTCTGTGGCTTCTCGCCATTCGAGTACGTACAGCGAGCCATCATCGGCAAATGTCATCCCCACCGGGTCAATGATTGTGGGATCACTGGCCACGATGTCGATCTGAACGCCTTCCGGAGCGCGCATTCCTTTCAGCTGAGGATCCGCTTCGCCGTGATCCACCATGCGAACCCAGCCGGGAGTCGGCAAGGCTGCCATTTCGTCCTTGAGGTACTCTGCTTTGGGTGGCGTTTGAGCGGATGCTGTTCCGCAGAGCAGAACCGTTGTGCCAGCAAAGCTGGCAGCCACGAGGAACATCAGGCGAGATATCATGAACAGAAGCCTTGTCTGAAGTCCCGAAAGGGACGGTACTCCATTAACACCGCGGCGTCAGCCCGGTGAAACGGATTCGGTTGTTTCGCACATCCCCGGTTGGGGCGACAAAGGAAACACATGACAGATCGAATTGGCCTTCGGCTTGTCGAGAGGTTAGATTCAATCAAAGTCGTTGTCGGTCGAAACCGCGTTTCGCGTTTGCTGTCGAAAGAATAACCGATGTGTGTTCGATATTCATCCTGTGCGATGCTTCTGGTTCTGTGTTGCGCCATGTTTCACGATGCGATCGGCGACGAAGTAGAACGCCCGTTTGGATTAGAAAGTCGCACTCCCTGGACGACATCACGCGTCGCTGGTTCCCCGGAACCACCTTTGCCCTACGTCGCCACGCAGATCTTCACCGACATCAAATGGGATCAGCCGATCTATGTGGAACGTGAACCTGGCACCGAGAATCTCATTGTGATCCAAAAAGGAGGCAACGAGGACGCCCCCACGAGAATCGTCCGCCTGAAGGATCAGTCGAATGCCAGTAATGTCGACGTGCTGCTCGCCGTTGCAGATCGCCAGGTCTATGGACTCACCTTTCATCCCGAGTATCAACAGAATGGGTTCCTCTACCTGTTCAGCAACGATTCCGACGTCGAAGCGGAACGCATCAACCGAATCACACGCTACACGGTGTCACTTGATCCGAACGCCGATGTCTTGTGTGATCCTGAAACACGTCAGGTGATGATCGAATGGAAGTCGATGGGCCACGACGGCGGCGACCTCGTCTTTGGTCACGACGGAATGCTCTACATCACGTCCGGTGACGGTACGGGAGATTCGGATCAATGGCTGTCTGCTCAGGACGTCACGAATCTTCTCGGCGGAGTGCTCCGCATTGATGTCGATCATCCTGCCGACGGAAAGATGTATTCCATTCCACCTGACAATCCATTCGTAGACCTGCCGAATGCCCGAGGCGAACTGTGGGCGATTGGGCTGCGTAATCCGTGGAGGATGTCGATCGACGATCAAACCGGACAAATCTGGGTTGGCAATAACGGTCAGGATTTGTGGGAGACGGCTCACCTGCTCGGTCGAGGCGAAAACTACGGATGGAGTGTCTACGAAGGCAGCCATCCATTTTACGCTCATCGGGAAATCGGTCCTGGAGAACTCGTCAATCCGACATTCGAACACCACCACACAGAATCACGGTCACTGACCGGAGGCGTCGTCTACTACGGCGACCAGCTACCCGAGCTGCAGGGAGCCTACATCTACGGTGACTATTCCACCGGTAAGATCTGGGCCGGGCGGCATGACGGCACTCAGGTCACGTTCCATCGTGAGATCGCCGACACAACTTTGGGGATCGCCGGATTCTCCAACACGCATCGAGGCGACCTGCTGGTTGTTGACTACGCAGGTGGTCTCTACCGACTGGATCCAAATCCGCTGCTTGAAAAGCAGGACGAATTGCCCTCGTTCCCGACAGCACTCAGCGCCACAGGGTTATTCGAATCCGTTGCTAATCACAGAATGGCTGAGGGAGTGATTTCGTACGACGTGATTTCCCCCGGATGGAATGATGGAGCGACATCCGAACGGTTCCTGGCAATCCCGGACGAACTCCAGATCGCCAGCAATGGATCGGGCACGTGGACGTTTCCCGATCGATCGGTGCTGGTGCAGACGTTGTCTCACGGAACTCGGCGAGTTGAAACGCGTCTTCTTGTGAAGCAACAAGGAGAATGGCTCGGCTATTCGTACGAATGGAACGACCAACAGGACGACGCAGCACTGGTCGGCGCATCCGGGAAAAACGTCCAGATTCAGAACGAATCCGGTGTTTCCCAGGACTGGAAGATTCCTGCACGAGCCGAATGTATGTCGTGTCACAGTCGGGCTGCCAAATTCGTGCTTGGCCTGACAGAACAGCAACTGAATCGCAGTCATCGCTATGGATCCATCAACGACAATCAGCTGCGAACGCTGGAGCACATCGGTTTGTTCGATGGAAGTTTGACGCCGCCCGACAAGAGAACGCCGTTGGTTTCACCGAACGATGAAACTGTAACTCTGGAATCTCGAGTGAAGTCGTATCTGCACACCAACTGTTCGGGCTGTCACGTCGCAGCGGGAGGCGGCAACGCTCGAATGGAACTGAAGTTCTCCACGGCACTCGATGAAATGAAGATCGTGTCGGAGTTTCCTCAGCATGCAACCTTCGGTCTGGCACAACCACAAATCATTTCACCTGGCAATCCGGAACAGTCTGTCATGCTGGCGCGGCTCACGCGACGAGGTCGCGGTCAAATGCCGCCACTGGTGTCGAACCGAGTTGATGACGATGCAGTCGATCTCTTTCGCCAGTGGATCAGTTCGCTCGAGTCAGATCGCAGGTTTGTTCGTGACTGGACAGTCGCCGACCTGCAGGATGACTTAGCCGGAATCACCGAAGGCCGTTCACTCGAACGCGGCAAGACACTGTTCAAGAGTGCCGGTTGTGGCCAGTGTCATCGCATCGAAGAAGAAATCGCGGGCATCGGCCCGAACCTCACCGGCGTTGCCCAGCGTTTGAAACCAGCGGAGATCCTGGAGTCGATCGTCTCACCCTCTGCCAAAATCGAAGCCAAATATGCCGCCACGATCATCGCAACGACAGATGGCCGAATCATTCAGGGACGCATCCAGTCGGAATCCGACGATGCAATTACGCTGCAGGGCCAGGAATCGTTCTCAGGCGCCAGAGTGATTCCGAAATCCAACATCGAAGAACGAGTGCTCTCCAAAGTGTCCACAATGCCGCGAAGTACGATCAATCACCTGCAACGCGATGAAATCCTGGATCTGCTTGCTTACGTCATCGCTGGTGAAGTGGAAGACAAATGAATACTGTGTCGTTCGCGAGTCACCGGGGAACCGTAGGGTGCGTCGAGCGGGCGAATCAGCACGATGGTGCGTCAGCGCGGTAGTCTTTGAACCGGTCTTCCCGCAGGAGAACATGAGAGTCTGCCCGCGATGACGCACCGGTATCGGCAATCGGCACCGCTCGACACACCCTACAGAATACGCACACTGCATAACGCAAAATGCGTAGTATCGTTCGCCGGATAGTTGCCATTCGCGTTTAGACATGTGGTACGATGGTGTCTTCAATCGACTTCAGCCACTTGAAATGGAATTCACATGCTGCGATTTGCTTTGCTGATGTTGGTCGCTGTGGTGACGACCAGCTCGATCGGTACCTCTGCGGATGACCCATTCCCGCCAATCAACCCTGTCTTTCGTTTGCAGAGCAACACCTACGAAGCTTTGCAGCTACAGAAGCAGTTGAAGTCGACGTGGGGAGAAAGTGCTGACATACCGGACTCGATCGGTATGTTTCTGGAGCTGTACGGTGACAACGGCCCGGAACATGACCAGCAGGTTGTTATCCAGGCGAATTTCACTCAGTCAAAAAAAGGCTTCGTTCAGGAAATCATCTATCCGGCCACGTCGCCCGTGCTGGAAGAGTTATCGGGTGACAAAAACACTAAGTGGATCACTGTTGGCGATTATGCAGGCGTGATTCACGCGGCGATATCCGGTACCGAAGACGAAGAGCCGAACTCTGAAGTTAGTCTTGCAGCCTATGGCGAGCATCTGCGTAAGACTGCACAGGGCGTTAACGATAATCCGCTGTCTGGTGTGCTTAGATATGAGTTCTATCCAACCCAGTTGAGGAACACGTATGCCTACTCAAAGCTTCGATCTTTGATCGCGCTGGCTGCGACACTCGCTCAGCGGCGAGACAACGAAGAACCCGATGCCCACGCATTACGCTCCGCCGGCATCCGGTTTCTCACTGACGCAGGGCAGATGTGTTTGCAACATCTGGCAACCATGGCCGTTGGTCTGCGACGAGGCGACAACGAACAATCAGTTGAAGCAACAATTGAATTCGAAACAACTCGAAAGTCACCTCTGACGGACGTCTTCAAGCAGGTAGGTCAGGTAAGAAACCGCAGCCTTTCTTATCTGCATCCGGCTCACGAAGGACTTGTTTCGGTGGCGTTGTCCCTGCCTGAAGCTCTGGCAGATCCTGTTGTACTGACCGGACTCATTGGTTCGATTCCATTCGTCGAGGAGATGGACAGTTTTCCAATCCTTGAAGCTGTCATTCAGCGGCTGTGTAACTCGTGCTGCCAGGTGGGAAGGTTTGAAGTGCTGGCACAAACCGTCCCATGCAATGACAAATCATCCGCACTCGCAATCGTCATTCCTCTTCGTGACGCTCAGGTTGGTGCACTCAGTCAATCTGGCATTCAGCAGGTTGGCATGGCATCATCAGATTTTCACTTCGATGGAGGTGCTGCCTGGTGTCTGACGCCTGACCTCATGAACGACGGAGGACATCAGTACTCACTGCACATTGCAGAATCGGAGAGCTGTATCGCAGTTCTGATCGGAAGCGACGCGGCCCATCCAGTCTACCGTGACATCCTTCAACGGGACTTCAACGAGTCATCGGCTGCCAGACGCTATGCGAATTCTGCAATCGCGATCGACATGCCGTTAAACAGTGAATGGCCCAGCCAGCTGTTGGATCTGGACGATCTGTGGGCACAACGTAAATCAAAGCTAGAACTGAAAACGAGACTCACTGCACTCGTCGACGTCACAGATAGTAAACTGGAAGTCGTGACGCGCTTCGAAGATGACGCCGCATTGTTCGGAGCACTCTACATGGAACTCCTGCTCGAATCAGCACTCGAAGACGCCTTTGAGTGGCTGTTTGAGTGACCCAGACGACTCCATCGTCAGAATGCCTGTCCGAACCCGCCTCCCAGCTCTCTTTGGAACCAGCCTTCGGCAGGAGCCACTGAGACCTTGCACTTTGGAATTGCTGCACGAAGCTGTTCCTCGGAACACTCATGAAAATGACAAGTGACGAATGTGAGTGCCTGAAGCTGCTCCATCGCCACGAACGCAGCAAGCATCTCCGGTGTGATCGTTCCATCTTTGATCGTCAAGCTCGAAGCATTGGGGAGATGTGACAGTGTTTCGACTGTTGGCGCCACAAGAATTAACTCAACGAGTTGAGGGATCTCGCAGATATGAGCGATTCCCTGGTCGGTAGCCTGTGACGCATCGACTGCAACACATTGAAGGACCCGAAACTCCGAAAATACACGCATCGCACTATCCGGTATGCCTGTCTGCGAAATGTCCAGATTCCACAAGTCCGGCATCGTTGCCAGATGATCGAGCGCGCTTGCTGTCAGCGGTGTGCCGGAAACGTCAATTGTGAAGACGCTGCTGACACCTCGGAGCGCAGCCAGACCGTCGGATGTGACACCTGAATCCCGCAACGTCAGCCAGGTCTGTCCCGACAGATTCTCGATTTCGTCACGATATTGTTTCAACCACTCATCGTCGACTGCCCCATTCACAAAACGGATGTGGTGGATCCGATCATCCTTGCTACGTGCAGCGGGATTAAGAAGTCGATTGCGCAACCGAGTAAAAGCGGACAGGCTTGGTCTGCGGTGGGAGTCCACAAACAGCTGGCCCCCCGCTTCAACAATTCTTGCTTCGAATCGGTGTGACAACAGCCATTCCACACCGACGGCTGCAGTAACCAGCAGCACTAACACCAAGAGAAGCGATCGAACCCGCCTCCGCCTGGGCCGGTTGGCTTCAGGCTGGTTGCTCTCGTCAGATGTCGTGGCCATGAGGCACACCTATGTGTTGAGTGTCTTAAACTCGCGTGTGCGGCCTTCCAGCGCTCCCTCGGTCGGCAGGCGTTCCATACTTGACGCCCCGAAGAAACCGGCAATCCCGGATGTATTCTGGAAGATGTACTGAGCATCTTCCGGCTCGGCGATCGGGCCACCGTGACACAGGACGATGATCTCCGGGTTCACTGCGACAGCAGCATCACGGATTCCCTGCACGCGCTGAGCCGATTCATCCAGTGTGAGCGTCGTGTGAGCACCGATCGAACCTTTGGTTGTCAGGCCCATGTGAGGAACCAGAACATCGGCACCGGCCTGAGCCATTTTCTCCGCTTCTTCGGGAGTGAAGACATACGGGCACGTGAGCATGTCGAGTTCGTGCGCAAGAGCGATCATTTCGACCTCGCGGTCGTAACTCATCCCCGTTTCTTCGAGGTTCATGCGGAACACGCCATCGATCAGTCCGACCGTCGGAAAGTTCTGCACGCCGTCGAATCCCATTTCTTTGAGTTGCTTGAGGAACACAGGCATCAACCGAAACGGATCCGTGCCGCACACTCCGGCCAGAACCATGGTGTCCTGAACAATCGGAAGCACTTCGCTCGCCATCTCCACGACGACCGCGTTGGCATCTCCGTACGGCATCAGCCCCGCCAGGCTGCCTCGTCCGGCCATACGGTATCGGCCGCAGTTGTAGATGATGATGAGATCCGCGCCGCCCTTCTCAACGAACTTCGCTGAAATACCGGTTCCGGCACCGGCACCGATAATCGGGGTATTTGAGTCAACCTGCTTGCGCAGTCGCGACAGCGCTTCCGAACGAGAAATGAATGGCATGAAGAACCTTAGATCACTATTGGGCCAGAAATGTAAGTAGTTTTTCGGTCATGGCAGATGCAAACGCATCATCATTGATGTGCAGGTCCAGCTCCACCAATTCGACTTTGTCCTGATCGAGATGTTCCCGAACTGACGCAAACAGATCGGCATCCGCTTCCGGATCGTGAAACGGCATGTCGGGCGCATCAATCATGCTCACGCCGCGCAACGGAACAAACAGCGCTGTCGGACCTGTCGATCGGTTGAGTTTCTCCGCGATGATTCGCCCCAGCTCGCGGTTCTCCTCAGCAGTTGTTCTCATCAACGTGACCGTTGCGTTGTGTTCATAGAACGTCCGGCCGTCAAATCGGTCCGGCACGCTGGCTCGGGCACCAAAATTCACCATGTCCAGAGCTCCCAGAGACACAACCTGAGGGATGCCCTGCTCGACCGCTGCTTCCAGTCGCGTTGGTCCGGCGGACAGGACGCCTCCGACGAGTTCATCACACCATTCCGTTGTTGTGATGTCAGCCACAGCCTGAATGAACCCATCCCGGATGAGTCCTTCCATGGCGGCTCCTCCACTGCCCGTCGCGTGAAAGACCAGAACTTCGTAACCCGCTTTCTCCAGGGATTCGCGCACCGCTGTGACAACGGGCGTCGTCACACCAAACATTGACGCTGCAATAATCGGTTTATCACTGGCCTCAATCATTGGTTGTTCCACCATGCCGCAGATGGCGCCAACGGCATTCGCAAAGACCTGGCGGGAAACCGCATTCAACCCGGCAACATCCACCACCGAGTACATCAGCGTGATGTCTTTCACACCGACATACGGTGACGTATCGCCCGATGCCATGGTTGACACCATCACCTTGGGGAATCCAACGGGCAGTGCCTGCATGGCAGCCGTCGCGATTGAACTGCCACCTGAACCGCCGAGACTCAGGACACCATCAATCTGCCCATCACGATGCAGCGACTCGGCCAGTTTCGTCGCTCCGGCAGACATCACTTTGAGTGCCGCTCCTCGATCGTTTGCCGCTCGCAGATCGGCGAGGACACCGTCGCCGGCTTTAGCAACTTCGTCTGCAGAGATCTGTGGAGAGTCGGATGGATCTGCGGCAACACCGACATCCATCAGCAGAACCTGGTGACCTCGAGCCTCAATGAGACCACGGACAAAAGCAAATTCTTCGCCTTTGGTGTCCAGCGTACCGATGAGCAGAATGGTCTTCGACATCATGACATCCTACGCTCGCAAAGTATTCCACGGGGACTGCTCATGAACGGGCACAGTCTCATAGCCAATTTCACCAACACATGGCCCCAGAATCGCCAGAACCTTCGCGGGCATGTCTCCTACGTTGAATGAGGCGTGTACAACTCCCGCATCGATGTAGGCGGTATCACCAGGGCCAAGGATCTTCATTTCCTGGTCAACCCACTGTTCCACGCTTCCTTCGATCACATAGATCGTTTCTTCCTGATCCGGATGCCGATGAAAGTCGTGCCCGTTGCCCGGCAGCAACTCAACGTCCAGCACCGTCAGCTGACGATTTCCGGTCAGTGGCGGATGAGTCATCCAGCCGAGTGATCCCCATTCGAGTGATTCCCGTTCCGTTTCCGACTTCAGTACGAATTGACTCAAAACGTTCTCCTCACTGATTTCTCGAACTGCCACAGGACTGGCGAGAGTGTACTGCCAAAAGAAAACGATTTCCAAAACCCAGGCCCGTTCGCCCCAGAATGCCTGATGTTGCCACTCGCTGAAATTTTGCGAAGAACAATCCTCGCGATGGCCCAGTCCAGAGATCATCATTCTTGTAGCCATCCCCGTTGCAGCAAGGCGTCATGCCAATTCCTGGCAACGATACATGCTCCCTGTTAACCGTCCCGCCCTGCTTTGTCTTCCAAAGGAACATCGGTGAACCGTTTTCACAATCTCCGCATCTGTTTACTGAATCTCAGCTTCGCTCTTGTTGTTCCTTCGACAGTCATCGCAGGTGACTCAGTCGATCTTCAACATGCAACGGTTGTGTACCATTCTGACCAGGATGCGGTCACACAAACAGCGACACAAGTGCTGCTCGAAGAAGTATCCAAACGGACGGGACTTACCTGGAACCTTCAAGCAGAGGTTCCTGCCACCGGAACGATGGTCATCGTCACAACGGCTGACAACGTCGCGGCATTTGGCGATTCTGTGCCAGACGCTTCAACGGAGGGTGATCCCGCAACACAGCCAGAAGGCTATCGAATTGTTGTTGACGTGAAACAACCAGCGATCTGGATCATTGGAGCAGACGGGCCCGGAACTTTGTACGGTGTCGGCCGATTTCTGAGGATGCTGGACTGGGGCAATGACAAAGCAACCTTCCCCGCAAACATCGACCTGACATCGGCACCGCAGTATTCCATCCGTGGTCACCAGCTGGGCTATCGTAACACCGCGAATTCCTATGATGCCTGGAATGTCGCTCAGTACGAACAATACATCCGCGAACTGTCGTTCTTTGGGTGCAACGCGATTGAGAATATTCCAATGTCACCTCGTGTTCCGCTGATGCCGGTCGACCCGAAGCAGATGCACTGGCACATCGGCGACATCTGCAAACGCTATGGCATGCAGTACTGGATCTGGATGCCGGCCACCGTCGATCTGGAGGATGCCGATGCTCGAAGCAAGCTGCTGGATGATTTTGAAGATATCTTCAAAGGCTGCGACCATCTGACGGGAGTGTTCGTGCCCGGCGGTGACCCCGGGGACCACATTCCGAAACTGATGTTTCCTTTTCTGAAGGATGCGGGCAAACGGCTGAAGAAGCATCATCCGACAGCTCGCATGTGGATGTCGATGCAGGGTTTCTCGCCGAAGAAAGCCAGGGCCGTCTACAAGATCCTGCGAGAAGACAAACCCACGTGGCTGGGTGGAATCGTCGCCGGTCCGTCCAGTCGTCCCATCCCGGAACTCCGTAGCAACGTCCCGGAACACTATCCGATTCGGCTCTATCCGGATCTCACGCACAACAAGATCTGTCAGTATCCTGTGCCATGGTGGGACATAGCATATTCGATCACTCTGGGCCGCGAAGCCATCAATCCGCGACCCGTCCAGTACGCTCAGATTCACAACTGGTTTGCCCCCTACACCGACGGATTCCTAAGTTATTCCGATGGTGCACATGACGACCTCAACAAAGCCGTCTGGAGCGGTCTTGGCTGGAACGCGCAAACAGACGTCCGCGACATTGTGATGGACTATGCTCGAGTATTCTTCTCACCGGAAATCGCAAACGATGCCACCGATGGGATCTTCGCACTCGAACAGAACTGGCGAGGTGTGCTTAGAAACAACGCCAGCGTGGAAGGCACGCTGACTCACTGGCAGGAACTGGAAACGCGAGCACCTCAGCTGGCCGCCAACTGGCGTTGGCAGATGAATCTTCTGCGAGCCAACTACGATGCTTATGTGCGTCGTCGTCTGCTTCATGAAGAAGCACTCGAAGACGAAGCCAATCAGGTGTTAGCTCAGGCTGACACACTGGGAGCCAACAAAGCAATGGGTCAAGCTCGACGAATCCTGAATCGAGCAACCAGCCAGCAACAAGGTTCCCAACTACGACAACGCATCATTGAATTGTGCGGAACACTGTTTGGTTCAATAGGCCTGCAAACCAGTGTCGAAGGATACCAGGCGGCGAATCCGGAACGAGGAGCCGTACTCGACTTCATCGACATCCCACTGAATAACCGTTGGTGGCTGGAAGACGAATTTCTGAAGGTTGCCAAACTCGCGACCGAACAGGAAAAGGTTGCTCGCCTGAGTGCCATCGCATTGTGGGAGTCTCCCGGTCCAGGCAGCTACTACGACGACGTTGGAAATCCAGGCAAGTCGAATCATGTTCGCCATAGCGAACAGGTCATCACGATCCACGGAGAAGAAGCTCTGCCGGAACCAATGCTTTGGTGGAAGTCTGCTCTTGGAGGCAAGAGCCGCGACAGGCTGTCGTCTCAGTCAAGTATGAACTATCCGGAAGCCGTGGTGTATGAAGGCCTCGATCCGGACGCGCACTACACCGTTCGGTGCGGCGGGCTGGGCACCTTTCTGCTACGGATCGATGGCAAGCTCATCAAGACAATTCACGAACGAGCCGAACTGGGAGACACACGCGATTTCCCGGTCCCAACGAAGGCCCTCAAGGATCGAAAGATCGAACTCACCTGGGATCGTCCCACGGGCGAGGGACACCTCAACTGGCGTCAACACTCTCGGCTGTGCGAGGTGTGGCTGCTGAAGAACGATTAACAGATCAGATCTCTGCGAGCACCCGGACCATGGCCAATGGGTTCATCGCCAATCCAGCGTTCGTCAACCGGTTCGTCGGCTCGCTGGTAGCGGGAATCGGTTGACAGTCGCACGCGGTCACTTTGATTGTCCAGACTCCCATGAATCGTGCCGATGTTGAACACCACAACATCGCCCGGCCGATAGCATTCTGCCGTGACCCACGGAAGTCCGTGCTCCGCCTGCAATTGCACGGGGTCACTACTGAGTTTGCCATCACCTAACGGACCCACCCAGCCGTGGACATCCTGAGGTTCTCTGTCAAGTCGATTCGTACACACGATATCAACGTCGCCATTTCGGTACGTCTCAAACGCTGGAATGCGATGAGATCCAGGCATAATCAACAGGCCACCGATTTCCGGCGTGATTTCCATCAATGGTGTCCAGCTCGTATACAGCTGACGAGTCCCGCGTCCCATGTAAACAGAGTCACCATGAGGAGCCGTCCCCTTACCCGGCCCAATCACACGCAACCACGTAAAGTCAAAGTGCCGAACAGACGACTCAAGGATTTGCTCGTAGAACTCAATCATCCGTCCGGAATACAGAGCCTTCAGCAGAGCACGATTTTCTCGCACCAGATGATGACACGACTTGCCGATCCATGGCTGAGCGGCAACCCCCGCTTCAACGGGATGTGTTCGATCCAACAGTCCCAATTCGCTGAGCTGCTTCAGCAGGAATGATCGAGCATCATTAATGAGATTCGCGTCAAGAAGTTCCGGCAGATAGAGATACCCATCCTCGTTGAGTCGACTCTGAAGGGCGGTTGAATCATCCAACAGGTCAATACTGGAACGACACCAGCCAAAGCAAGTGTCGGAAAGATCCAGCTCACATCCCAGACTCGTTAATTTGGAAGCACTCATTCCGACCACACACCAACAGCTATCATTTGATCGCCCGCTTGCTGCAGCCGTTCACCGACTTCATAGAATTCATGGAACGCCACAGGTCATCAGTATATCATCGTCCTGCGGCGCATCACGGTTTGTCCGGACTGATTCTTCACCAAACAACCTGCGCAGTAGACTGCCTGCTTCAACCAGGAATCCCCAATGACAAGACTCACGGCCGTTGTCCTATGCCTGGCACTACATGGGCTCTCAGAACTCCATGCTGCGGCTGCACAACTGGACCTGACGAATGCAGTTGTCGTTGTGTCATCGGGAGTTCGGGAACAGGCTGAGAAGGTCGCTGCCACGATTCTGGTTGAGGAAGTTGCCAAACGAACCGGCCTCACATTAGAAGTTCGGACCGACGCGCCAGCAAGCGGCCAACCAGCAATCGTTATCACCACAAAGAGCAATAGGCCACCTTGGTTCGATCAGACCCATCCCGTCGATCATCAGTTGCTGCCACCAACGCAGCCGGAAGGGTTCTCAATACAGGCTGTTGCAGGCAATGGCAAGCAATCACCGGCTGTGTTGATCGTCGGAACGGACTCACGGGGAGCCTTGTTTGGCGTCGGCCGACTCCTGCGAGCTTTGAACTGCAGCGCCAGTCGGATTGCGATCGATTCATCATTCGCAATCACAACTGCCCCGGAGTATCCCGCTCGCGGGCATGAAATGGGTTATCGGGCCCGAGCAAACAGTTACGACGCCTGGTCGCCCGAACAGTACGATCAGTACATCCGGGATCAGGTTATCTTCGGAATGAACTGTGTGCAGGGAATCCCGTTTGAAGATTCCCGCTCCAGCCGTTTGATGAAGGTCTCCCGCAAAGAAATGAACCGAACGATCGGCGCGATCTGCGCCCGCTACGACGTCGACTACTGGGTGTGGACTCCCGTGGATTTTTCACTCACGGACCGAAATCGACGTCAGGAGGAACTTGCGAAGCATGAAGAGTTCTATCGATCAACGCCTCGATTGAATGCGGTGTTCGTTCCTGGTGGCGACCCCGGCAGCAATCCTCCCGAACTGGTGCTACCGTTCATGGAAGATCTCGCAAGGTTGCTGGCCAAACATCATCCTGAAGTAAAAATCTGGGTCTCGCTGCAGGACTTCGACGAACCCAAAGTTCAGACCGTGATGGACTACATCTCACAAGAGAAACCGGACTGGTTCGGAGGAATCGTCGCTGACACGTCCGCCCTTCCCATCAATGAAACACGGCGACGACTGCCTGCTCACTACCCCGTTCGCTGGTATCCGGACATCACCCACACCGTTGAATGCCAGTTTCCGGTCGACTGGTGGGATCCGGCCTATGCCGTGACCCTCGGACGCGAGCCCACGAACCCTCGTCCGGATGCCTACGCCACAGTCTTTCGTCGCTTCGCCCCTCACACGGACGGCTTTGTAAGTTACTCAGACGGCATCAACGACGATGTCAACAAGACCATCTGGAACGCAATGGGCTGGGACTCACGACAAGACGTCCGTGAGATCCTCATCCAGTATTCGCGATTTCATTTCGGCGACGACGTTGCCGAACAATGTGCCGACGGATTGCTCGGTCTGGAGAACAACTGGCGAGGAAGCCTTGCACTTAACACGGGAGTCGATGGAGTTCTGGCCCTGTGGCAAAACCTCGAAACGAATCATCCGAACCTGTTGAAAAACTGGCGTTTTCAGCAACATCTCATGCGAGCCTGCTACGACGCCTATACGCGTCATCGCCTCATTTACGAAACACAGCTCGAACTCGAAGCCATGCAGGCGCTTGCAGCAGCAGCGAACGCAGGAGCTGAAGCCGCGATAACTCTCGCCGAACAAATCCTGAAGAAAGCCGACACGGCACTCTGTCGGCCTCAGCTGAGAATCCGCATCGATGAACTGGCAGAATCCCTGTTCGAATCAATCGGCTACCAAACGAGCGTCAAACGATATGGAGCAAGTGGAGCCGAACGAGGCTGCGTGATGGATTTTGTGGACCGCCCGCTGAATGATCGCTGGTGGCTGGAAGACCAGTTCACAAAGATCGGCAAACTCGACAGCGAACAGGAGAAGCTCATCCAGCTTGAAGTGATTCGTACCTGGAAGGCACCAGGCCCTGGCAGCTTCTACGACGATATCGGACACGTGGGACAGTCGCCTCATGTCGTTCGCGGTGAGAACACCAATACGGACCCGGAATGCCGACGACATGCCAATCCCGGTCACTCCTGGATCGCAGACGGCAGAAGCCGTCGACGACTGGCGTGGCTGCACGCGATGCAGTGGCCGGTTGCAGTCGACTATGACGGACTGGATCCCAACGCAGTCTATACGGTTCGACTCACCGGTCAGGGCGAATCACCATTGCGAGGAGACGGAGTTCGCCTGCCCGTGACCAAAGGAGCCAGCCAGGTGGGAGAATTCCAGGAGTTCTCCGTTCCCGCAAAACTCATCGCGGACGGCACTCTACGCCTGACCTGGGATAGGGTCGATGAATCACATCTCCACTGGAGCAAACATTCGCATGTCGCCGAAGTCTGGCTGCTGAAACAGTAGACCATCGCCCCTCCACTCCGTCAGTCATCCAACTCCCAATGCACATTGGCAACGAGCAAACATTTCAGCGACACCACAGTATCCACACACCAGTCGTGGAGTTTGTGCTGACGGCGGTTGTGTTCTCCGGCATGGGTGCAATCACATGGGCGATCCGCGGCACAGCAGGCTGGAACGGAATCGATGGAACGATCATTCCCGGAATGACCTGGGGCATTCTGTGGTGGTATGTGTGCTGGCGAAAAGGGATTGATGCGCGAGGCATCCCGTTGTGGCTGGGATTGGGAATCGCACTGGGCGGCGAACTTGGTTACGGCCAATACGTCTCCTGGATACGAGGCACGTTCAACACCGGGGACGAAGTCGTATCCATTTCACCATGGACTGGCTATCTGTGGTTTGCAGTCTGTGGAGTCGGCTGGGCAGCCCCAGGTGCCATCGGTCTTGGCTGGGCACTCGCTGGCAGAAAGTCACTCGGAACATGGCTGTCACGTCTGGTCGTCCCCGTCGGGATTGGAATCGTCGCCAGACTTATGATTCAAACCTGGCCGTGGCTGTTCTTTCCACACTGGGACCTCGGCATCTATGTCCCCAAAGTCGCAGAGACTGTGAATCCAACAGGATCAGACATACAAACGAACACAATCATCATGTGGCTCGCGAGCACATTGCTTGCAGGCGTGGCATGGGCGACGACACGAGTATTTCGAACAAACTGGATCGCTCGTTTAATCTGTTTCGGTGCTGTCGCAGTGATGGCCGTCCTGCTGTTAATCGCTGCTCAGTGGCTGTTCTTCCCCGGTGACCGACTCGGCCTCTTCTCCGGAGAACTCGGACGTCACGCCGGCCGAACCGTGTATACGAATTCACAAAATGCGATCGTTGTGGGTTGGTGGATCGGAGCGTTACTGGTCGCCTGTATTCAACGGGACCGTTTTACGATCTTCGCGGGGTTAACCATTGGAGCCGGATTCGGAATCGGGTTTCCACTTTCGGCAGTCTGGTGTCTGGGTTACCTGCACGCACCGGATCTCGTGGACTGGTGGAAGATGTGGGAACTTCAGGCCGGACTGCATCTGGGTCTGCTGTACGTAGTCGTCCTGTACTGGGCCATTCGACAGACTCACAACCATCGCACGACGGCTTCGTACCAGCATTTGTCCATATCTCAACAGTGGTGCGAAACGCTGACAACAGCCATTGGAGTGCTCCTCCTCATCCATGTGGCAAGCCGCGAGGACTTCCTCGTCGTCGGCATCCTGCTGGGTTTGACTTTTGTCGCAGCAATCGTGACAGCGACAGTGGTCACGAGCGACGTGGCAGCCAGAAGACGAGCAGTCTCATTCGCATACAGCGTCTTTCTGCTCGTGTTCATCATGACATGGGGCGCATCAAGTCAAACAGGAATCCTGCTTGGCCTGTACGGTGCAGAAGACGTCGACCAATACGCATGGCCCGCGGCTCGGGTGATGATCTTTGTTCCGGCCGGAATTCTTATCGTCGGAAGCTTCCTCGTCACATTCTATCACAGCCTCCGCAAGCCATTTCCCGCAGACACCGACCCAGCAATCGTCAGCAGCCGTATCGTCAACCTGATCACGTTTACGGGGTTGGTGGGAGCAGCAACAATCTGGCCATCAAAGATTGGAGCGTTCTATGCATGCTGCATCGGCACCGCATTGTTTGCATTCAATCGACTGAATCATTACTTCGATCATGTCGATCGCACACCGACTTGAGCAGCGGACACCGGGGCCAATTGACTGTCCGCAGCACCTTATCGTGATTCCTGTGCCGCTTGGTGGTCAGAATGCAAGGTGCTTGTCAGCGCCAGCACAATCCATACTTCAGCCACCCGGAAGCATTACAAGGCGATATTTTCGTCGAGCCATTCCAGGCCTATTGTCTGAGCCGATTGCTGATTCCGGATAAGGTGATACGATGCTATCACTTTGTCCCAGAGGAACATGGAATGGCTAATCTGTTGATTCGTGACATCCCGGACCCTGTCCGTGCCCGGATTCGACGTGAGCATCGCCGGAAGATGGTCAGTCAAAACACGTATCTCGTGTCGCTGCTTTCAGAAGCGATGGACGACAACCACCCGACGCTGTTTCAAGAAACACCCGCAGCACCTCGAATCAACAGCGGACCTCAAATAGTTCCGTTTTCATTCATTGATCTGTTCGCCGGGATCGGAGGACTTCGGCTGGGACTGGAAGCGGTAGGAGGGCGCTGCGCGTTCTCATGCGAACGTGATCCATTTGCGCTCAAGACCTATCAGGCATGGTATGGCGACAATGCTGAAGGCGATGTGACGGAACTGCTGGATAACAATAAGATTCCTCGCCACGATGTGCTGGCCGCCGGATTCCCATGCCAGCCGTTTTCCATTGCAGGCGTTTCCAAGAAGAACAGTCTGGGCAGAGAACACGGATTCCGCGATCGAACACAGGGCACCCTGTTCTTTCACCTGGCATCGATCATCGAGAAACATCGGCCGCCGGTCCTGCTGCTGGAAAACGTCAAGAACCTGCGAAGTCACAACAAAGGCGATACCTGGCGAACGATTTCTGAAACGCTCGACCAGCTTGGCTATACGGTTTTCGATCAGGTGATCGATGCCGCCGACTATGTTCCTCAGCATCGCGAACGAGTCCTGATTACCGGATTCGATCGAAGTGTCTTCGGCGATGCTCCTCCGTTTCGGTTTCCGGATCCGCCGAATGGCGAGCCGCCGCGACTCAGCGACATTCTGGAAGACGATGTCTCGGACAAGTACACGCTGACCGACAAGCTGTGGCAGTATCTGCAGGACTACGCGGAACGGCACCGTAGAAAGGGCAACGGATTCGGCTGCAGTGTCGCAGACCCCGATGGAATTACTCGAACACTCAGTGCGCGATACTACAAGGATGGATCGGAAATCCTGATTCCTCAGGGAAAGACGAAGAATCCGCGGCGGCTGACTCCGCGCGAAGCCGGCCGCTTAATGGGATTTCCGGAACATCTGCTGGACCGAATGCTCAATGGCGAACGGCAGGTCGTGTCGGATACCCAGGCTTACAGGCAGTTTGGCAATGCCGTCGTTCCAGCAGTCGTGGAAGCAGTGGCGAAACAGATTGTCGAGGTAATGCACTGGCAACTGCTCCGGAGGAACGGTTGTCTGCTCAAACGATGACCACGGCATCCTTTCATGACGATTGAGCCGAAAGTCGGGATCTGTCCACCTGCGCCACACGCTCACCGGCAGCGAAGACAGATTCATGGCAACCTGCTGCCCATCCGGAAGTAGATTTCGAGCAGCTGAACTCATCCGTTAGGATTTGCCTCGACCGCTTGTCTGCTCTGTGTTCCGGATAACTCCATGATTCGCTGTGAACTGGTCACCCCGTCGTCGTCTGCCGATCCCATCTGGAACGAATGGCGACAGATTGAGACTAACACACCGGAATCTCAACGGCTGTTCTCCGCTGACTGGCATCGGGTCTGGGCCGAAACCTGGGGAGCGACTGGCAAGTGGACTGGCCAGGTCCAGCTCGTCGCAGCTCGTGACGAAAACAATCAACTTCAGGGAGTTCTGTTTCTGGGACGGCCGAGGGTCGGTCCGCTGACTGTGCGTGCGATGGGTGGACATGACGTACCTCATCGGGGAATTCAGGCCGTCCACGGACAGGAAGAGGCAGTTGGTTCGGCCATCGGACAGTTCGTTGCCGGCTGGCATTGGCTGCTGCTACAGCTTGGTCCGATTCGTCGGTCCTCACGCGCCGATCAGGCCATGATTGAACAGTTGCAGCAGAAGTGTGCATTCCTTCAACAACGAGGTTCCCGCGAAGAAATCTCTCTGCTCGCGCCGGACTCATTTGAAGAATACCGGTCTGAAGTCCTTGGAGGAAAGTTCTTCCGCAAGATCGGCTACTACGAACGACGAATGGCTCGAGCCGGTCGTGTGGACATTCGCCACTACCGTCAGCCGACGGATGATGAGATTGCTCAGATGATCTGTGATCTCGACACGATCGAAGCGGCTTCCTGGATGACCACCCGCGGAACAGGAGTTCCCCGCTTTACCAATCCGGATTTGCGTCATTTCTGGACTGAAATGTCTTCGGAGTATTTGTCACCAAACGACCACATTGATTGCTGGGTCATGTCGCTGCATGACAAACCCGTCAGTTTTTGCTTTACACTCAACGATGGCCAGACCCGCTACGTCATCGCCAATCAGTATGACAACGATGTCAAGGATCACCGGACGGGATCCACGCTGTACCGCTATATGATCGAAGATGGAATTGAACGGGGAATTCGCCGCTTCGAGTTCGGCGATGGCGACCTGCACTACAAGAGCCTCTGGGGAGCTGAAGTCCGCGATTACTCCGACACCTGGCTCGCCATTCCCAACCGCGTCGCTGGCTTTGCTGCGTCACTGCTGCCAGGACGTTCTCCGGAAGCGCCTGCGGCGGAAATCACTCAAACAACGCCGAATCCGGGGCGACAGGCACCTGCTACAACTGAAACTTAACGCAGTTTTCAGACGCTGTCACAGGGCATGGTGCTCTATTTCAGGTCCGCCCGCATCTGATTGATTGCTTCCATTCGCCGGGCGCGTTTTGTGTCGTTGAAGAACAACTCGATCGACTCTTCGACACTCTTGCAGAGCCTCTCCACATCTCGTTTGGCTCGACGGTTCTGAGAATTCACCGAACGTCGCACCGCTGCTACACGAATCAGTGCCAGCTCGTCGATGAAGTCGTCCTTTGCGGGAACAGCCAAGTAGTCCTTCACGGCCTGCTCAAACGCTTCCACCTGGCCTTCACTTGCTGAACGCTGAGCCAAGCTGAACTGGACTTCTCGCATTGCCACGGAATCGACCAGTTTGTCCTGAAACAACTGAAGGTCACCTTCCACACTCAGTCGGATCGAATCATCGGGTAGCATAATCGTGTCGACTGGCAGCAATCCGGGAGCATACGGCACTCGCGCGAGTGTTCGCGTCCCGCTGTAGACGTAAATCCAGACGGTCGGATGATTCGGATGCGCTGGCACCGTGACTTCACCGTTGCGATCACTCAACAGCTTCAGCTGGTCGATTTCATCGACGTCAGTGGAACGAAGCTTGTAGGCAATGCTGACCCGCTGACAGATCAGCGGACGACTCTGCTCCGAACGCTCAACCAGTCGCACCTTGCTGGTACGAGCTGCCGGTCGCTGTCGAAGTGCCAGGTGCTGCACGTTTCGGGAGCGAGACCCAAAACGTGATACTCTGCCGTGAGCCAACAGAACGCCTGTCGTCAGCCCCCGCGTGATCTCTTCGTCAACTGAAAGCACCTGGACGTAGGTCAGCGGCACCTCGCGGAGCGATCCCAGTTTGTTCGGGTCGCGGCGGTCCATCTTGCGCAGAAACAACCGAAGGACGTCACCCTGCTGCACCTGCTCTGCAGCGATGTCCGGTGGTGGCAGTTCGCCGGCCTGAGTTTGTAACTCGATAAACTCCAGTCCCTCGTCGTCCGCATACTTTCGGACAAACTGCAGACATGGACGAAACGATTTTCGAACGAGCGTCGCAGCAACACTCACTATTCTGCGAACATCAGGTGTTGAAGCTGTCAACACAGGTGAGAGATCATGAAGCCGCGTATCGTATTCACGGCACGACAGATCGACGCCAGCCGATGTTGACTGGATCGACAGGAAGATCACCTTGTCCGACTCTGATTCTGGAAACTCGTACCATGGTTCCTCACTCATCTCCGGTGAGACAATGTCGGGCACCTGCAGCCGCTTCAGCTGGCCCGGAGTCCCAGGCTGCAACCAGTCAGCCTCGTACACATCTGCCTGCCACATCGAACCATAGGTTCTGGCAACCGCCCTCCGAAGATCATTAAGGACAGTCTCACTGTCGAACGCACGCCCACCCTTCATTCTGTTGCATGACACAGACACCCTGACGCGGTACGGACGAGACGCGAATGGAACCACAACCGTAGAGTCAACCTCTGATAACTCATTGGCCGCGCCCGCCTCGGAATCCGTCTGGCCATGTGTCACTGCCACAGACCCGACCAAACAGATGAGCCCGGCCAACAGTCCTCTGGCGACCCCCGGCCGGAATATCCGCAGCGCTCGCTGAGTCAGAAACATTTTCATGGTTTCACCACCCACTGCGAAGCACTGTCATAGACGGAAACAGGACGATCGGCACGGTAGCCGGAAACATTCTTTCGAAAGGCAACAAACTGGTCGACTTCCCAAAGGGGAATCAAGAAGGCCTGTGCTGCAACATTGCGCTGCATTCGAAACAATCGGTCACGGGCGATACGAAAGCTACCAGCGTAGTCCAGCAATGTCAGATCCTGCCGCATCCAGTCGGGGTAGCTCGAAAGCAGGCCGACATCGAGTGTTTCGTCGGTGAGCAGGACCGACCATAAGTCGAGCAACGGCTCCTCCATCATCGAACGCCGATACATCAAATCCCACGACTCCAGATGATCGGCCGCCTGTTCAGACGGTATCAATTCGACTTCGATCCCAACTCTGTCCCAGAAACGGATCATTTGCCGTGCGGCCTTCTGCATGCCTTCATCCGGCTCACAAAGAAGTCGAAGTTTCGGCAGTGTGATGTCCGCCCCGGTCTCAGCAAGCAGTTCAGCGTTGTCCCGTCGCCATGATGGTTCATCCCATTCTTCACCAGCGTCGAGGGTTGCTTTCCTGGCTTCACTGACAAGTTTCTGCCTCGCTGGAATGCGCAGTTGCTCCTGTGCCGCAAACCTGAGCGCGAAGGCCAGACGAAGGTCCGTCGCCGGCAGTTCCAACAGTGGATTCGTCGCGTAACTGCTCAGCGGCCAGGATGAACCGGAGATGCGACCGAACTGCATCGCCGGATCTCGAAGTATGATGTCCTGCAGAATCTTCTCACGAGGGACGGCGAGCGACAATGCCCGACGCAACTGAGGGTTTCGGATCGCTGAAGACTCCGGATTAAACACAATCACATGGCTTGCCGGAGCTGCCAGCTTCTGAACGAATCCCAGCTCCGAACTACGAATGGGCGTCACTTCCCACGGCCGTACTGAGGCAATCACATCGACTTCGCCTCGGTTGAATGCGTGAACGATTTCCTGACGGGAATCGAACCTGACCTCAACGATCTCAGCAATGTGATACTGAAGCAGACTCAGATCATTCGGTTCAGCCACACGGCGAACGTAACTTCGTTGACGATCGTCAGCTTCCTTGGGCAAGAATCGCCCAATCCGAGAATTTGACTCTGTCACAGGATCATCTTCCGACGACTGACCGGTGATTGGAATCCGAAACAGTGCTGCCAGATTCAATGGCACGCGGGAAAACCGAATCTCAATACGCGATGGCGAACGCACCGAGTATCCCGCCACAAAAGAAGCAAGTCGCGGGTCATAGTCCGGACCTGATGGATCCAGCCGGACGGCAAGTGAGTCGGCAATCTGACTGGCCGTCAACAGTGGTTGCGACTGCCAATAGGGCTTGCTGGTTCGAAGTTTGAACGTGACCGCTCGACCAAGATCCTGGGGATCCCAGTCTTCAATAAATGCTGACTTGTAATACGTGATCTCGTTGAACTTCTCCGGCTCAAACAGTTCCAGTTCAACCAGTTCGCGATGGCGTTGGAACGCTGGCAAAGGAACAGGAAAGGGCGCGTCGTTTTCCAGAGACTCCACCGCAACTCGCACCGTCTGATACCGCGTCCCGATTCGGTCGAGTTGTTTTCGCAATGCTCCCTTGAGTGGCCAGATCCGATCTGCTCTTCGTGCAAGATGAGTTGCTTCTCGCAGCTTGCCCTGTTCCGCAAGGTCGACTGCTTCCTGCAGCCTGCTTTCAGAAATCTGTCGAATCTTCGCCCGTGACTCATTGATGACCTGATGGCTGCCATAGCGATCAGTCATCCGTTCGATGTGCCAGCGCGCATTCTCAAAATCCGACTGTTCGATGGCCGGATCAATCAGCTGTCGGTAGACCGTCCCGATCTTCTCTGAGATACCGGGGAAGTCAGGTTCGGCATCATAGACTTCGTTGAGGAGTGCGAGTGCAGCGTAGGGTTTGCCTTCATTCCAACGAGCCTCAGCTTCCTTCACAAGAAGCGTTCGAAATCGAGGCACAGTCTGGTCCCAACCGGGCAGCAGCTGTTCGACTCGTTGTACAAGGTCAAATGCTCTGGACGTATCGCCTTCATCGATCAATAGATCTGCGCGTTCCAGCATCAACAGTTCGTAACCGATGATCTCCTGCACGGACTCCGGTTTGAGAACATAGTCTGCAGGATCATCCGGCAGTCGAACCACCAGCTTTCGAAGCTCTTCCAGCCGGGCATTGTCGTTCCGAGTCCGTTGTCGTTTCCCAACAAGCTGCTTTCGCTCTTCCATTCGCCGCGCCAATGTATCTGGCCGTGGCTCCAGCGCATCGCACACGATGACGAATGACTCTTCCTTCAAGACAACCCAGTCGAAGGGTTCCGCAGCCATCAGTTCCTCATAGGATGGCGGGCGAGACAGCTCACTCAGACGCGGAGGCTGTTCAGTTTCTTCTTCAGGCTCTGGCTGCGCATTGGCAACAGACAACAGCGTCAGCGCGATGACCAACTGTGCAAGGCAAGGCTTAAGCCACGAAGCCGCCACCCAGCGCAGTCTCAATGACAGACGACGGGTGATGCCATCGTGGTGATCCGAGTTGTCTGAACTGATCGACATAGGTCCCCGGCCTCGGCCGTTCTCTGTTTCCTTCGACTGATTTCGCACGCTATTCGTCTTCGCCCCGAGGTGCCGCTGCCAGATCGTTCATGAAGAACAAACTTCCGTCTGCGGCGACGACTACAATCGATTCCCCCGCCTGAATTGGTCCGAATTGAAGATGTTGTCCGAGGTTGACAGGCTCTCCGACAGGGAGACCATCCTCATTCAGCCGATGAACGCCGCCATTCGCGAATGCCGCCAGATAGCCACCTCCCGGCAGTTCCAACGGAGTATCGATGAGCCACCCTCCGGGCGAAGGAAATGTCCCCAGAGGACTCAACTGATCGCTTAAATCAAAGACAGCGATATCACGTCTTCCCGCCTCAACAAACACGCGTGAACCCACAATCAACGGAGACTCGCTAATCACTTCACCCAGATCACGTTCAGTAACCGTTTCCAGCGTTTGTGAACTCATCAACACGATGCGTCCATCGACCATGGGAACACAGAGATAATCACCTCCGGCAGCTGGAGCTACTTCCGTTTCCCCATCCAGTCTGGCGATGCTCACTTCGGCGAGGTGCGGCCCGGGAGTCTCGCGATACTCAACCTGAATAATCTGATCGTTCGAATTGACTGCGACAAGGCGCGTGTCGCTGAGACGGGTGAGGCACTTCCATGAGGACTCTTCACCAATTCCTTCCGAGACCAGATAATCTTCGGTCCGTGGCTGCTTTGCCACGAGACGCAGCCGTCCGGGTAGCGGTACAACCAGTCCGCCGGCAAGCGGCACTGGGTCCGTTTCGGGAGCAGACGGCAGCCTCCACCGCTGTTCAAGCAGACCGGTTCGAGTGGTTGTCCAGACGGAAGCATCGTCGCCAAGACACCAGGCGGCCATACGTCCGTCGGGCATTGCAATGCCAGCAACCGGATCCGCCAGATCGTCGGGCAGCCGAAACTGTCCCGATGATCGAGTGAAGAACTCGGTCTTTGAAACCGGCTTGAGCGGCAGGCGAAAGATTTCCCCGAAGTCGCTGACAGCGATCAACGAGTTCCCCTGGGCAGAAGGGCCAACTGCAACGAGATTCGTGCTGAGCGCCAAACGCCATTGACCTTTCATCGAGTTGCGATTCACTCGAGTCAGGAACACCGACGAAGACCAGGGTTCCGTGGTCGTCACCATGAAACTCTGATCGTCAAGCTGCATTGGGTACAGATGCTCTCCTTTGGCCACCACAGCATCATCAAGCAGGACCGCCTGAGTCGTCACCTGAAACCGCCGCAGCGAGGAACTTGCCATCCACACATAACCACCGGCACCAGATGCTAAGAACATGGAACCGGGCTCGGCGTCTTCGACCTGATTTGAATCAATCAGCGAAAACACATCAGCCTCGGGTTCATCTGATATGCGAAATGCGGTGATCCGTTGAGGAGTTGAGGGCACAAACAAATGGTCACCTCGCAGCAGACAGGGATCTTTGACCTCCCCCAAAACGGACTGACGCGATCGTTCTGAGAGTTCGCCGCTGCTCTTCAACGTGAAGGCACGAAGCCGTGCTTCTTCCCCCGAGTGATTCTCACTCATCAGGAAGAGTTTTCCCATCGGCAGCATGGGGCTTGAGACACTACCTTCACTGTGTGCCGTCCAGGAAACGGCTTTGCAGGCCAGTGGACGTCGCGTCAACGTGTAGATGAACGCAATCTCGCCCGGAATGATGAGTGACTCCTGATCACGGCTGAGTGCCGGTGGGCCGTGAACAGGCTGACTGAACCCAACTCGCGCGATCGCTGTTCCATCATCAGCTGAAATCTGCCACAGATACCCCTCCAATGTCGTCACATAGATTTCCTGATCGATGACCAGTGGCTCTCCAGTGATGGCAGCTTCGACGGACTGCTTCCAGATCACGCTTCCGTCCTGCTGCCGAACGAGCATGAGTTCGTACCTGCCGCTGTGAAACAACAACAGCGAAGGTTCCACTCCGTCTATCAGGATAGGAGCAAATGGTGACTTGGCCCCGATCCGGCGTTTCCAGACAGGATCGGCTGTCTCGGAATCCACGGCAAAAACAACGTCGCCACCGGCACCAAAAACCAGTTTTCCCTGCGACACCTGATTTGCTGACGCCTGAGTTCTGAGATTGACTGACAGGGACGGAATTGAACTCTCTTCATTTTCCGGATCAAGGGCCGGGATCCCCAGTTCTTCAGGTCTGGTTCGACTGAGTTCCAGGTCACTGATCCGGCCAAGAATCTTCCTGAATTCATCCGAGTCACTTAAGACCTCGTAACGTCGGATCAGCCCCTGGTAGATCTTCAGAGCCGCAATCGGATCGCCTGCTGACAAATGCTCCTGGATTTCACCGGTTGACGACTGCAGCACATCACGCTGAAGGATAGCGGCCGATGCTTCAGCCTGCAGTTTTGAAATACGTTCCCTCGCCTCAACAGTAACACTTCCTCCACTTGCCAGGCTGTCCAGACGCGCGAATGCACGCTTGCTCGCTTCCAGTGCCTCCTCGTTCGCATTGTCTGTTGCCACACGGGCGGCAGCCCGGGCAATCTTCTCGGCGTAACCAATCAGCCGGTTGGTTTCGTCTGCGAACTCAGGAAAATCCCTACAGCTGGTCACGAAATCACTCAGACTCTTTTCTGCGTCAATGACGGATTCCGGCGAAAACGTCGTCGCATCTGTGTACCGCCGAACGGTCGCAATTCCGCGCCGGATCTTTGCCCGGTTGGAGTACTCACCTGACGGATAGTTCAGCAGAAAATCATCGAACAGCTGAATCGCTTCGTTGTATTTGGATTCTGTGAGGGCCCGATCGGCTCGTTCGAACCGTGTTTTCTCGGAATCACTCAGGATCAGAAAGTAGAAGACAGCGGCTACAATGGCCAGGCCAACAATAAGAAACCCCATCGCCATGACAAACGGCGACCGTGTGATCTCTTCCTCCCCTGGTCGCCGAGCTCCACCAGCAAGGCGATCGTTCAGCCGCGTGAGTCTGCTTCCGCGCAGCTGACGTGCCCCTCGAGCGCGAACCTCCGATACTTCTTCGACCGCTTCGGCTTCGTCGATCTCCGCGTCCGAATCGAATTCTTCTGGTTTAGGCTTCGCCACAATTCCACTTCCCGTTCATCTGACTCTCAGATGTGTTCTGACTTTTCTGCCAATGTGCTCTGTGTCACTCACCGATTCTTCACGGCATCCTATCGTACATCCCCATAGGCACTGCGGATTCGATGAAATCCGGCCTGTGTCGCCCCATCGTTCACCCGAATCCGCATTTCAAACCGTGAATCGCGGTCGATCAGAATCTGAAGCTCAACTTCTTCGCGCCCCGACCGCAACGCCGTGAGAATGTCCTTGATCTCCTCCAGTGACTCTCCCACTTTGTCTTCAATATAGACCTTGTTATCCGCTGAAATCTCCGCCTTGATTGCTGAATCATCAGCATCTTCAATGATCGTCTCAATTGCTGACTCTTCCGACTTCGCAGACGAAACCTCGAAACTCTTCTGCAGATCAAACGCTGCCGTAATCATGAAGAAGATTAAGAGCAGAAAAGTCACATCAACCATTGGAGTAAGATCCATTTCTTCGAATTCCGGGCGACGGTGTGTGACAACCTCGTCATCGTCATCTGAATCCTCCCAGGACGGCAACGTCACCCAGGCACGATCACCGAGGATCAACTTAGCCTGTTTCTTCCTGCTGACACGTTTCTCATCCGATACTGAAACGACATCCATTTCTTCGAATGAGTCGATCGTGTTTGCCGGCGTGGCTTTCGCGTACGATGCAAAAGCAGACGTTTCACCCTGAGCATCGTCTGACTTCGCGTCGTCCTCCTCTTTCCTGCGGAGCAGCGTTGACAGGACAGGGACTCGGACCAGATCCAGCGACCGTTTCTGCTTGAGCGCGGCCTGCATCGTCTTAATGTCCTGAAGAATGTCGGCCGGCGTCTGATACCGTTCGTCAACATTCTTGGCCATCATGCAGTGGACCATCTGGCAAACGACTTCCGGCAGATCTTCACGTTCTTCTGCAAGAGGCGGCGGTCTTGTGGTCACGTGCTGAACCGCAATCCCGGTGGCTGACGTTCCTGTAAACGGAGTATGGCCACACAACAACTGATAACAGGTGACTCCAAACGAATAGATGTCGGACCGAATGTCCAGTGTTTCTCCGCGAACCTGCTCGGGACTCATATACAAGGGTGTCCCCAGTGTGGATCCTTCCTTCGTCAGGCCTCCAACATCCGGATTCTCCTGCAGTTGAGCCAGACCGAAGTCGGCAACCTTCACCACTCCCTTCCGGTTCACCAGAATATTGTCTGGCTTGATATCGCGATGCACGATTCCCGCAGCGTCAGATGCCTGAAGCGCCGTCGCGATTTGTTTCATCACGTGAAGACAAGGCCCAAGTTCAGGAGGCCCGTGAGCACGCAGGATCGTGGCAAGATCCTTGCCTTTAACGTACTCCTGACCGATGAAGTGATAGCCGTTTTCTTCGCCGACCGTGTAGACCTGCACAATATTGGGATGGCTGATCCCCGCAGCTGTCATTGCTTCCTGCTGAAAACGAGCAATCACACGTTCGGCAGAGGCAGCCATCAGCGAAGGTTTGAGAATTTTGACTGCAGCCGGACGCTTCAGAGTGACTTGTTCGGCGAGATAGACATTTGCCATGCCGCCGCTGCCAATGGATTCCACCAGTCGGAACTCACCAAATGTTTTCCCGACCAGGTCACTCATTGGTGGAACCAGCTTTCAGCCACAACCAAAACACGAGACACAACTTTCCAGACAAAACACATAGCCCGCACCGTCAGCGAAAATCCTGGACCGCAAACTGATAACTCACATCGCCTTCAACAGACTTCACCGCATCCTCCACATCACCGACGAACCCGTTCTTCACGTCACGCTCTGCATAGATCATGATCCGAACGGCACCTCCTCGGGCTTCGTCAATCAATCGCATCTGCAACTCATCTCGCGTCAGGATTCTATCTTCAAGCATAATCGTCCCACCTTCAGGCGATGATGCGGAATTCAGGATTGTCAGCTGCAGCATATCGTTGACAGTTGCAGGCGTGCCGGATTCAGCTGCGGGTATATCCTTGTCGGGAGTTGCCTTCATGGTTGACGTCACCATGAAAAAGATCAGCAACAGAAACGTCACATCAATCATCGGGGTGATATCCAGGTCGCCTTCCCCTGCCCGACTTTTGCGACGCGTCAGGCTGCTTGCGCTGTTGGCTAATCGTGGCACTTACTCATCTCCGCCGGACTTCTTCACACTGCAAGACAAACTCATTTGTCATGGCTAGCGTACCGAATGCAGACCAGCACGAACCTGCGCCGCTTCCAGATCGTCAAGCACGACGCCCATGACTTCGTCAACAGACCCCTGCAGCTTTGTGATTCTTACGTTGCCTACATTTGACAGAACGACCAGTGGAATCGCTGTCGCCAGTCCACACGCAGTCGTCAGCAACGCAAAGCTGATGTCTTCCGCAAGAGCGGATGCATCAACATCTGTTGTTCCGGCGATCTTGCGAAACGCTCCAATCATTCCCACCACCGTTCCAAGCAGCCCAAGCATCGGAGCCGACTTGATAATGGTGTTAACCCAGGCGAGTCGCGAATCAAATTCAGCAACGATTTCTCGTTCGTAAAAGTCCGCCAGCATCTGACGGATCTTCCTGATTGGCTTGTTTCGATTTTCGATGGCAACCGTAATCAGCTGCGGGACAGCCCGAGCCCAAAGCTCCGGAGAATCACAGACCTCGATCGCTCCTTCGAAGTTACTCGCATCAAGCTGTTCGCCCACGTCATCCAGGAACAGTTCAGCAGCTTCTCTGCCAGGGAATGATTTCTGATTCACGCGCCGAATCAGCACAATGATGCAAAAGACACCGTACGCAAAGGAGATTCCCATTGCGGCGTAGATCGCATACCCAAGAACACTAAGAATCGGAGTTAAGTCAATTTCGCCGAGTACAGCTACCTGGTCAGACAATGTAAGAGACAATTCAATCGTTCCCCGGTAGAAGTTTCATTTCGTTTCGTTAACGCGAACAACTCTGGTTGCCGTCACCTTGAGAGCGAGAAGACCTGCGGAAACAGGTATTCCCACGAGCCAGAACAACCATCTCAAGTGTGGACACCTCTGTAAGACCGGCTTCAGGAAACCAGGAACTCAGAGAATGTCGTTTTATCGATACTTTTGTGATTCCACAACAAATCTGAACGAACCAGATTCGCCTGCCACTCTGAAGTTAGTCCGTCGAATCTGTTCGACCGGACGGTTGGCATACTCCGCTTCAGCCTGCACCAACAACTGTTCAGTCTCCGGCGGATAAAAATGCAATACCGTCGCGCCGACAAGATCTGTCACTCCGGCCTTGGTGAGCAACTCCTTGTCGGCCTCGACACGCTCACCTCCTCCCTTCCAGTTCATGAATAGCCGATGATCGCTGCCATCGATCCGACTTTCGCGCGTCTCGAAACCACTGCTGAGTTTTCGGACATAGAAGATTCGCCGATCGGGAAGTACAGCGGCCAGTTCAATGCCAAAGTAATCCAGTTGTTCGGCATACAGTTCAAGACTTCGGCGTTCTGCAAACTCAATAATCCAGCGTTGCTCACTTGGCACCCCGCCCTTGCGACCTCTCCTGGCAGCTCCAAGCGGCTGTCCTCCGGTGCCGTCTGCACTGCCTGGCAATCCGCTGGACGTTTCATCCGCCAACTCATTTGAGAAGTCAAGCGTGGAAACCGCACCAGTGGCAGTGGCCATAGTTTCCAGCGTTTGTTCGAGCTGCGTTTCCAGCTGGTCATTCGCCAGGGAAGGATCGTCGGACAGGTCTTCCGGTGATTCAACGTCAAGCAGCGAATCCTGCTCTCCGTCTTCCACACCTCCGTCTGCCACAATCATCTGAACACTGGGCGTGTATGTCTCTGGCAGGAAGCTGCTGGCCCAGATTGAAACAAGCATGATGACCCCGCCGATCAGGAGCAACATGGCGGCAATGGCCATTGCACTGGTGAGATCATACCGAGTCTCACGCATGACAGGCACGCGCCCCGTCACCAGGCGAGCACTTCGGTCAGGGACATCGGTCATCGCTTCGTCCGTCTGCAACTTGACAAGGCGCGAGGTCTCCACGCGGGCCGCGTCCATAGTATCATCCAACAGCTCCGATCAGACAGCGAGACTAACCAATCCATGTAATCAACACTCACCGATGCTATACGGTCCGCAAACCTGATTCAACGCCCTGCTGCCCCATTCTTCGATCGGAAAGTCTGTCTCAGTCAGATCTTACGCACAGGTCTGTCGGGAATCATGCGGTGGTAGACATACAAACAGGCCAATGATCCGGCAGTCAACAGATGCCAGACTGCATGTCCCTGAAACACTGCATCAGGCGCGGAAAACGTTCCCGCAATATCGGACTCGCGACACATCACCCCCAGTACTGTTAACAGGAATGAACCAGCGATCCACCACAACACTCGCGGGCGACGAGTCATAAACAGATCCCGAACGACAAACATCAGGATTGCCATGCTCAAGAGCGGCATGACAACCCGAGACGACATCGACCACTTGTAGACAAACAATAGCGCACAGGTGATCAGGGAAACAGCGATTAACAGAGGCCAGGAAGGTCGCGGTCCGATTCGTGGCAGCAGCCGACCAAGATTGACGGCAATCAGTACAACCTGAGGCGCATACATCGCCGCAACGTCAAGCTGCTGGCCCCACTTCAACAACGACGCATGAAACAATCCGCTCCCAATTCCCAGGTAACAACAGGCCACACCAAACAATGCACTCAGGGCCGGCGTCGAAACGAGGTACGTCGCTTCTTCGCCCGGCTGGCGATGCCAGTCAGCCCCGGCCAGCCCAATGACATACAGGCCGACCGCCACGTAAGCCAGATTCGACCACGTATTCGCTCTGGTCCGCATCAGGTTGTCCGGATAGATCTGTTCCTCATACTGCGGATTTTCAAATTCTCTGCTTGTCTGTCCACCTGCCCAGATGCGACTTCCCTGGTAACGAGTCTCAAGAGACCAAAGAATGAATACGCACGCCGCAAGCACGACGAACACAAATCCGTGAATCTTCACTGAGATCAGCCTTCCGTCAGCCCGAGTTGCCTTCAACCTGTCGCCAGGCCTGTGGAAGCCAGGTCAACAGATCCGACGCAATCATTCCTCGCTCTGATGTTGCTTCCGCACAAAGATCGGCCGCCAGTCCGTGACAGTGTACTGAAGCAACTGCCGCATCGAATGGCTCCATTCCCTGACCACACAATGCCGTCACCACTCCTGTCAGAACATCCCCGGAACCTCCCGTTGCCATGCCCGAATTTCCTGTTGAATTCACATATGTATCAGCTCCGTTCGAAACAATCGTACTCGCCCCTTTCAGGATCACGATGGCCTGATGAATCGAAGCATATTCGCGTGCGAGTTCCTCGCGCTGACTGTTGACGTCGGCCGAAGTCCGTTTCGTCAAACGTGCAAACTCTCCAGGATGTGGGGTGACGACAGTTGGAGCCATTCGTTGCAATGACATCTCTAGTGATGCAATGACATTGAGTGCATCCGCATCCAGTATCAACGGAACCTGCACTGTCGCAATCAGAGTCTTTACGACAGAGACAACTACGGCCGACTGCCCCAGCCCAGGACCAATTCCAACGGCATCAAACTCCGGCACCAGACCTGCGACCACATCAACAGCCTCGCCGGACAACTGCCGATCCCCGTCACACGGCAACGCGATGGTCATATACGATGGTTCAAAGGATGCCACCACAGGCTGAATTGATTCCGGAAGTGCAACAGTCACAAGTCCGGCACCGGCTCGCAACGCCCCTGAGGCACACAGACAGGCCGCGCCACTCATTCCAGGAGATCCGGCCACAATCAGCACGCGGCCAAATGTTCCCTTATGTGCATCGGACGGTCGCCTGGGCAGATCAATATTCATTAGCACTCACAGTTGCGGTGGGCACATGCAGACATCGTGTTCAACGGACTCGTTACGACATATCCCCTGCGCCCGGACATGAGCTGTCCGAGATGGACACGAACCAGTGTTGTATGCAGTAAAACAGAGTCTGTTGAATGGGAATCGAGGAATCAAACTCAGTTCTCCCCGTTCTCCCCGGCAAAATCCGGTCTCTTGCTTCGGATTTCTGAATTCAACGATACAATTCATCATCTGTACCGACCGGACGTCCGTGTTACTGCGACGTCCGGTTTTCTTTTGGGCTGTGGGTTGCGGGAGCATTTCAGCAACAGGCTCAGCCACTACTCAGATGGAAGCTCAGATCACTGCTTCCGCTGTCAACGTGAGTCAATACTGTGCCGGCAACATCTGTCATCGGATTGCAATGGGGCGACGAAGCCAAAGGTAAAGTCGTCGACCTGCTCACCGAAAAACACAACATCGTCATCCGTTATCAGGGCGGAAATAACGCAGGGCATACCGTTAAGTTTGGAGGCAATACCTACAAACTAAGCCTGCTTCCAACCGGGATGCTGCAGAGTCATGTTCAGTCTGTGATTGGACCGGGAGTTGTAATCAACCCCAAAGCCATCCTCACGGAACTTGATAGTCTGGTCGCCGGCGGAGTCGACTGCGCCAATCGCCTGATGATCAGCGACCGAGCGCACGTCATCTGCCCATGGCATCTGCTCGAAGAAGCGGCCTTCGAAAAACATCGAGGCAGTAAAGCCATCGGCACAACGATGAGAGGCATCGGCACGTGTTACCGTGAGAAGGTCGGTCGATTCCACGCGATTCGAATGGGAGATCTCATCAACAAAGATCGTTTTGCGGATAAGGTTCGAGAGATCGTGCCGGTCAAACAGGTGATCCTCAACGCACTGAATCCGGACGGCGAACAACTGAATGTCGACGCCATCATCGAAGAGTACTCCGCCTGCGCAGATCGCCTGAGACCGATGGTCGTCGACACGACCGCGTGGCTGCTCAACGCACTCGAAAGCAACAAGCGACTGCTGTTTGAAGGCGCTCAGGGAAGTTTGCTGGATGTGGATCACGGCACGTTCCCTTACGTGACGTCATCCAACAGTTCCGGATGTGGAATTCACAGCGGAAGTGGCATTCCTGAACGCGCCATCGACACAATGATCGGTGTCGCCAAGGCCTACACCACACGAGTCGGCGGCGGTCCCTTTCCGACTGAACAGGACAACGAAATCGGTCAGAAAATTCGCGATGCCGGCAACGAGTATGGAACTGTGACCGGTCGTCCCCGACGTTGCGGATGGTTCGACGCCGTTGCCACACGCTACAGTGCGCGAATCAGTGGAGTCGATTCCATCGCCGTGGCATTGCTCGACGTTCTCAGCGGGCTGGGTGATCTTCAGATCTGCGAAGCCTATGAATTCAACGGCAAAACGACGCGCGACCTGCCATCGTGCCCGGATGCATTGAGAGCTGCGAAACCCGTTCTTCGCACAGTCCCGGGCTGGACAGAAGACATTACGGGAGTTCGCGACTTCGATCAGCTTCCAGTGAACGCTCAGCAGTATATCCACACGATCAGTGAGCTGGTGGAACGTCCAGTGCAACTTGTATCTGTCGGTCCGGATCGAGATCAGACAATCGTAACCGCGCCATTGCCTGGATTCTAATGGCGATGGTCTGGAGTCCGAGCATGAGCCGGTCACACAACTGGGGTATGTGTCTGATTGAACTGTGGTGCAGAGATAGCGGACGGAACCTGAGATTCCATCGGCGCACCGGGAGAATTTGAAGGACCGTCCTGTGGATCCGGGTCAGCAAGCACAGCAATTCGCACCATTTCCGGAGTGCTCTGGACGCCCAGCTTTCGGACAGCGTTTGCACGGTGCTTCTCAATCGTCTTCACACTGATCTCAAGTTCGCGAGCGATGCTCTTGTTCGGCAACCCGGCCGACACACGTGAAACGACTTCCATCTCACGTGGTGACAGTCGCTGCATGCGCGACCTGGCTTCGTCGCGGCGTTGTACCCACGCTCGGTACTTGTCGTCTGCTGAAGAAGCACCGGAACTGTTTTCTGCCGAATGTCTGACGGCAACTCCCGGTTCATTACCTCCGGATGATTTCACTTCCGAAATATGCACTGTTGCGCCATAGACTGTGCCGGAGGTCTGTCGCAACAGACTTCCCAGAATCACATACGCGCCCTGCTGGACGGAAATCACAGTGGAGATTCCGGCTCGACTGGCAATTGCCTCGGACACCATCTGACAGGCCGACGCATAGATCTGCTGCCATTTTCGATCGGACGACAAAGCCTGCTGCTCCGATGCAAGCCGCGCCGCCAGGGCTGAGTTCCGAAAGACCGGCTGACCATCCGCATCGAATACGGCAACCGGGTGTTGAACTTCGTTGGCCGTTACGCGAGTCTCCGCAATGTACTCGGCGATCGTCTTGGGTATCTGACTCGCCGAATGTCCCGACGCGTGAGTTCGTGAGCTGGCGATTCCATCCAATCGATAGCCAACCATTGCGTCATTCCTTTTGAACCAGCGAGCAGAACGAGTCGCAGATGTCTTCCACAGCGACACGATGCCAAAGTGAATCCGTAAGTGCCGGTCACATGCGAGACCGGGCGTTTGGCAGGACAACAGAGGTGCAAAAGGCCAGTCTGAGAATCCCTACCCTCATCATTTTATTTCGGAATTTCGCAGTTTTGAGGGCAGCTCATATCCACTCAATCTGCATCTCAGAACTGATTGACCGGAAAGTCCCCGGTGGGTTTTCCTTACCATCGAGGGAAATCATTCAAACAACGGGGGATTGCATGTAACGTCCGACTTCACCGAGGATATTAGCGTCACCACAATCCGTTGTTGATCTGACCACGAAACAAGGCTCATGCAGCAAATTGTCGAAGCAATCGAAGACATCATTTCCGACCATTGGCTCAAGATCCTGAGCGCCATCGGATTCTCACTTTTCGGGTGGTTTGTCGCTCACTGGCGATCAAGTCGATCGTGGCAACGGCGGGAATTTTTCGAACGGATCAATCTCTCACTCAACTCTGTTTCAGACGGCACCTTGCGAATCCGAACGCTCTCTGAAAAGCCATGCACTGAGATCTTTCTAAACGAATTCTCTGTTCGACAACTCAGCAGGCTGACCAGCCAGACCACACCGGAAGACGCAATCTTACCGATCCCTAAAGACGACTGCTGGTACTATCTCAATGCCGTCCTCAACGAACTGTCCGAGCAGTTTGCTACGGGTCTGATCAAACGAGAAGCTGGCATGGAGGTCGTCTCGGTGCGATACCTGATCTGCCTGACAAATGAATGTGACGGAGACATTCGGACCAGAAAACTCCGCGCGCTGGTCATCCGCCGCGACCTGCTGCTCAACCTCCCGGAAGAAACACCGGCGTTCGAATCACCGACGCATTCGATCCGCTGGAAGACACTCCAGCAGCTTCATCTGCGATACCAGAAGGAACCGTGGCGATTCCTTGAACTCGAACTCGTTATCTGAACGACATAGTACGGTCAATGTCTGTCCCAGCAGTGTTCACCGCATCCAGTCATTCAGCGTTTGGCGAGTCGGTCCGCGTCTGCCGCAGATGGACTGGAATTCTGTGCACCGAACTCGATGGACAGAGTACCCTCTTCGATCTGCACCGATCTGATGGAGACCTTGTTGTGCCCGTGACCGACGATGTCCACGACAAGCTGCGGGGATGTTCCCGACATGTCCAGCCGCATCTTTCCTGTTGAGATGTCCGCGTATTCTGACAGCCACTTCAGAAGGGTTGCGTGCGGGAGTGGCAGATGACCGATTCCGATTCGATCGATGGTCAGTTGCAGATTCCCATCTTCTCCGATGGCGGGCGTAAGAGTCGCAGTGAGAATCATCTTCGAACTCTGCACAAAAAGCTCGGCACCCAGCCGAATCCGATCTTCCAACAACTGGACTCGTACTTCCCCCAGGTCTCCGGCGCCAGAGCGACCTGAAGCCAGTTCAGCATTCAGCTGATATTGTGTCAGGCGAATCGTGTGCGTGTCAGAGCAACGATTATTTTCCAGATTTGTATGTTCGGCGCGGCGGCGTGCGACAGACACTGCGGCCCAGCGTTCGAATTCAGAGGCCAACTGCTGAAGCTCCGCCTGCTCGGATTCAGAAGAAACGCCCTGTTCGCGCAATTCGGCATAGAAGGACGGAACACTAAGTGCCAGATACGCCGTGATTCCCGCACCTGCGGTTGCAACGCAGACCAGCACACCACACACGATGGCAACACGAGTGATGAGTTTTCGAAACATACCAGGTGCCTCAATGGATCAAGCTTCCGAAGTACTTTCAGGACAGCTCGTCACGCCGATCCCGGAGGAGGATTCTGGAAGATGCCCGACTTAGCGATGCCGGTGTTCGTCCGCACCTGACCGGCAGCTGTGCCGGCCGTATCAACGGATCGGTGCGGAAGAGATTCCAGGATTCTGTACTGAACCGCAGGAACCACCGGGAATGCAGCGACCTCTCGTGTTTGCTCTGCCCGAAGGGTCGAACACGTCGAGCCGGGCGGCTATAGTCCTCGACATCCATCAGATGCAGTCGGATTCAGCTGTATCTGACCGTTCTTTTTGACAGACCGTGAGAACATCGAATGAAAATCCACGAGTATCAGGCAAAGGATCTGTTCCAGCAGGCCGGGATTGCGGTTCCTCAGGGAATCGTTGCCAAATCTCCCGACGAAGTCGCAGCAGCCTTCACAAAACTGGGTGGCGAACTGGCCGTTGTTAAGTCTCAGATTCATGCCGGTGGACGCGGAAAGGGCCGCTTCAAGGAACATCCTGAACAGCCGGGAGTCGTCCTGGTACGTTCAGCCGAAGAAGCCAAACAAAACGCCGAACGGATGCTGGGGAGTACGCTCGTCACCATTCAGACTGGCGAACAGGGCAAACAGGTCAACACACTATTCGTGGAACAGGGCCTGAAGATCGCGCGCGAACTCTACCTGGGGATTGTCGTGGATCGTGCGGTCGGTGGCCCGGTCCTCATTATGTCCTCCGAAGGTGGAATGGAAATTGAGAAGGTAGCGGAAGAGTCGCCGGAAAAGATCCTTTCAGAACCCTTTGATGCAGCAATGGGACTTTTCCCCTATCAGGCGCGCAAGCTGGCGTACGCCCTTGGCTTCAGCACCAAAGCCGTTCGAAGTGCTGAGAAGTTGTTACCCCAACTGTGTCGTTTCTTCGTCGACAACGACTGCAGCATGACAGAGATCAACCCGCTGGTACTCACCGAAGACGACCAGTTGCTGGCGTTGGATGCCAAAGTTTCCTTCGATGACAACGCGATATTCCGTCACAGGACGATCGCAGAATTAAGAGACCTGGACGAAGAGGATCCAGCCGAAGTTCGGGCGGGCGAAGCCGGACTGAGCTACGTGAATCTCGACGGAAGTATTGGCTGCCTTGTCAACGGCGCCGGCCTTGCGATGAGCACCATGGACCTCATCAAACTGCATGGTGCCGAACCGGCAAACTTCCTGGACGTTGGAGGTGGAGCGGACGTCGATCAGGTAACAGAAGCATTTCGAATCATCCTTGCCGACGACGCTGTGAAAGCCGTCCTTGTGAATATCTTCGGCGGCATCATGCGATGCGATGTGATCGTTGAAGCACTACTGGGTGCGTACGAGAATGTCGGCTTCAAGGTTCCTCTGGTCGTCCGACTGGAAGGCACGAACGTTGAAAAGGCTCGTACCATGCTTCAGGAAAGTGGACGTGACATCATTTCTGCTGACGACCTGACCGACGCGGCACAGAAAGTCGTCGCGTCGTTGAGCGCCTGATTCCATATGCAAATCAAACAGCAGTTGAGTTCCCGACAGCCAAAGCTGCTGTTCGTTATCTCCGACTGCCCTGCTGGTTCGTCAGTCAAAAATTTCAGGAACTGTTTTCAATGAGTATCCTTGTAACAGAAAAAACGAGAGTCGTCTGCCAGGGGATCACCGGCAAATCCGGTCTCTTCCACAGCCAGAAATGTCGTGAGTACGCTCACGAATGCCAGCCTGGTGTCGATGTGTTTGTCGGTGGTGTGACGCCCGGCAAAGGTGGCACGGACGTGGATGGTTTTCCGGTTTTCGATTCCGTGAGTGAAGCTCGCGAAAAGACGGGAGCGAACACATCGATGGTGTTTGTTCCACCTCCTTTTTGTGCGGATGCGATTCTGGAATCGGTTGATGCCGGGATGGATCTGGTCATCGCCATCACTGAAGGGATTCCGGTGATGGACATGATCCGCGTCACGTCGGCCATGAAAGGCTCGTCGACACGACTGATCGGACCAAACTGCCCTGGTGTCATTACGCCGGGCGTGGCGAAGATCGGAATCATGCCAGGCTACATTCACACACCCGGCCGGATCGGAATCATCAGCAAAAGCGGAACCCTGACCTATGAAGCAGCCTGGCAGCTGGGTCGAGTCGGAATGGGCCAAAGTACTGCCGTTGGGATTGGTGGCGATCCGATCGCAGGTACCAACTTCATTGACCTGCTGGAAATGTTCCAGAACGACCCTGAAACGGACGGAATCCTTGTGATCGGGGAGATTGGCGGGAGTGCAGAACAGGAAGCCGCTGAGTACATCAAGTCAAACGTCACCAAACCGGTCGCCGGATTCATCGCCGGTCAGACGGCCCCTCAGGGCAAACGCATGGGACATGCTGGAGCAATTATCTCCGGAGGTGGAGGAACAGCTGCCGAAAAGATTGCTGCGTTGCGCAGCGCCGGTGCAGTCGTCTCCGACAGCCCGGCCGGCATGGGCGACGCCATGAAGGAGGCGATGGGTTAGAAACGCGAATTCGGAACAGCGTGTGTTCCGGATTCCTGGCTTCTGTTCCCAATCTGGTGTTTCACCGGAATCACACTGCGGCCTCGTCGAGTCTGTCTCAGATGCTCCTTGAGCACGCGGCGAACTTCGTCGATCGATTCCGGATGGCGATGGACCTGGCTGTGACCAGCACGTACGGTGAGTTCAGAATCGACGTCCTTCCGATGAGCACTGTCGAAGCTGACAACGCCATCGGTCCACCACCTCTGTGACCAGCCCCTGGACACTCCGAGTATGTTGTGGTGTTCTACGTCCTGCGGTGTCGATGTCTGCCCGATCAACTGGACAACAGCCGACCGTTCTGCCAGTGAATCCAGACTGGTCTGCGGCGCAAACACCGACTCCCAGGCCTCGCGGTTGTTCAGCTGCGTCAGCAATTGAGTGACCTGAAGTGTTTTGCGTGGCAGGGAAACAACCGTCCTGCCAAGCCACCTGGTGAAGCGGTTCGCATAACGACTTCCGCGAAATGGACTGGCGATCGTGACGACCCGATCCACCGCCGGTTCAGACTCAAAAAAGAACACTCGCTGGATCTCACCCTTCGTCGTATCGTTGGCTTCAAGTTGTTGCACCGGCACACCGCTCACGCTGTTCCACAACCGGTCCTCGCTGTCCACAGTCATCAGGTAGGACAAGAGTCCGCCCATGCTGTGCCCCACCAGAACCATCTGATCCAGCTTTTCGTTTTCGCCGTGGGGATCACACTTTTCGCGAAGCTGCTTCAGTTCATCTCGAAGGTCTGCAAGTGCGAACGTCACAGGCTCACCCGTTGGATACATGTAAAACCAGAATTGATAGTGGTCCCGGAGTACCGGGTCGCTCTGCAATTCGTTGAACATTTCCATCCAGGTGACAGGTGATGACCATAGTCCGTGAATCATCAGGACGGGAATCCGATCCGGATCCCACGGCTGCACCATGTAAAGTCCTCGCAGCGGTTCCGCCTTGTCGGGTCGAAGAAACGCGAACGTGTCGAGAAGGTCCAGTTCGGGATTTGTAAGGAACCGAGCCAGCGGCGTACTCAGATCCGTTTCGATGGGCAGCAGAGTATTCTGGAAGACGATTCCGTCTGAGTCGCGGGGATCATACAACTGCAGCCGAACGGGTTCTCCTGCACGCTGCTCATCCGGAGTCGGGAAGTTGAGGACAGCGGTTGCCGGAAAACGTACACCTTCGGCATAGTATTCTTCTAAAGCACCAGCCACGTCCGGGCGTTTCCGATGAATCATTATGGGAACCCCGATTCCTCGCGAAACATGACGGCTCCGAAGGTTCCGAACCTCGTAGTCGGAAACAAATTCGACGGCCCCCATCTGATCCGTGTGAATCCATGGTGAAGGATGCGGAACTTCGAAGTGAACTCGGCGCTGAGTCAGTGGCAGAATCACATCATCGGCAGACAACTCGGACTTCCGCGATTGATACAATAGTCGTGCAAATGATTCCGTACTCGAATTGTAAACGTCAGCCGTACGTCGATGTTCTGCAGCATTTGGATCCTTAATTCGCCCATCATGAACACCGGTCAGATACTGCCATGAGTATTGGGCGGCATCCAGATACAGCTCTCCAGCAAGGACCGTGTCATCCGTCTGAGCCTGCCGAGCTGCAAGGTAGCTCAGTTCTGCTGCCGCCTGCAGCGAGTCCGGATCAGCGTCCTGGGTGAACTGCTTCCGAACGTAGTGAAGTAGTTCACCAGTGTCGCCAACAGCCGAACCCCGGGTGCGGGCGAGGTAGTTTTCGGTTTCTTCCGATGGCTTCAATCGGCCGGAGCTGTTGAGTTTCAGATATTCGCGAAGTGGATTGCGAGGTTTTTCGCGCAGCGCAACGAAACTCGTCGTCGTACAGCCGGACTGGCAGACGATTGCGACGAGTATCACAAGCAGAGCGATTCGAATCCCTGAATCTCTCAACAAAGCGTTCCCAACGCTGTGACCCGGAATGGTCCTTCCCCGAATGTGACATCCTGATTCGACACTCAGGCCGGAAGCACGTAGGCTCCTGCCACTCGGATTTCAGGTCAACCCCGGTCCCCATTCAACACATTCGTGCGAATCTGCGTAGGTTGGGAGGTATCTCGATATCACGACGCGTACCAAAGACCGCGCATTCGATAGTTCGGACTGTGTCAGCCTGCTGGATGCGATCTGGCGACGGAAAGATCAATGATTGACGGCAATCATCATCAGCAATCAGCCCATCGACGGCCCGTTGCCGTACTTGTCGGAATCACGGGACTCCTCGCGGCCGCCCTGTGTACGGCTGACTGGATGACGAATCCGGATGTCGCCCGGCAACTCTGGCCGGCTGACATTCATTCATCTGTCGTCGGAATGCTGGGAGGAACAACATCCACTGGAGTCACCGGACGGCCAGAGTACGAAATCACGTTGACCGCAGTTCTGATTCGGTGCTGTACGGTGGCAGCGTTCAGTCTGATAGTTTCGCGTGCACTCAACCGCAGTGAAGGCCTGGGATCCGTGTTTGAAACACTGCTTCTGCGAGTGGGACTGCTGGGCTACGCGGCCGTTCTGATCTGGGGAGTCCAATTGGTTTCCTACAACGCACTTTCGCAGGGACTATTGCCGCCGTTGTTGATGATGCTCGCAGGAATCGGTGTCTTCAGCTGCCTGTCTGCCTTGTTGCCGCCCTTCAGCGAACGCGGACGAAATCGATGGTCCATCAGCCTTCTGATTCTCGTGACGATCGGATGGATCGCGGTTTCCTTCCGGCTGAACGAACGTCTCTATGCCAATCTGCTGATTCCGCACGGTGATTCCGCGATGTATGAAGAACACCTGTGGAACGTCTGGCACGGCAAAGGATTCCGCAGCTATCTGGACCAGGGACTGTTTCTGGGAGAACACATCCAGGTCATTCATCTGCTCCTGCTGCCGGTCCACATACTCTGGCCATCTCACCTGATGCTGGAACTGGCCGAATCAATCGCTTTGGGCAGTTGCACAATTCCCCTGTTCCTGATGGTCCGACGTCGAACCAGCAATGATGTCGCCGCCTGCCTTCTTGCAATCAGCTGGCTGTTCTTCTTCCCGATGCACTTTCTGGACATTGCCATAGACCAGAAAACATTTCGACCGATGTGTCTGGGGCTGCCCTTCCTGCTGTGGATGATTCATTGTGCAGAGACCGGGCGTTACCGGAGTGCCTGGCTGTGTTTGCTGATTGCGTTGAGTGCGAAAGAAGATATGGCACTCATCACGGCACCGTTGACTGCTGTGATGGCGTGGCTTGCTTATCGCAATTGCGAGAATCGCAAGCTGCGCCACTGGAGTCTGATGGCGTCCGGCACATCGGCGGTGTGGCTTGTGGCAGCGGTCCTGTTTGTTATTCCCGCATTTCGATCTGGTGATGTCGTTCACTACAGCCGCTACTTCGGCGACCTGGGCAGCAGTCCAGGCGAGTTGGTCCAAACAGCGCTGATGCAACCCAATCTGGTACTGAGTCAGCTATTCAGTGTTCGCACGCTGATGTACGTGCTGGTCTTCCTGTGTCCTCTGGCCTTCATTGTCGTACGAAGATCGATTCATTTGCTGGCTGGCTCCCTGACCTTTGGGATGCTGTCTCTGATTCAACTGGGAAACGGAGCTCAGGATGGCGGACTGCCGCCGGTCCCTTACCATCACTTCCATGGACCGTTGCTGCCCGTAATCTTCTGGACCGCTGCCAGTACTATTGAAACTTTTCAAAGAAGAACGAAAAGCCGATGGGGCGTTCTGCCACAATCCCCGGTTTCAGCAGCCCTGCTGATTCTGTGTTGCTGCCTGACGACCGGAGTGACAGGATCTCTGCTGCCCTACGGAGCCGGGTACTGGTCCAATCAGTCATCATTCGGGCGTCACGCGCTGTACTTTCCACGAACGGACGTCCCTGCTGAAGAACATCTGCTGAAACGTGCTGCCATGGCGGACATTTTGCTGGATCAAATTCCAATGCAGGCGCGAGTCGCTTCGACGGACTTCATTCACACTCGCCTCACGCATCGCGACCGATCATACGATTACAGCGGCTATCGTCGAGTCGTAAATGAGGAAGGTAAACGCGTCCCCAGCGACTGCGACTACATCGTCATCGACACCGGACACCGGTACAGCGAGATCCGTGATGCGTCACAGATCCCGGAACTGTCAGAATCAAATGACTGGGAGCTACTATCCGATCAGACAGACGGATACTTCCTCATCCTGCGCCGAAACCGATAGCGACAATTCGTCCGGCGCATAAAAAAAGTCACCGCAGCGCCCGCACGCTGCGATGACTCGGAGCCCGACACTGCCTGCTGTTTCCAACAAGGCAGTGAGGAACGATTCAGTTCGCACTGACAGACTCAGCAGCGCCAGACCGCACCCGATTCTGCTGAGCGTTCGATATTAGTGAGGACCCGCATCCTCACAGACCTATCAGTCGTACTGACCGGATTGCCCCAGGATCAGCTCTTCTTCCTCCTCCTGAATGATGATTCGCGGCGTGACCATCAGCATCACACTTTCGGTTTCACGACCCACACCACTGTTCTTAAACAAACGGCTGACGTATGGAATCTTGTTCAGAATTGGAACTCCATACATCGTACGTCCTTCTCGCAGGCGTTTCACACCACCGAGTAGTACGGTACCACCGTCAGGAACACTTACGGTTGTCGACACAGAGATGTTCTCAATGATCGGCTGCTGAATTGTCAGGTCACCGGCACCTGCCTGAGCACCTCCGGCCTGGCCACCGAGGCCACCACCGCCCTGACCGCCGCCACCAAAACCGCCACCACCAAAACCACCACCGCCCTGGCCACCGGCCTGGCCACCGCCGCCGAAGCCGCCGATGCCGCCGACGCCGCCGATGCCACCTGCACCACCGATACCGCCACCACCGATACCGCCACCACCGATACCGCC